>ULUS01023686.1_pt1 | contig 15951 bp, 10 predicted proteins | sample 1958761 | NCBI WGS metagenome assembly ULUS01 (sample SAMEA4835767, study PRJEB28245) | human gut metagenome | biome: gut microbiome; material: fecal sample | place: Denmark | collected 2008
TCAACGAAGGTACTTACGTTCTTGGGGTATAAGTCCGTGCAGGTACCGGCACTCATTTTATAAAAAGCAAATAAAAAAGTTGCGAGAGTAATCTCGCAACTTTTTTTATTTCAGTATATTTGATTCTTTGATTAGTATGCAAACAGAGGATAGTCCTTCATGGTTGCATTTACCTTCTCGCGTACACGAGCAATTACCTTCTCGTCCTCAGGAGCATTCAGAACCTCTTCGATGAGCTCGGCAATGAGGTGCATCATATCCTCTTTGGCGCCACGGGTTGTCATGGCTGCAGTACCCAGACGGATACCACTTGTCTGGAAGGCAGAGCGAGTGTCGAATGGTACCATGTTCTTGTTGACGGTAATATCAGCAGCAACAAGGGCATTCTCTGCCACCTTACCTGTCAAGTCAGGATACTTGCTTCTCAGGTCTACCAGCATAGAGTGGTTGTCGGTACCACCACTAACGATTCCGAAACCACGTCCGATGAGGTCGTCGGCCAATACTGCAGCATTCTTTTTCACCTGTGTGGCATATTCTTTCCATGAAGGCTGAAGGTTCTCGTTGAAGGCTACAGCCTTGGCAGCGATAACGTGCTCCAATGGACCACCCTGCTGACCTGGGAATACGGCAGAGTTGAGCAACATACTCATTTTCTTTACCTCGCCCTTCTTGGTGGTATAGCCCCAAGGATTGTCGAAGTCCTTACCCATGAGAATGATACCTCCACGAGGACCACGGAGAGTCTTGTGTGTGGTAGAAGTTACGATGTGTGCATATTTCAATGGGTTGTCGAGCAATCCTGCTGCGATAAGACCAGCAGGGTGAGCCATGTCGATCATCAACAAGGCACCCACCTCGTCGGCAATCTTGCGCATGCGGGCATAATCCCACTCACGGCTATAGGCACTGCCGCCACCGATAATCAACTTAGGTTTGTTTTCGAGAGCCAACTTCTCCATCTCGTCATAGTCTACACGACCAGTTTCCTTGTTGAGGTTGTAGCCGATAGGGCGATAGAGGATACCGGATGTATTGACGTGGCTGCCATGTGAAAGGTGTCCGCCGTGGTCAAGGTTCAGTCCCATGAATGTGTCGCCGGGCTTCAGCACAGCGAGCAGTACGGCAGCATTGGCCTGTGCTCCAGAGTGAGGCTGAACATTGGCATACTCTGCACCGAAGACTTTCTTTACGCGCTCGATGGCAAGGTTCTCTACGATATCTACCACTTGGCAACCGCCATAGTAACGTTTGCCAGGGAGTCCCTCAGCATACTTGTTGGTAAGGTAAGAACCCATAGCGTTCATTACCTCTTCACTCACAAAGTTCTCGGAAGCAATCAGCTCCATACCTTTCAGCTGACGCTGATGTTCTCTTTCGATCAAGTCGAAAATCTCTTGGTCTTTTTCCATTGAATCTCTATATTATTTGTCGTTTTATGCTTGATTCAGCTTATATTTTAGATTTGTACTGCAAAATTAAGCAATATAGTTGTAATAGCCAAATAATAAAAGCTATTTTGAGTCTGTTTGCTTACTTTTTGTCGTTTTTATACAAAAACAGGCTTCTAACTGTTATGTTAGAAGCCTGTTTTATGTTATTTGCAAAGTTCTACCTTTCCGAGTTGCTGCTCCTTGTCGCAGTAGTGACAGCGTATTATGCCCAATGCGGCATCCACGGTGTGGAAGACTGTAGCCATAGGCTCGTTGTTGGTGATGCACTTGGGGTTGTTGCATTTCACGATTCCCTTCAGTGTATCAGGAGTCTTCACTGTCTTCTTTTCAACGATTTCGTAGTCCTTGATAATACTCAGCCCGATGTTTGGAGCTACTACCGAGAGACGGTTGATCTCTTCGTCGGTAAAGAATTTGTTGGCAACCTTGATGATGCCCTTCTTGCCGATTTTCTTGGAAGGGAGGTTGTAGCCGATGGTGACAGGTGTCTCCATCTTCTCTAATTGCAGGAGGTTGACTACCTGATAGGTCTTTTCGGCTGGTATATGGTCGATAACGGTTCCGTTCTCGATAGCGGCAACCACAAGTTGATTCTTATTGTTTCCCATAATTAAACTCTAAACATTATTCAATAATAGTCTTGTCGTTCTTGATGTCGTCGAGCGTGATGCCGAGGCAATGGCAGAAGATGGCCTCTCGTGCATAGAGTCCGTTCTGTGCCTGCTGTATGTAGTAAGCGTGTGGGTCGTCATCCACATCGTATGCTATCTCGTTGACACGTGGCAGCGGGTGCATGATCTTCATGTTCTCCTTGGCCTTGGCGAGCATACTGCGTTTCAGAATATACACGTTCTTTACGCGCTCGTATTCCATCAGGTCGCTGAAGCGTTCCTTCTGGACGCGTGTCATATAGAGGATGTCGGCTCCTGCTATCACGTCTTCGTTGAAGTCTTCGTGCTCCACATATTTGATTCCATGATGGTCGCAGTAGAGTTTGTACTCTTGTGGCATGGCCAGCTCCTTGGGTGCGATGAAGTGGAAGGTAGGGTTGAAGTGGCGCATGGCAGTGATGAGCGAGTGTACTGTTCTGCCATATTTCAAGTCGCCCACGAGATAGATATTCAGATTCTCGAGTGTTCCCTGTGTCTTGTAGATGGAGTAGAGGTCGAGCAGGCACTGTGATGGATGCATGTGGGCTCCGTCTCCAGCATTGACAATAGGCACTGGTGCCACCTCGCTGGCATACTGTGCAGCTCCCTCTATGTGGTGGCGCATGGCAATGATGTCGGCATAGTTGCTCACCATGAGGATGGTGTCCTTCAGAGTCTCGCCCTTGGTGGTACTTGATGTCTTGGCATCAGAGAAGCCTATGACACGGGCACCGAGGCGGTTGGCTGCAGTTTGAAAACTAAGTTGTGTACGGGTGGATGGTTCGAAGAAAAGGGTTGCAACAACCTTTCCCTTCAACAGTTCCCTGTTGGGATGCTTTTCGAACTCTTGCGCCATCTGCAGGAGGTATTCTATCTTCTCCTTCGACAGGTCTGCTATCGTCACAAAATTATGTTTTTCCATTTGAATTTTGATTGAATGTTCTGAAATCGCCTCCAAAGTTACATATATTTTTTTATTTATGTGCTATTCACCTAAAAAGTTTTAGGTTATTTTGCACAAACCTTTTTTATTCTACTACCATTTTCTTTCCGTTGTGGATGTAGATGCCTTTCTGTGTAGGACATTCTTCTCCCACTTTCTGACCATTCAGGTTGTACCAGCCCTTAGGATAAATGGGCTCTGCCTCGAACTCGATGAAAGGAATGCTCGTCACGCCCTGGTAGTTGTCGTACGAGAAGGCTACGTTCTGCATACTTCCCCAGATATATTCCTCCAGACCAGGATAGTCGACGAAGGGGTTGCGGTTCTCCTGCAGAGATTGGATGCCCTTGTTGCGGTTTATTTCCTTTTGGCTTACTGGGTCTTTCTTCGACCATTCCATCAGCATCTTCATTTGCCAGTCCTTGTAGGGTTTGTAGGAATCGTATGAGGCGATATTAGGAAAATCTGTTCCTTTCCAGTTTGCTATCTTATCTTCGTAAGCCGTAGCCATATAGAAGTAAATGCGGGCGAAGTCTCCTTTATACATATCGTTGGGCTCAAAGACATCACCTCTATAGCCGGGATAGGTACAGGTGCCTACTTTGCAAAATGAATTATGAGACTTGTATGTATCGCCTTCTGTCTCTCCGAAAGGAAGGTTTCCCCTGCGATTGTTTACATATCCGTCTGTTGGTACAAGATGAACGAGGTCTGTGTACATGGGTCTCACTTTACCACCAAACCAACTTTTTGGAAAAGAATGCTCACGGTTGTATGAATCGCCTTCTTTACTGTAATTAGCTCCCTGTGCAGAACTTCCGAAAACATAGTTGGTCTTGTCAGAGTACATATCCCATACCTTTCCGTCTTCTCTCTTGTCGGTTGTCTTGAAAGCAGTCCAAAGTTCGTCATATGACAATTGACTATGCTTGCTTATGATATTAAACATCGCAGTTTTCAACGCTTTGCCTTTCTTTCCGTTAGCGTTTTGATAGTAAGTACCCGTGTTGTTAGGCCCCTGTGCAAAGAGGCTTAAAGTAATGAATTGCAGGGCAATGAAGAGGCCCCAGTGTTTGAAGTTTTTTCTTTTCATGTCTGTGTGATAATTATTCTTTCTGACGTAATGTTGTTAGATTCTTATAGAAATGATCCGACCTGTATGGTTGAAATTACCCAATACGCCCTAAAGGGCAGAAGCTCATAGCCCAGGGCATCGCCCTGGGTAATTGGGATGCAAACCTGCCGCCCTGAAAGGGCAAAAGCTTTACATAACTCAGGGGATTTTCATTTTTTTATTAGGTAATATTTAAAAGCTTTTGCCCTTACAGGGCGTCTTGTTGATTGCTATTATACCCAGGGCGATGCCCTGGGCTATGAGCTTCTGCCCTTTCAGGGCGTGCCAACCGTACAGGTCGAAATGATTTGGGCTGATGGTTGAATCCGTTCAGCGAGATATTCGCTTCGTCCCATTTGTCTTTGGCTGCCGTTTTCTTCTTGGGATAACCGATAACGATGGTGTTAAGCGGTATCAAGTTGCTGGGCAGTGCCAACAGCTCTTGCATTCCCCTGTAACGTTCCTCAAGAGGGTAGAGGGCGGTCCATACAGCACCCAGATCGAGGGCATTTGCCATCAGGAGGAGGTTCTCTGTAGCTGCAGAACAGTCCTGGATCCAGAACTCCTGTTCCGTACCTTCAAGGGTTTTGTTTAAGTCGCCACAGACAACAATGGCAAGCGGAGCTTCCTTTGCCATGCTGGCATATGGACTGAAATGAGGAATCTCATCGAGTAACTTCCTGTCGTCTATCACAGCAAAGTGCCAGGGCTGTTTGTTACAAGCCGAGGGTGCTGCCATGGCTGCATGCAACAGCATCTCTACTTTCTCCGACTCAACAGGTTGGTCGAGAAAGCTTCGCACGGAAGTACGGCTCATGATATTGTTGAATATTTCTTTTTGATTCATTTTCTCAGTGTTTAGAATTCCTTTTGCAAAGTTACACAGAATAATCGATATAGTAGGCGGTTGCGGCTGTTTTTTCTGATGATTTTCATCTAAAATGCAGATTTTAGATTATTATAACACATAAAAAGACTTGGATATTAGTTGTTTTGTGTAATTTTGTGAAAATAAAGTGAGTGCCTCAAAAACTGTCGCAGCTTCTTGAGGCGTTAGGAAACAGTAAGTATAACTTAATAACAAAGAAAACATGAATATCAATGCAGGTATCAAGCAAGCAGCAATCTTAGCCATCGGCGTCATTGCGCTTGGATTTTGTATCAAGTCGGGCTTGGAGGGTCTGGCAGGTAAGGACCGCAAAGTAGTGGTTAAGGGTTTGGCAGAAAAGGAGGTGGAAGCCGACAAGGTGACATGGCCTATCCTGTCGAAGGAGATAGGCAATGACCTGCCCCAGTTGTATCAGACCATCAACCATACGACGAGTACCATTCGCCAGTTCCTGTTGGCTAATGGTGTGAAGGCAGCAGAGATCAATGTCAATGCTCCTGTGGTGATCGACCTGAATGCCGAGCGATATGGAGAAAACAAGAATCCTTATCGTTACAACATCACTTCCATCATCACTGTTACGTCGAATAACGTGAAGCTTATCCGCAGTCTTATTGCCCGTCAGGGGGAATTGCTCCAGAAGGGCATAGCCATTGTGGATGGAGGTTACGACAATCCTGTGAAATATGAGTTTGTGGCTTTCCGCAAGATGAAGCCCAAGATGATGCAGGAGGCGATAGAGAATGCTGAGCAGACCGCCGAGCAGTTTGCCAAGAACAGCAAGAGTAAGATCGACAAGATTATGAATGCAGACCAGGGACAGTTCTCCATCGACGACCGCGACTCGAATACTCCTTATATTAAAAAGGTAAGGGTTGTGACTACTGTCACCTATTCGCTGAAAGATTAACGAAGCAGCAGCATCTGTTGCTTCTTTCCTTGTAGTCATCATTGATGTTCGGGAAAGGGTGTGGTTTAACGATTTTAGTTGACCACTCTTAGCCTTATTGATTGAGCCCACTTTAAAAAGTCAATTTTACGAAAATCAGATATTGATTATCAATAAGTTACAAAGGTAAAAATATGATTTTCGACTTTTTAAAGTGGGCTCGGCATTATTATAATACTATTATAATGTAAACTTGCGAAAGTTTAACCATATCAAATTCTCCCTTGGTAAATCTTCTTCTTAAGAAGAAGGGGAATTCAACCGAGTTTCACATAGAGATAACCACGGTGGTAAAAGGATGCGTAAGTGTTTAACAACTTAAAATAATTATCTTTATGAATCCAAATTCAGATTTAAAGAATGAGAATGCAATGGCAACTAATGTCGAGTCTTCAACTGTTTGTTCTGGCTATGCCGAGTCCAGAATTTCAGAGTATGCAGCCCGCTTTGCCGCATACAGCGATGAACAATTAAAGCGGACCGTGGATCACGAGCGTAATGTTCGTGGTTGGGTAAGCGAGCGCAGCTACTTACTCGCCGCTCTGCGAGGAGAGTGCGAGAAGCGAGGAATAGCTTATTGCTGGTAAAGGTATCAGGAGATTGCGAGAAATACGATTATTTTTCACAATCTCCCAGTTCTTTGTTGTAATTATTTCTTTCCGAATTTTACATCCTTGTCTTTCGCCAATGTAGCATTCAAAGAATGGAATTCAGCATGCAAAGGATTCTCATTTTACTGCTTTTCGCATCAAAAATTAATTGTAATGCCTTATAATATTCTCAAGTCGTACGACTATAACTCCCATGTTGTACGTCTATGTACTCCCATGTTGTACGTCTATGCACTCTCATGTCGTACGACTATAGGGTACTATGTCGTACGATTTAAGAATTTATAAATGTTATCCTTCAAACACAAAAAATATAACTGTCTGATTTTCAGTATTTTCTTTTCCTTGTTCATGTTCTCAATATTCACACTCAAATAAGATTCAGTTGAAAATAATGAAATCTCAGCGAGGAAAATATAAGAGAATTTCGCAAATACATCAGTATAGGATAATCAGGCATAGCAACCTCATTCATTATCTCTACAGCTAAGTATGTAATCAACAGTGATTAGCAATAGTTTCTAACGACAGAAGATAGTGATAACCCGATAAGAAAGATTCAAACCAGCTTTATCTCTCTTAATTAAATGATTATACGTGCTGCAACACCAGTGTCCACTAAATAAATTTAAGACTTAATTCTCTTACAGTTTGTAACTTCTCGGCAGGTTTGCTTTTGCCGAGCAAATCTACGAGAGGGGTTCTGTCCAACAATGAGACAGATAAAATTCTTAACAAATCATACATTTCCATCAATAGTGTCCACTTACAACGATTGTTAATCGTTTTTAGTGGACACTATTGATAAAAGATGTTAATTACACGTGTTTCTTGTATTTTTTACACTAATAGGTGAATGTACTTTGATGGATTTATGTTTGTTGGATATTAAGCTGATAATCAGAATAGTAATAGAAGAGGTGAAAAAATATAATGTACTTTATGAGTACTTATCGGAACAATTTAATGAAAAAGTCCAGAACTTTGTACCAAAATTCGAAATAACAAAAATTTAACCTTTGAAACAATTAAGAAAAAAAAATGTGATGTATCGGTTTCTTATGATGTTATTCATGGTGTGTGTCTTAACATGCAACTAATCGCTATTTTATCCCGAATTGGGGTATTCTTAATTTAGTATCAAACCAATAAATTAAAAGCTTATGAAAAAAAATTTTCTTAGAAAAATGTTTTGCAGTTTGGTTCTTGCAGCCACAGTATTAACCGCAAATGCCGCCGACCGATTGCTAATCGTCGGTGAGGCTGTATGGGGAGGTTGGTCTATCGACAACAGTATTGTGATGTTTAACAGCACCGAGAATCCTGATGTGTTTAAGGCCACAGTAAATCTAAACGCGAATGGAATTTTTAAGTTTCTTACTACCACTGATTGGGGCAACCTCGAATATCGTGCAGGAGACAATGAAGTCACTCTCGCCGAAGGTGTTGCGTCACCCCTGGTATCTTCCGAAGAAAACTCCAACGACAACAAGTTTAAGGTGAGCGAAACAGCCAACTATGACATCGTTTGCGACCTCGCAGCAAAGACTATTGTCGTCAAGAAGGCTGGTTATCAGACAAATCCACTGAAGCATACTGCCCTGTGGATGGTAGGTCCGGCCACTCCCGGGGGATGGAGCATCAGCGATGGCACCATGCTTGTTCCCACGGTTGACAATCCTACAGTGTTCAAGGCTACTGTTAACCTTGTGGAGGGAGAGATGAAGATTGCGGTGAACAATCAGACAGGTTTCGGACAGACATTCTATCTTCGTGATACCACAGACGACACAAAAATGGTGTTCGGCGGTGACGACAACAAGTGGAATATAGCCAAGGCAGGACAGTACGATGTCGAGGCTGATGTCAAGAACCTCACAATCTCCATCAAGGAGCATACCCAGACCGGAATAAACAATATGGAAACCACAGCCACCGCTACAGCAGAGTATTTCACACTCTCCGGCGTAAGGTTGTCAGCTCCTGCAAAGGGTATCTGCGTAAAACGCCTGGGCAACAAGGTAATGAAGACCATTAACAAATAGTAATTATGATTTTAAGACATAGATTATCCTTCTTGCTGCTCACGGTATGCCTGTTGTTTTTACCGTCGGCAGCATGGGCAGACGGCATAGTGTCGGAACTGACTCTTGAGCTGAGCACCGACAAGGCATGCTATGCGCCTGGCAGCATAGTTACGTTCACTGCTGTCGGCGATTTGCCGGCTGGCAAGGAGGTGTATGTACGCTACCGTCACAACAACACATTCATACATAAAGAGAAAGTCACATCCAAGACCTGGACTTGGACACCCCCCAAAACCGACTATATGGGCTATATGGTTGACTTGTACTATATGGAATGGAACGGGGATGTCGGCACAGAGCATATCATAGGTGCCATCGCCGTCGACGTCTCGTCCGACTGGACACGCTTCCCGCGCTACGGCTTCGTGGCGGATTTCGACAACTACGGTGGCTCTATCGCCAAGAACGCGAACATTGAGGAGGAGATGAAATACCTCAACCGTCTCCATATCAACGGTGTGCAGTTCCAGGACTGGCATTGGAAACACCACAAACCTGTCAAATTCCGTGCTGACGGTTCGCTCGATCCCTGGTATCAGGACATCAGCAAACGCTGGGTAGGCACCGAGTATGTGAAAAAATACATAGATGTACAGCATCGCTACGGCATGAAGTCCATCTTCTACAACCTGTGCTTCGGTGCATGGAAAGACTACCGGAATGACGGCGTCAGTGAGGACTGGGGCTTGTACAAGAAAGACAGCAACGGCAACCTCTACCAGGACTATCACGATCTGCCGTCTAACTGGCAGAGCGACATCTTCCTCATGAACCCCGGCAACCGCGAATGGCAGGAGTATCTGAAGGACTGCAACGAAGAGGTGTACAAAAACTATGGCTTCGACGGTTACCAGATAGACCAGCTTGGTGGACGTGGTAACGTGTTCGATAATAACGGCAATAAGATAGACCTTCAGAACACATACGGTCCGTTCCTCGAGGCGATGAAGGGTTACCGCAAAGACAAGCGGCTCGTCATGAACTGCATCGACGGTTTCGGCACCCACCACATCTGCGATGCCAAACTCGACGGCACACGCGCCGTGGATTTCTGCTATAACGAGGTTTGGGGCGGCCAGGCCAGCTTCTCCGACCTCTTCCAGATCATAAAGGACAACGACCGTGAGAGCGACCATAGCCTGCAGACGGTCTTCGCCGCTTACATCAACTACAACAAGGCTGACCACGCCTGGGACTATAATGACCAGAACGTCAACACCCCCGGCGCCCTGCTCACCGATGCCGTGATGTTCGCCATCGGCGGATCACACCTCGAGATGGGCGACCACATGCTCACACGAGAGTATTTCCCCTCCAAAGAGCTGGCCATGACCGACGAGCTGAAACAGCGGCTCGTACACTATTACGACTTCCAGACTGCCTACCAGAACCTTCTGCGCGGCATCGATTCGAAGGCCGCCTTCACCCCCACGATAAGTTCTTCGACACACGCCATCAACGCATGGCCGCCGCAGGGACGTAAAATCACGGCGTTCGCGAAGAAAGTCGATAACATGATTGCTGTGCACCTGCTCAATTTCCTCAACACCGACGACCTCTCTTGGCGCGACCTTGAGGGCACACGCCCCGCGCCTGTGACACAGGAGAACGTGCAGATAACCTACACCACATCACGCCACATCACAAAGGTGTGGACTGCCACGCCGGACAAGAACGGCGGCGTGCCGATGGAACTGCCGTTCACGCAGGATGGCAACAACGTGTCGGTCACTGTGCCGTCTCTCGAATATTGGACGATGCTGGTGTTTGAAGGCACGGACGAGGAAGAGAATATGTACATCATCGGAGACGCCATAGGCTCGTGGGACCTCACCCAAGCGAAGCCTATGATCAAAAGCGCCGACGGCAAGACGTTCGGCATGACTGTCCATCTGGAGGCGAATAAGCTGTTCAAGTTCGTCAACGGAACGCACTACAACACCAACTACAGCTACTATGCAGAATTCGTGAACTATGAGTTCAACTCCAATATCAACTCCGCCAACCTGCTTGTCAGCAAGAGCACAGTGGCTTACTCTGACTACAAGTTCAGAGTCAGTGAGACAGGCGACTACTACATCACGCTCGACCTGAACAATATGCGCATCTATGTGAACAAGGCGGCGGCGACCTACGAGAAGTTGTATGTGATAGGAGATGCCACGCAGGCGAAATGGGACCTGACAAAGGCGATACCGCTCACGAAGTCGGAGAACGGCTTTGAATATTCCGGCACCTGCTTGATCACATCCGACGGCAAGAAGGAATTCAAGTTCATGACCGACAACACCGCCGACAACTGGAACCAAGACCAGTTCGTGAAAGGCGCAACGGAGAATGACATCGTGAAATTCGACGGTAATAAAGAGCATGAGTACAAATGGGTATTCACCAAGGAACAGAGCGGCAACTATAAGATTACGGTGAATCTGAACACGATGCGTGTCACATTCACGAAGCTGGAATCCAAGGTGTATCTGTGCGACGGTGCTTTCGGCGACAAATGGGAAAACTACACGACAGAGATGAAACGCAAAGTGGCGGACGACGTGTTCACCTACACTTTCAAGACAGGCAATTGGAACGACACAGAAAAAAAAGAATATAAATATCTGAGGTTCAAGATTGTCAACGGAGACTTCAACGATATCTACGCTCCGTCAGGAGACAACAATGTCAGCCTTACAGCCGGAACGTTTGCGACTGTGCCGGTCGATAACAGCACGACGCCGAACCCGAGCGCGGGCGACGAAGCAAGGTCGTGGTCGTTCGAAACGAAGCCTAACACCACCTACACCATCATGGTGAAGAACGTGAACTCGGGCGGCTACTATCACGACAAAGGACTGGCGATAGCGTATTTCGAAGAGCCGACATACGACAAGGCGGCATCGGGAGGCAATCCGCAGCTTGTGGTGCCGGGAAATTCACTCGACGGAACAAAGTTTGTGCAGTGCGGCGGTGCATACTGGTATCTCGACGTTGACCTCACGGCAAACAACGGCGATTTCAAGTTCAAGTTCTACTCGCCCACCGACAAGGAGTATATAGGAGCCTACAACCACGAGATGAACACCGTCAACACCCTCTCGTTCACCAATTTCTATTGGGGAAACAACGAGCTGGGGCCTGAGACGTACGACCTGTACGGCCGTAACCTGCTCTACACCCTCAAGGCGAAGGGCAAGGTGCGCATCAACCTGTGGAAGGTGGGCAAGGACAGCAACACGGGCGAGACGACATGGAAATTCTACATCGCAAACCACGAGAATCTTGACAACATAACATACAACATGGTGCTCAACGGCAAACGCTACGCCATGTCGCCTACGCGGGAGCGCATCGGCAACAGGAACGTGCTGCGCACGGTGTGGTCGCTGAACCTTCAGGATTTCCAGCTGAAAGGCATCAACAACGGCGAGTTCGGCTATTACATAGAGAGCTCTGACGGAAAGAAATATTCATGCCATTCCATCAACGCCGGCTATCCGCTCGGTCTGAAAACAGAACTCCCGGACTACTACCCCAACGGCACAAGCCACAAGGAGGGTGGAGCATTTGAGGACAACTACTCCAAAGATGCGGGCAATGTGGCGCGCTACGAGCGGTACGACGACATGCAGGTGAACGGCGATGCGGAGTTCCACTTCTCTTCGTCTGCCATGGAGCACTACAACGGCAAGTCGGTGACATGGATTTTCAACCCGGGACGCGGCTACACGCTGACCGCCCTCATCAACAAATCCAACTTCGGCGGCGAGGAGGCAACATCTGGTTATTCGCTCGTGGGCAACCTGAACGCCGATGATAAAGACTCCGACCCGTTCAGCATACATATGCAGAAGCCCGCCTACCAGCGTAAGCTGACGAAATACTGGTACAAGGGCGGCAGGCTGTACGACACCGAACAGGCGGCTGCCGACAGCATCGTATATCGCGTGACAGTCAACCGCCCTGCCAACGGATGGAAGAGCGGAGGCTATGTCATGGTGGTGTTCGACAACGCGACGCTACAATCCGCCGCCATGTCATCCGCCAATTTCTCAGCCTTATGGCAGAACGCCATACGTCCGCAAGAAGAATGGCTGCACCCGTACAGCGGAAGCAACCAGTCTGACTACACCGGCGTGGATGCCACGGCGCTGAAAGGCGGCCTGTACACACGGCGCAGAGACGAGAGCGGCAATATCATACAGAAAGACGATGTGCAGCAGATGATTTCGTTCACGCCTCAAGGCGAATCGTTCACCTTCTCGGTAAACGCCACCACGTCGACATACAGCATCACCGACAATGACGCCCTCTTTATCATGGGACCCGCTGTGGGAAAAGTCGACGCTGACCGTGAGAAGGCAGGATGGAACTCCGACCAGCCCGACACGCAGACAGCCCATGCCTACAGGCTCACTTACGACAGCTCGCTCGGATGCTACTGCTACAAAGGTGCCGACGGCAACGGCGACGAACAGCCCGTGCCCATGGCTGCAGGCAGGCTTTTCGCTTTCGCCTACAACAAGCAGTTTAACAACCTCTTCTTCAGCGAAGACGGCGATGTGCCGCGTGCTCTCATCGATGCAGAAGGAAACAGTACCGAAGCGACAGCATACGCTGCCGAGACCGGCACCAACGGAAAATACGACACGCAGTACGTCAACTGGCTGCAACCACATGACTTCGGTGCCGACACCTACGACGCCAGCGTAGTGAATGCCTGCCGGTTCTCGCTCCCTACCAACACTGACGGAGGCTACTATATACGCTTATATACAAAGCCCGGCGACACCGATACCAGTCTGCCGAAAAGCGCATATTACACTATACGCCGTGCATATACCTTCAGCACTCCGGTAGATCCGAAGAACAGCGTAGGCTCCTACACCACCTTCAAGACGTTCAGCGACTACCATGCCGTGGTGATACCAACAGGTATCGATGCCCTGTATGTAAGCAGTGCTGACAAGGCGACACGCACCCTTACTGCAAAGAAATACCCGCTATACGAGACAGAAGGAAAACAACGGGTGCTACCTGCAGGAGCTGCCGTCATACTCGTGGAGAGCAAGTCGGTGGGGGGCACATCAGGAACAATAGATAAGAGTACCGAGTCGCTCGACTACTATTCCGACCCGACATTCGCAGAAGCAGGCTATAGCTCTAAGCCCAACGTAAACATGCTGAAACCACAGATAACACGTACAATACTGCCTTACAACGACGGCAACTATTACAACTATCTCTTCGCCTTCCAGAAGCGTTGGGACAGCGACCAGAAGAAAACCATAGGTTTCTTCAAGGCTGGAGAAGCAAACAACCCCGTCAACACTGCCTATCTGCAGATTGACAAGAGTTTCAACGATGCTGCAGCCAAGGGCTGGTCACTGTCGTTTGATTTCAACGATGCCACAGGCATCCGGCAGCCGGAGACCGTTGATGGCAGCGGCGATTGCTATACTCTGCAAGGAATAAGGATAAAGAAACCTGCGACGAAAGGCGTGTATATCGTGAACGGCAAGAAAGTAATCAGATAAAAACAAGTGATGTTTTGTTTTTAGGCTTCTATATTTTGGGTTTCAGGTGAGTCTGGTATCAGGTTATAAGACTATGTAACCTGGCTGCCTGACCACCTGACTACCTGATAGTCTCGAAACCTCAAAACCTCAAAATGATTATTTATGGAAAGAAAGAAATATCAGACTCCTGTCACAATTATCATACCAATATCATGTGGCAGTATTATGGAACAAATTCCTGTATGTTCGCCTTATGCAAAAAATGATTCGGTCATGAGCAAGGAAAACATTTTCGAAGACTTTGAAGACGACTACGATACCAACCCGTGGGAAGATGTACCGGAGAAATGAGCCACCGATGGTGTAATCATCACCACCCGCAAGGGAAAAAAGGGAGAAAAGGTGAAAATAGACTTCTCAGCCCACCTCACTGCACAGTTCTATACGTCGCAATCGACAATGGACCTCTGCAACTCTGCGGAATATGCCACGGCAATGGCACAAGCGGCACTGAACGACGGGCTTGAGCCATAAAATCTGCTTATTCCCTAAGTAGAAAAGACTTGTTTACGACTCGTATCTCCGAAAGATAGAAATCTGTGTTTCGGGTTTACGGGTGGTGTCTTACTTGTGCTCCATTTGTGCCTTTCGGGGGCACAATAGTGCTCTTTCTTAGGCACTTTTCCATCTTGGTGAGACAAGAAATCTGCTTCGCATTCAGCTCTCTTATTTCCTTGTTATATGAATGTTTGTAGTGATATAAAAAATGAAAATGCCAAACGTCCGAATTTTCATAAGGGGAGTCAATCTCACAGTCCTTCTCAGACGAATGGCAGTACAAAGATACAAATAAATTCTGTAATAGCAATACCAAAACTACAAGAACTTGCACAAAAAATCCCTGCAACTGTACAGTTACAGGGATTTTCTTATTTGTCTTGAAGTGGATTACTTCTTGTTGATAGCGAGGTCGATAGCTACGGCGATAGCTACAGTAGCACCTACCATTGGGTTGTTACCCATACCGAGGAAGCCCATCATCTCTACGTGAGCAGGAACTGAAGAAGAACCTGCAAACTGAGCGTCAGAGTGCATACGGCCGAGAGTATCAGTCATACCGTATGAAGCAGGACCAGCAGCCATGTTGTCTGGGTGCAAAGTACGACCTGTACCACCACCAGAAGCTACTGAGAAATATGGCTTGCCAGCGGCAATACGCTCCTTCTTATAAGTACCGGCTACTGGGTGCTGGAAACGTGTAGGGTTGGTAGAGTTACCTGTGATAGATACGTCTACGTCCTCGCTCCAGTTGATAGCAACACCCTCACGTACGTCGTCAGCACCATAGCAGTTAACCTTAGCACGTGGGCCATCGCTGTAAGCGATACGGTTAACAACCTTCAACTCACCTGTGTAGTAGTCGAACTTGGTCTGTACGTATGTGAAACCGTTGATACGGCTGATGATCTGAGCAGCGTCCTTACCCAAACCGTTGAGGATAACGCGCAATGGGTTCTTACGAACCTTGTTAGCCATCTCGGCGATCTTGATAGCACCCTCAGCAGCAGCGAAAGACTCGTGACCTGCCAAGAAAGCGAAGCACTGTGTCTCCTCGCGGAGCAGACGGGCAGCCAAGTTACCATGACCGAGACCTACCTTACGGTCATCGGCAACAGAACCAGGGATGCAGAAAGCCTGCAGACCGATACCGATAGCCTCAGCAGCGTCGGCAGCTGTCTTGACA
>ULUS01027602.1_pt1 | contig 15916 bp, 14 predicted proteins | sample 1958761 | NCBI WGS metagenome assembly ULUS01 (sample SAMEA4835767, study PRJEB28245) | human gut metagenome | biome: gut microbiome; material: fecal sample | place: Denmark | collected 2008
TCTTTGCCGTACGACACAGAGAAATCCTAATGACCGATTTGGGATAAAATATTTTGAAACTAAAAACGTTATACGTTTATTATGAAACAAAACTGGTGGAAAGCAATAGCGTCGTTCCTCATGGTTCTCTTTACCATGCCATTGGGACATGCGCTGATGATGATTATGGAGAAGACAATGACCCCCGAGGCGCTACACTACTCGGCCTTCCTCATGGGATTGGTGGGTCTGCTCATTGTAATAACTGGCGTGTTTGTGAAGGGCGACACCAAACAAACGATCTTCGGACTGATCGGAGGCCTTCTCTTCTGGACGGGATGGGTGGAGTTTCTCTTCCAATACTACGCCACACGCTGGGGCACACAGCCTGAGATGGAGAATGGCGAGATCGTCACCAAACCCGAATATCTCATCCTGCCCGCCTCCTTCGGCATGTGGATGATGGTGATGACACTCTACATCTTCTCAACGAAGAACGGATGCAACTTCATCAACTGGTGGCAACGCACGCTGCTACGCTCGCGCAAGAACGAGATCGCGGCACGGCCGATGACCCACCACACGAGCATCGTGACCTTCATGGAGCTCAACATGATTCTCTGGGCGAGCTACCTGCTACTGATGTTCTGCTACGACAAGAACTTCCTTGGCGATCGCCATCCCGTGACGAGCCTTGTGGCGGCAGCGTGCCTGGCGGGTAGCGTACTGATCTTCAGGAAGCAACTCAGACTGGCCTCGTGGGGAGCCAACATTCGCATGGCCATCGCCACGGTGGTGGTGTTCTGGGTGCCAGTGGAGGTGCTAGGCCGCTTAGGGTTCTTCAAGGAGATTTGGATTGAGCCGGAGCGTTACGCCACGCAGATGGTGTGCATCCTCGTGGCGTTTGTGGCACTGCTGGCCTACATCGCCTTGGCGGCGAGAAAAAGGAAGGCACAAGGGTAGCCACGGGTGCCATGGCTGCAACAAGGGGGGGACTATAGGTCTTTAGGACAGAAGAGGGCGGAGAGATAAACGGCGCCGGCCAGCATGAGCGCCCCTCCCAGCCCCACATAGAACGAGGCGATGAACGTGCGGGGGACGGCTTGGCAGCTGCGGAGTATGATGCCCAGCGTGATCATGACCGCCATGACGAGATAGGACCTGAGGGGCATGAGGTGCCATATCCGCCGATGCGCCGGGTAGATGCGCCCGATGCTCCGCACGTTCTTGAACAGCATCTTGACAAACATGACGGAGAAGAGGACGAGCGTGGCGAGGCTGCCCAGCACCATGCCTGCTGTGGTAGCGGTGAGTGCGCGCCATGCCTCCACGCCTATCCTACAGACGTTGAAACCTGCCGCCAGCCAGATGATACCGGCCATGAAAGCGAGCCATTGGGTTTTCATGATGCCAAAGGGTGATTTATCTTTTTTATTTTTTATTTCCCTTTTTATTCTCTCCCTATTTCCCCACGCAGAAGTGTTGGAAGATGTTGTTGAGGGTTTCTTGCGAGGTGATTTGGCCTCCGGTGATGTCGGCCAGGTCTTCCAAACATAGGCGGAGGTCTTCGGCCAAGAGGTCGGAGGGCAAGCCTGAGGCGAGGCCGTCGATAACGCGTTGCAGGTCGGTCATGGCCTTGTGCAAGGCTTCGAAATGGCGCATGTTGGTCACCATGATGGTGTTCTCGTCGATCTCGGGGATGTTGGCGGCCTCCATGATCTTTTCCTTCAGGAGTTGGATGTTCTCGTTTCGCTTGGCGCTGATGGCCACCTCGTTGTCGACGAACGTCTCGGCCGACAGGTCGGCCTTGTTATGAACCACGATAAGGGGCTTGCCCTCCGTGCGACGCGCCATGTCGTCCCTATCGGCCTGCGTGGGCTTACCGTCAATCATCCAAACAACGATGGCGGCCTTGGCAATCTGCTCATAGGCGCGCTCGATGCCTATCTTCTCGATGGCGTCGTCGGTGGTTCTTATTCCCGCCGTGTCGACAAACCGGAACGTAACACCGTTGATGCTCGCCATACCATCGATGATGTCGCGTGTGGTGCCATCGATGTCGCTCACAATGGCCTTGTCCTCGTTGAGCAATTGATTGAGCAACGTCGACTTGCCCACATTGGTCTTTCCCACAATGGCCACGGGTATGCCTTGCTTGAGCGCCTGACCGGTCTTGAAGCTCTCGCATAAGGTGCGCAATTTCTCGAAGATTTCCGTCGAGAGGTCGTTGATCTCCGAACGGTCGGCAAACTCCAGGTCTTCGTGGTCGGAGAAGTCGAGCTCCAACTCGAGCAGGCTTGTGAGCTTGAGCAACTGCTGGCGCAATCGTTGCAACTCGGAGCTGAAATGGCCCTTCAGTTGACTGACCGCCAAATCGTGCGACGCCTTGTTGTTGGCCGCAATCAGGTCGGCCACGGCCTCGGCCTGCGACAGGTCCATCTTTCCGTTGAGGTAAGCGCGCATGGTGTATTCGCCCGGCTCGGCTTGTCGGCATCCGCAGGCTATGAGGGCTTGGATGATGTTTTGCGCGATGTATTGGCTGCCATGGCAACTAATCTCCACCACGTCGTCGCCCGTGTAGGAATGGGGGGCGCGCCACAACGACACCACCACATCGTCGATGGCCTCGCGAGCGCCGGAGGCATCGGCGAGGGTGTGGAGGGTGCCATAATGCAAGGTGTTGGCCTTGCTCTCGGCGAGGCGCTTGCCCGAGGCCGACTGGAAGATACGGTCGGTGTAAGCGACAGCGTTGGCGCCGCTCACTCTAATAACAGAAAGTGCGCCACCCGCCCGAGTGGCGATGGCGCAGATAGTGTCGTGGATGAATGTATTCAATGTTGGATATGTGAATGTGTCAAATGCGGTCGAGCACACGTGTGATGAGTCCGTCGATGTCGCCCTTGTAGTTGGTCTCCATCTTCTTAGCACGGCGGTTGGCAATCACCATGCAGCAGGTGGCCGCCTCATGGCCCATGAGTGTGGCCAAACCGGCCAAAGCCGACGACTCCATCTCGAAGTTATTGATTTTCAAACCGTTATATTCAAAGCGTTCTATTTTCTCGTTGAGATTGGGATCGGTCAGGGGCAGGCGCAGCTGGCGTCCCTGAGGACCGAAGAAGCCTCCGCACGCCACCGTGATGCCGCGCACCATGTCGTCGCACGCCACGCGGTCGATAAGGGCGGGGTTGGCCGTAGCCACATAGGGGTTGCCCATCTTCAGGTCCCATCCCACAAACTTCTTGAAGGCGGCCTCCAGCTCGAGGTCGCTGGCCTCGTCGCGGCCGGCGTAGAAATTGAGCAGGCCATCGAAGCCAATGCTCTTCACCGAGGCGATATAGGTTCCCGTTGGAGTCTCGGGCTGCAGACCACCGCAGGTGCCAATGCGCACAAGCGTGAGGGTGCGGTGCTCGCTCTTCTCGGTGCGTGTGGCGAAATCGATGTTGGCCAATGCGTCGAGCTCATTCATCACAATGTCGATGTTGTCGCATCCGATGCCTGTGGAGAGCACGGTGAGGCGCTTGCCTTGATAGGTTCCGGTGATGGTGTGAAACTCGCGATTGCTTATCTCACACTCCTTGCTATCGAAATGGGTGGCCACGAGGTCTACGCGGCCAGGGTCGCCCACGAGGATGACCTTGTCGGCCAACTGTTCGGGCAACAGGTGGAGGTGGAATATGCTACCATCGCTATTGATAACGAGTTCTGATTCTGCGAAATATCTGTTCATAGGTAAAAGATTGTATGAGTTGTTAGTTTTCCAATTTTCTTATTCGTTTTGCCAAGGCTCGGCTATCGGCCTGTTGCTGCTCGAGTTGTTGCTCGAGCTTGATGATCTGCGCGCGCAACTGCTGGCGTGCCGAGGGCTGCTGGGCATACTTCTTTCGGTTGTTGTCGAGCGTTGTCTGGGTGTTCGCCATCAATGTTTCCAACTCCTGCAACTGGGCATAGAGCGTTCGGCTCTCGGCATGCTTCAGTTGCGAGGGCGAGGTGATCACCGTTCGGTCGTTGATGGCAAACTGCACCTTTTTCGTGGTGGTGGCCTTGCCACGCGCTATCATGGCGGCGAGGCGACCGAGGGCGTCCTTGCGCTTTCCAAACTTCCACGTGTCCTTGATGGCGTGGATGTGGGCGAAGCGCTTCAGGTGGGCGTCGTCGATATCATCGGCCTGAAAATCCTTACGGATCGAGGTGGGCTCGAAGGTGTAGATGCAGACGCTGTCGGCCGGCTGGTTGCGGTCGGTCACCAACCATCCCAACGTGTCGTAATCGTCGATCGCCAACAGATACTCGTTGGCGGTGGAGTTGAACGGCAAACCATAGTTTTGCGGCTCATACCACTGGGCTTCATCGTTGTCGTAGGTGGTCATGAAGATGTCGTAGCCTCCCATGCTATGCGGACCTTGTGCGGCGAAGAAGAGCGTCACACCATCGCTCGCCAGGAATGGGAAACAAGCTCTCGGATACTCGTTGCCGTCCAGTCCGGCCAACGGATGGGGAGCGCTCCATTGCTTGCCCACAAGGGTCTGGGCCAGCAAGTGGGTGGCGGTGGTATCGCCTTCGGCGTAAATCCTGCGATCGCCAAAATCGTTCTGGTATTGGGTGAGGAGCACGCCACCGTGGCCCACCTTACCCTTGCGAGCCGTGAGGGAGCCCGACTCCTTGTTGAGCGGCACCCGACTCAGGAAGTCGGCTTTCGACACCACCACGCTATCGATAAACATCACCTTAGCCGTGGAGGGCAGCATCGACTTAAACAGTTTCTGACCGGAGGTCTCGACGTGTGCCACGGGTTTTACCACCTTCGTTGCCTTGCCGCCTTTCGCTCCTTTCTTTTGCGCCGCCACGGGAAGGGCCATGCACAAGAGGAGCAACATGCCTATGTATTTTAATCTCATTGATTTTTGCGTTTTATACAAAGATAATCCATTTTCACGAGAACGCACCCACGCCCCTCCTTATTTTTAGAAAAATTAAGGCGATGACGCATGCCAAGGGCCTAAACGCCAACCATGCCCCACCCTATTTGGTGAGCCTCACGTTGGCGTAGCCCACCAATCGGTCGGTGCGACCTCCTGGGGCTCGATAGTAGACGAGGGCTTGGTATTGGTTCTCCGTTTTGTAGAAATTGCCTTCGGAAGGCACCACCACATAGCTGCCTTCGGGCGTCAGCGTGAGGTATTGGTAGTTGTAATAGCCTTGCTTGAGCCACACGTCGGCCTCGTAGAGCTGCTGCTCGTCGTTCCACGTCATGAGGTATTTGGGGGCGAAGCTATCATAGGTCCAGGCACCATTGAGCCACACATCGTAGGGCAAGCGCTGACTGTAGAGGCGGAAATGCACCATCAGGTACTCGCAGGTGTTGTCGATTTCCACATTGTCGGAGTTGCGAATGAGAAACGCACCATTGGCATCCTCATCATACACATAGCTGGGGCGTGGCTCGTCGGGCCACACATAGGCATGATACATGGTGCCATCCCATTTCACCGACTCCAGTCCCATGGTGGTGTGGGTCACGTCGAGCATCTCAAACTTCCGGTATTCGTTGCCACCTTGGAAGATGAGGTCGCGGTTGTGGGTCCACGCCAACCCGTTGCCGCTCACCATCTGCGGCTTCGCGTTGACCACGGCGTTATCCCATCGCCCATTCTGCATCACCACCGTCATGATCTGCGAGGCGGGATTGGTTACGCGCACCTGCCCATAGTCGAGCTTCATGTCGACCTGCTGGTAACAACGGTCCACCCCCAAGTCGGTGTTGGTGGTTACGCCCAATCCCACGGCCATCGCCGGCTCCACCACCATGAAGCACACCACGAGCACGGGCTTGTCCTCCTCGTTCTCATCGTAGACGGTCAACTTGTAGTTGCCGCTCATCTTAATGCGGCATTTGCTGTTGGGCAAGCTGAATTGGTAGTGGGTGTAGAGTTGGTTGGTGTTTACCGATTCCTGTAGGTCGTCGATGGTGTTTCCGTTGGCAAATCCCTGACAATAATCGCTCTCGAAAAGTCCTTCCGAGGGGGTCCAGTCGGCCTCACAATGCTCTATCTTATAGCAATAGCGATGGTAGGTGTGGGACAGGTCGTCGAACCCAACGTTCAGCACATCGCCCGCACCCAACGTAACGACTGGCAACGACGTCCAATCGTCGTTGACCACCACCTGCAACGAGGCGATACGCTCGCTCAGCAGCTCATGTCGTTGCGCCGATGCCGCCAGGCATCCGAAGCATGCCAAAAGTATCGATACCCAGAGTTTCTTCATGCTGCAAAGATACATATTTTTCCCTTTAACCCCAATCGGTCATTCGATTTTTAACCCCAATCGGTCATTCGATTTTAATCACACCTAGCATTCTCTTCCATTCAACACTCAACATTCAACACTCAACATTCATCATTAAAAAGGAAATGCGCTTCCTAAGCTTTTTGGGCCTAAGAAGCGCATCAGGTATTGTCCGAAACCGTTCGTCCCTCACGGGACCTTGGTTTGAGCGGAACAGTTAATCATGTTTAGTCTTCGTCCTTTGTCTCTGCCTCGTGCTCAGCAATGAGCTTCTGCTGGAGGTCGTTGGGCACGAGCTCGTAACTGGCAAACTTCGTTGTGAAGCTGGCGCGTCCACCTGTGAGCGAGCTAAGCGCCACGCTGTAGTTGGACAGTTCCTTCAAAGGAATCTTGGCCTGCAACTTCTGGTAACCGGCTTCGGCGTCCATACCCATGATGATGGCGCGGCGTCCTTGCAGGTCGCTCATCACATCGCCCATATAGTCGGAGGGCACATACACCTCCAGGTCGTAAATAGGCTCCAGGATCTTCGGGCCAGCAGCCTTGAAGGCGTCGGAGAAGGCGTGGCGTGCAGCCAGCGTGAACGAGAGCTCGTTAGAGTCTACTGGGTGCATCTTACCGTCGTACACCACCACGCGCACGTCGCGAGCGTAGCTACCTGTCAGTGGTCCACGCTCCATGCAGTCCATCACACCCTTGAGGATGGCCGGCATGAATCTCAGATCGATGGCTCCACCCACCACCGAGTTGATGAACACGAGCTTACCGCCCCACGGCAGGTCTTTCTCCTCCTTCGACTTGATGTTCATCTTATACTCCTGGCCGTTGAAGTTGTAGGTCACAGGATCGGGCATGCCCTCAGCGTAGGGCTCCACGATGAGGTGCACCTCACCAAACTGTCCGGCGCCACCACTCTGTTTCTTATGGCGATATTCGGCCTTGGCCTTCTTGGTGAGCGTCTCGCGGTAAGGAATCTTCGGCTCCTCAAACTCCACTTTGAGCTTTTCGTTGTTCACCATACGCCATTTCAGCGTGCGGAGGTGGAACTCACCCTGTCCGTGCACAATGGTCTGGCGCAGCTCCTTGCTCTGCTCCACGACCCATGTGGGATCTTCCTGCCTCATCTTGAGCAGGGCGGCCATCATCTTCTCCGTGTCTTGTGGGTTGGCTGCCTTGATGGCGCGGCTATACTTCGGGTTGGGGTATTTAATGAAGTCGTAACGCCAGTCGGCATCCTTGCCGTTGAGGGCGTTGCCCGTCTTCACATCCTTCAATTTCACCGTGCATCCTATGTCGCCCGCGTTGAGCTGGTCCACGGGTATGCGGTTGGCGCCTGCGCAAGCGTAGATCTGTCCTATGCGCTCCTTCGATCCGCGGTCGGCGTTGCTCAGGTCGTCGCCAGGCTTCACCGATCCACTCATCACCTTGAAGTAGCTCACCTCACCGATGTGGGGCTCCATGCCGGTCTTGAAGAAGTAGAGGCTCTCGGGGCCATCGCTCTCTGCGGCCACCTCCTCGCCGCGTGTGTTGCGCACCTTCGGCATCTCGCTCACAAACGGCACCACATTGCCCAGGAATTCCATCAGGCGCTGCACACCCATGTCCTTATGGGCGTCTACGCAGAAGATGGGGAAGATGGAGCGTGTCACCAATCCCTTGCGAATACCCTCGCGCATCTCGTCCTCGGTGAGCGAGTCCTCCTCGAAGAATTTCTCCATCAGGTGGTCGTCGTTCTCGGCAGCTGCCTCCACCAGGGCCTTGTGCAGTTCCATGGCCTTGTCCATCTCTTCTGCCGGGATGTCCTCGCGCTTGGGCTCACCGCCCTCGGGACCCCACGACAGCTTCTTCATGATAAGCACATCGATAAGGCTATGGAAATTGGGTCCAGTCTCCAACGGATACTGAATCTGCACACACTTGGAACCATAAATCTCCTGCATGGTGCTGACGATGTTGTCGAAGTCGCACTTGTCGGAGTCCAACTGGTTGATGAGGAAGATGACGGGCTTGTGCAACTTCTCTGTGTATCTGAAGTTGTTCTGCGTGCCCACCTCGGGACCATACTGTCCGTTGATGAGGATAATGGCCTGGTCGGTAACGTTCAGGGATGTGATTGCGCCGCCCACGAAGTCGTCGGAACCCGGGCAATCGATAATATTGAGTTTCTTATTGTTCCACTCTACATGGAAAACGGTGGGGAACACTGAATAGCCATACTCAAGCTCAACGGGGAAGTAGTCGCTCACGGTGTTCTTACCTTCCACCGAGCCACGGCGCTTGATGACACCAGCTTCATACAACATACTCTCGGCAAGCGTGGTCTTGCCGCTACCCGCACTGCCCAACAAGGCAATGTTCTTAATTTCGTTAGTCTGATATACTCTCATATCAAAAGATTTAAAGTGTTAGTATATGTTTTTAGTTAGGTCGGGAGTTGTACTCCAAAATCGACGACTAAGATAGCGATAATCCGCTTAACTTCCAAAAGATTTGGGAAGAAATCGCTTATTTTTTAAAACAAATTAGTAATTTTGTTCTGAAATGGGCTCCACGGGCCCCTTCTGCATAACAATATGAAAGCCGGACTTTACATTCACATTCCTTTCTGTGCGAGCCGTTGCATCTATTGCGGCTTCTATTCCACCGTGCGCCCCGAGCTGCACGACCGCTATGTCGACGCGCTCTGCCGCGAGATGCTCCTGCTGCGCGATCGCATGGCCGACGACCCCATCTCCCTCTCCACCATCTACCTGGGGGGGGGCACGCCCTCGCAACTGTCGGCGGCCAACCTCCATAAGCTCTTCGCTTATATATATAAGGTGTTCCCCGTGGATCCCCATGCGGAGGTCACCATGGAGTGCAACCCCGACGACATACGGCGCCACATGTTCAGCCACTTGCCGGTGAACCGCGTGAGTATGGGCGCCCAGACCTTCAACGACGACCGTCTACGCTTTCTCCACCGTCGCCACACGGCCAACGAGGTGCGCCGCGCCGTGGAGGCCCTTCGCCTCGACGGCATAGGCAACATCAGCGTCGACCTCATGTTTGGCTTCCCCGACGAGACGCTCGCCGACTGGCTGGCCGACATCCGTTGCGCCTTGGCGCTCAAGCCCGAGCATCTCTCGGCCTACGGACTGATGATTGAGGAGGACACCCCACTCTACCGCCTGTGGGAGCAGGGCACCATACGGGAGGCCGACGAGCAGTTGAGCCTTGACATGTACGACCAGCTCGTCGACCGGCTCACGGCGGCGGGCTACGAGCATTATGAGATTAGCAATTTCGCCCTCTTGCCCCACGGCCACCAGGGGGCGAGCCCATACCGCAGCCGCCACAATAGCAGCTATTGGAACGACGTGCCTTACATCGGCCTGGGCGCCGCGGCCCATAGTTACGACCGGCTCACACGCCATTGGAACCCGTCCAACATCCTGCGGTATATCGACGCCATCGAGCGCGGAACGCTCCCCTACGAGGAGGAGCGCATCGATCCCGACACCCATTACGACGACCTCGTCACCACCGCCCTACGCACACGCGAAGGCATAGACCTCAACATGCTCGACGAGCGCCACCGCGCGTTCCTCCTACGCAACGCCAGCGGCTACATCGACCGCCAGCTGCTGCGCATCGACGGCCACCACTTGAGCCTCACGCGCCAGGGCATCAACATCAGCAGCACCATCATGAGCGACCTCATGTACGTCTAACCCTCGCGCGCCTATTGGCGCATCGCCTCCAGCGCGTCGAGGCCGCGCGTCTGGTAGATGCCGTAGAAATACGCCTTCATGTCATTCTCAATGTCTGCCACCCTGCGCTTGCCCGTCACATAGGGCTTGAGCAGCATCGAGAGGAGCGTGGCCACCATGCCCACACCAATGCTCGCCAGGAAGTTGAGCAGTTCGCTGGCCACAAATTTCTGGTCGAGGAAGGCCACCATCACCACGATGGGCGCCAGATACAACAGCCAGTCGCCAAAGGTGTTGAGCTTCTCCGAGCGATTGCGCTCCTCTTGCAGGTCCTTCGGGGCGGCCAGCAGGAGGCTCGCCCGATGCTTCTTCCAATAGTCTTCAAATTCTTTTTCCATACGTGCAAAGATAGCCATATTTTGCATATTCCCACTCCATTCCCTTACATATTCAACGATAAAACCGTAACTTTGCACCCGTAACATCAGGCAAGAACACACAATCATCATGCAAAACCAATTCTCTCGCATCCAGCTCTTGGTGGGCAAGCCCGCCATCGACACGCTCCATGGCTCGCGCGTCGCCGTGTTTGGCGTGGGCGGCGTGGGCGGCTACGTCGTCGAGGTGCTCGCCCGCTCGGGCGTGGGCCACATCGACGTGTGGGACGACGATCGTTTCTGTCCCTCCAACTGCAACCGCCAGATCCTGGCCACCGCCTCAACCATAGGCCAAAGTAAGGTGGATGTGGCCGAGGCGCGCATCCACGACATCTACCCCGAGTGCATCGTGCGCAAGCACCAGTGCTTCTACCTGCCCAGCAACGCCCACTTGTTCGACCTCTCGCAGTACGACTATGTGGTCGACTGCATCGACACGGTTACCGCCAAGCTCGACATCATCCGCCGCTGCCACGACCTCAACGTGCCGCTCATCTCGTGCATGGGCGCGGCCTACAAGCTCGACGCCACCCAATGGTGCGTCACCGACATCTTCAAGACCATCAACGACCCGCTGGCCAAGGTCATCCGCAAGAAGCTGCGCAAGACTCCCGTCAAGCACGTCAAGGTGGTCTACAGCCCTGAGGAGCCCATCGCCAGCATCGCCCAGCCGCTCCCCGATGGCACCGCCCCCCATGCCGAGGCGCGCCCCGGCGCCGCCCATCCCTCCACGCCCAGCTCAGCCGCTTGGGTCGTGGGAACCGCCGGCCTCCTCTGTGGCGGCGAGGTGGTGAAAGACCTCATACGCCGAGCCAACACCATGCGCATCGACCTCACACAAGACCCCGACAACGCCTACGCGCAAGCAGCAGCACTAAAAGCAGCGGCACACGACGAAGAGTACAGCAAGATGAAACATGCAAGCATTGGATAATTTATTGTTATCCAATGATTTGCTTTCTTATAAAATTACAAGTCTGCTAATTTAAGGGTTTGATAAAAACTTTAAGATGAATACTGTGGAAACTCTGTTTCTGTTGCGTTAAATAAATTGTTAATGCCACCACTACATTGTTCCCGATAACAATTCTCATGGAATCAGTCGTACACGTTGTTTTCTTACTCGCTCCTTTGGGTTAGGACGCAAAAACAGCGTTTCTTGGACCATACCGTATGGAGTAATGCAAGAAACGCTGTTTCTGCCGTCTTCCAATAATGAATTATACAATCTTCACGCCACAACCCCTTACCGACACATTTCATACCATCGTTGACACGGTTTCTTGTATCATGCACTATGTTTTTGACATATTGGCGGATGTTTTCGGTCATTATAGTGGCATAATTAGACAAAAATTTCAGTTTTTACGAAACCGATAACAAATAATTTCTTTATTCTTATTGATTTTTAGTAACTTTGCTGCGCATCCGCAATAAGTGCGTTTGCAAACATACATAAGGCGTCATCAACGCTTAGTTCATTGATTATTCTGAACGTAGGAAATTCAAAATGCTTGTCAATGGCTTAGCAGAGAAGATGTCACGGGTAGGTTGTATAATCAACCCTCGTAGTGTGCCAAGGAGGACAAACCTCAGCGGCACACTTTTCGGGGTTATTTATAACTTTCAGCGTGAGATTCTATCTGTTCGTCATCAAGCAATGGTTTCCTACGACCAAGAATAAGTGACGGACAAGTGTAGAGTCTCACGCTTTTGCGTTTAACAAAAAGATTATATTACTTTCAAGAACAGTCGTATGAAAAAGATTTTGATGTTAGCTATTATAGCTATTGCAGCAAGTTTGAATGTTAGTGCACAAATTCAGTTTTCAGAATTTAAATTTTTCGTGGCTAACATATATGATTTTAGCCAACTTCAGCTTGAGGTGAAGTTCAAGGTTACAAGTGAGAGAAACTTGAAATATGTCAATGTTCATTTCTGTCCTGTCAATCAAGTCGGAGATGCAATTTGCGATGACATCGTTGGTGGCGTAAATGCCAATACAAAGTTTTCTAAATATCACCGAATTCAAGCAACTGGTCCATTTGAGACAAAAAAATCATACAAAAGACATTTTGGTATTTATCATATATCTGGCAAGAAACCGACCCCTTTTCCACATATGGTTACCATAGACTACATGGGTGGTGGCAGTGACACAATTCGCATAACAAGAGATAATATAAAAACATATTTTCCTAAGACAAAATGGATAGATGTAGACTATAAAAGTGGGTTCCAGCCTGATAATTAAGCAATAAGAAATATATTCATAAAAATATAAAAGTATGGAATTTTTCAAGAAATTATTTGGATATTCAACAGCTCAATCTTCCAACGACATCAACAGCAACGATAAGGAAGACCATGAACAGCAAGTCGCTAATTCTATGTCTCAATCTGCTCATGACAATAACATGACAAGTTGGGAAAACTTCTTTGGCGTAAACTTAAAGTCATCGCCTAATGAGCTATGGATAGAAGAAGAATGTGAGTATAACGAAAATAATATAATCAGAAATTTCACAAACAACCATATCCACAACGTTTACTTCTCTTCAGTAAATGCAAAAGTGATTGGAAACTCCGCTACAAATTTCTTCTTCAAGTGTCCATATACATGGGATGATGCCTTTGACATTTACTATTTGATAGAAAGGGATTTAGTTCATAACGGCAATTATACAAATACTGCTGCAGCAGCAAAGTTCCGTGGAAAATTTGATAGCTATTATGATAGTTTTAGCTGGGATATAGATGGTTGCAGCATAAGAATGTCTCGTGATATAGATACTGGCGACATTGAGCTTGGCGTGTGGACATTGTTCTATAATCAAGAATACCTTGATAAGGCAACAGATAGTTACAAGGACTATAAGCTAGAAGATGAAGCAATATTGCCCAAGAAAGAATTTAATGTCCATTTATCTGGAGCCTTAGATACTTTACACTTCGTTCACGATCATTTAGGCAAGCAATTAGCAGGAGCTGCATCTTGTTATGTTGCTCGTGCAGAAGGGACTATAATTCAACTTCTTGACGAGAATAATTTTGATGAGGTATATTCTTTCGAAAGCAAAGAAATAGCAGATTATCTTGGTCACAGATTGGGTGCAGCAGGATTCATAAATTTCAATTGTGACGATGTTACTGATATACAAGCAGAACTCTTTATTATCCCTGCCGAAGATACCAAAGAGACTTCTGACGATGGAGCAACAAACGCTTTAGTCCATTACGAAATGAGCTATCTTGTTGACCCAGTAGAAATTGACTATCGCAGAAAGACTATTATGGATGGCAAAATGAATCTCAACATCGTTGGTATTCAATACCATGACAATTATGAGGAGCTTAAGTCTTCTATAAAAGAGGGAGTAACTGTCATCCTAAAACCAGAGCCAACAAATGAATACGACCCAAATGCTTTGGCTTTCTATCTTGAAGGAAATATCATTGGCTATCTCCCTAAAAAAGATCAACCTTTCGCCCATATCTTTATGGCAAAAGGACAGATCAAGGCCTCAATCTGTCGTATTGACGAAAAATGGATTGACACAGAGGTTGATATTAAGAAAGATATGATAGACGTTAATGCCTTCAAAAATAATGATGTCAATTTTACTAAAATAAAATCGTTCAAAGGGGGCAATAGCAGCTGTCAATCTATCGAGCTTAGTGAATTTATTGAAACTCTTTAACTTGTATTATTATGGATAATTTTTCATTTGTTGCTTTAGATATAGAAACAGCAACAGGTAAACGTAGTTCTATCTGTGAGATTGGAATTACAATCGTAAAAGATTCCAAAATTGCAGAGTCAAAAAGTTGGCTTATTCAACCTAAGGACAATTCTTATTGGAGAAGAAATATTGAAATCCATGGAATTAATCCAGAAGACACTCAAGACAAGCCTACATTGGCTGATATATGGGAAGAAATCAAAGGGTATATAGAGAATAAAACTATTATCGCCCACAATACAGCTTTCGACATGTATGCAATTGCGGATGCTTTAACAGAAAATGGAATTCCATTACCTGACCTTGATTATTTCTGCAGCTTAAGAATCGCACAAAAGACTTTTTCATTACTAAGATATTCTTTATCACCATTATGTGCTTCATTGGGAATATCATTTGACCAATGCCATCGTGCAGGTTCAGATTCAGAAGCATGCGCAAAAGTTATGCTTAAGTGTTTAGACAAACTAAACGTATCTACTTTCAACGAGCTCGAAGAAAAACTAAAAATAAAGCGTGGGAACTACAAAGAAGGAGCACATTGCGGTCAGAAGAGCATCGCTATTTGCAATGGTAAAAAAAACTATTGCAATACAGCTGACCCTAAGAATTTCGACCCTAGCAACTATTTCTATGGCAAAGTAGTTATGTTTACAGGAAAGATGAGATGTGGAAAAAGAGACGAAATGAGAACTTTGATTGATAACATTGGTGGTCATTCCGTAAACAGCTTTAATGACTCTGTAGAAGTTCTTGTCGAAGGCACACAAACAGCTCGTAACCTTAAGGAAGATGGTAAAAGCGATAAGCAAAGAAAATGTGAAGAAAAACTCGCAAAAGGAGGAAGTATTGAGATTCTTACAGAAGATGAATTTTACGAGCGTTTAGGTATTTGGAATGAATAAAAAAGTTCATTCTACCGATATCTCAACAAAATAGCAAGTGAAAAAATAGCTCCTTGTCTGTTGGAATATCCTCGATACGCTCAAAATAACCGTTAGGAATTACAAAAACAAAAAGATATGAAAAAAAACATTTTATTCGCATTACTTTCCTTAATGCCATTACTCTCATCGGCAAAGATTAGTCCCGAAGAAATAAAGCTTGGTTCAGAAAACCCTGAAGGAGTTGTAAGTTACGTTGGTGCATTAAAAAATAAGCAATCTTTGGCATTCACTTATGCAAAACAATGGGTTTCAAAAACATTTAATAATTACAAGGCTGTAGTTCAATTAGAAGATAATGATAACTACAAAATTGTATTAAAAGGAAATTCTTTAATATTTCAAAAGAATACAAAAGAGACATTTGCCAATACGGAAACATCAGGAAGATTATATTATACTGTAACAATAGATGTTAAGGAGGGTAAATTTCGCATAAAGTTTGAAGATATGAGTGTAAAGCGTAATATACACTTCTCATCATCTCTTATCCAGACTTCAGATATCAATGATAGTTTTACTTTTAGTGAAATCGAAACCAAACTTGATGATCCGACAACACCAAAAGGATTGAAAGAGGATATTGTAGAGTTTCCATTATCAGCAAAAAACTCTATAGCAGGGCTTATTAATAGTCTTGAGGATGCATTGAATTTAAATGATGACTTTTAATAGATTTCAAACACTCTTGAAATTAAATACGAATTTCAACCTTCAGAAACAGCTTTTCAAAGAAAGAAAAGCTGTTTCTGAAGTACGCTCGGCATGAACATTGTCTAACGGGAAAGTCCCAAGCAAGCCCTAATAGCGGGAATTGCATAGTCAAAGGCAAGGGT
>ULUS01011067.1_pt1 | contig 15862 bp, 9 predicted proteins | sample 1958761 | NCBI WGS metagenome assembly ULUS01 (sample SAMEA4835767, study PRJEB28245) | human gut metagenome | biome: gut microbiome; material: fecal sample | place: Denmark | collected 2008
GAACATCCCTTATTTTTCAAAACCAAAAGCAAAACCCTTATTTTTACTTACAACCGCTATTTTGGATATTTATACATTCCTTCCTCCCACTTCTGCATATTTATTCATTTCTTGTTTAAACGAAACATCGGTTTCTTTTCCATCATTCTTTTCAAAAAACACATCATATTAGCTACGTTGAGCTGTTGGATCTCAAAAAAAGCGTCCTTGAAAAGGGCGAACATAATGGGTACACATCAAACATGCTCTTGTTCGCCCTCTTCTTGCTCTGGCAAGCGACAAAGTCGAGCGCGAGGACGCTTGCTTGAGCATATCGTCATAAACATGCTTGCGAAAGCTCATACAACAAAACGTCTTGGTTAGCATTTCTAAATGCCTTGGTTAGCATTTCTAAACACCTTGGTTAGCATTTCTAAACACCTTGGTTAGCATTTACAAACACCTTAGTTAGCACATATAAGTGCCATGGTTAGAGAGGCTAAAGATGGAGGTTAGAACAACAAGAAGCCTTGGGGACTTTGTGTGAATAAACCGAAGAGAAGACGATGGTGGGTTATCAACAAGTTATCAACAGCGTAACAGCATTGGCAACAGCATGTTACAAAGTTATCCACAATAAAGAGCGAAGTTATAAACAAAGAGGACGAAGGTTATGAACGACAATCCATAAGGTTATGAACAGACAAAGCAGATGTTGTAAACAGAAACGACAGAGGTTATAAACAAGATGTTGAAAAGTTATGAACATTCTTCTGGTTTGTTATAAACAAGCAAAGGCTTTATTTAAGAAGCATTGCTGAAAAGCTGACGAATAATTTGTGGATATAAGGTAAAAGCCGTAACTTTGACATTCTTAAACTAAAAACGAGAAAAACATATAAGCGACAAGAAAAACAAAAAAAATAAACAACATTAAAGATGAAAATGAGACATACGAAGGCATTGGCGGCCATGTTTATGGCGTTTGCCTTGTCAACAAGCGGCTACGCAGGGAGCGGCTACGCAGGGAGCAAAGCCGGCAAGACGGTGAAGATAAGAATGATCGAGACAACCGATGTGCACGGACGCTTCTTTCCATTCGACTTCATAAACCAGCAACCAACCGACGGGTCGCTCGCCCGCGTGTCGGCATACGTCGACTCGCTGCGCAACATCTACGGCGACCGACTGCTGCTTATGGATGCGGGAGACGTGCTGCAAGGACAACCCGTCGTGACCTATTATAACTATGTGAAGACCGACACTGAAAACATTGCGGCATCGGTGAACAACTTCATGCGCTACGACGTGCAGACAATGGGCAACCACGATGTGGAGACAGGACATAAGGTCTATGACAAGTGGATGAAGGAGCTGCGCTGCCCGACGCTCGGCGCCAACATTGTGAGCACAGCCACCGACACGCCCTACCTTAAGCCTTACACCATCTTCAAACGCGACGGCGTGAAGATTGCCGTTATCGGACTGATAACCCCGGGTGTGCCCTCATGGCTGTCAGAGGAGCTGTGGAGCGGCCTCCGCTTCGAGGACGCCGTGAAGACGGCACGCAAGTGGATGGACGAGGTGAAGAAGAAGGAGCGTCCCGACGTGGTCGTGGGACTGTTTCACACGGGCATAAACGACAGCAGCAAAACCAACGGTCTGCTCAACGACGCCACGCGCGAGATTGCTCGCCAGGTGCCGGGCTTCGACGTAATCTTCTACGGCCACGACCACTCTATCCACTATGAGGAGGTGACAAGCGCCGACGGCTCAAAGACCATCATCGTGAACCCTGCCAACAACGCCATGAAGGTGGCTGACGCGGAGCTGGAGGTGAGCAAGAAGGGACGGAGCAAGGAGCTGAAGGTCAACATCGTGGACATGGGCAAGCGCTCCGTCGATGAGAGATACATGAAGACTTTTGAGAAAGAGATAGAAGAGGTCAAGAGATATGTAGGCACGGAGGTTGGCTCGTTCACTGCGCCGATGACCTCGCGCGACTGCTATTTCGGCCCGAGCGCCCTCGTCGATTTTGTGCACGATGTCATGCTGAGCACAAGCGGTGCAGAGGTGTCGTTTGCCAGTCCGTTGTCGTTTGACGTCACGGTGAAAAGCGGCCCCGCAACACTGGCCGACATGTATAAGCTCTACAGCTACGAGAACGACCTGTGCGTCATGACGCTCACGGGCAAGGAGATACGCCAGTATCTTGAGAAGAGCTACGACGGATGGGCAGCGACCATGACCTCGCCCGACGACCACCTTATATGTATGAACAAGCGCGATGAGTCGCGCGACAAGTTCTTCAGTCTGACAAAGCCGTTCTACAACTTCGACACAGCGGCAGGCATCGTCTACGATGTTGACGTGACGAAGCCTCGTGGCGAGCGCGTCGTGATAAAGAGCATGGCCGACGGCACGCCGTTTGACGAGAGCCGCACATACCGCGTGGCTGTGAACAGCTACCGCGCTGCTGGCGGCGGCGGTCTGCTGACCAAGGGAGCAGGAATAGAGAAGGCGCAGCTTGAGAGCCGCGTCGTGTGGAGAGGCGACCACACCTTGCGCGATTACATTATCGAATATGTGCGCAAGCATTCGCCCATCACCCCACAGGCCCACGGCAACTGGCAGTTTGTGCCTGCCGAGTGGACTGTCCCTGCCGCCAAACGCGACTATGAGACAATGTGGGGAAACAAATAAAAAACAGAATAGATAATAAAACAGAATATTTACATCGCGCTTCGCGCTCGTTGTTTTTTGAACATTAATTATCATTAATTGAACATTAATGAACATCAATATTCCGCGCTACGCGCATATTAATGACAATTAATGGATCATTAATGGACATTAATGTTCAAAAACCAACGAGCGCGAAGCGCGATGTTATTTATTATCCTTCATGAAAAAAATTTTTCAAGAGACATCAAGAAGGAGATGAGACAACAAAAAGAGAAAACGTCATGAGCGTCAGCTCTTGCGATAGTCTTTCGGCGACACGCCCACCCTGTCCTTGAAATATTTTCCGAGGAACGACTGGCTGGAGAAATGCAGAGCCTGAGCAATCTCCTTAATGCTGTAGGTAGAGTTTTTAAGCAGCAGCTTGATCTCCAGCGTCACATAATCGTCGATCCAGTCGGTCGGTGTGCGGTGGCTCACCTGCTTCACCACGCCGTAGAGATACTTGGGCGTGATGTTGAGCTGCTCGCCATACCACGACATCTTACGCTGCTCGCGGAAGTTGTCCTCTACCAGCTTCATAAACTCGGCGAAGATGCGCTCCGCACTTGTGGTGGCGCCCTTGCCCGCTTCCTGGCTGCGGTAGAGAGCGTTGCTGAGGTCATAGATCATCGACGCGATGAGCGACTGCACCGTCTCCCTTCTGAAGTGGTGCTGCGTGTTCTCAATCTTGCGCTTGATCATCGACACATAAGTTTTTATGCGCTCCGTCTCCTCCGGCAACAGGGTGTAGACAGGGTGGAAACGCGCAAAGATGAAGAGCGACGACATCTCGTGGATGTTCTTGATGATCTCGTGAAAGAAATCGTACTTGAGCACCAGACCCAGTCCGCGGCAATCAGCACTGAGCCATGCCTTTCCCGTTTTCTGGTTGTGCGATATGATAATGATGTCGTTAGGATGAACCACATGCTCCACCGCATCAACGGTGTAGCGGGCCTCGCCCTCCAGGCACACACCAAGGAGCAGACACTCCATGCGGGCTGTCTCTTGTGAAAGGGGCAGACGACGGAAGTCGTCAACCATCAAGATGTCGTCATCAATGTGTGGGCCGTCAAAGACCTTAAGCAGGTCGTTGACAGTAATGTCTCTCATTATCATATCGCACGATTTTTTAATATTTATAAATTATTGAACTTTTACATTGGCAAAAAACACTTTACAAAAGATAACCTCGTCAAGCATTTTTGACCACATTATAAAAAAACAATAAAAATATTTTTTGCGCGATGCGCTTTTTTAAAACATTAATTATCATCAATTGAACATTAATGAACATCAATTTTTCGCGCATAGCGCGCATTAATGACAATTAATGGGTCATTAATGACAATAACTCCGCGAAGCGCCTGAGCACCTACGGAGCGCAAGAATGTTTTAAAACCACAAGCGCGAAGCGCGAAGTAAAACCTAAAAATTTGCGTAACCTCACCTCTTTCACTCCTTATAGAGCAGATAAGGCTTGCGCTGCTTCTTAAACTTCTCTACGTCGGGCATCCAGCGGGCTCTGATCTCGTCGGCGCTCTTGCCCTCCTCAATCATGGTGCGTACCCAGTCGACACCGATGAGCTTCTCGAAGAACGATGTGAAGAACTTGTCGCCGGTGTTTACCGCGCGGTAAGCTTCGATAAGATATGTGAGGTCGAGCTTCTTGTCAATGATTTCATCATCGCTCATCTGCGAGAGGTCACGTCCGTAGCAGGTGTGGCCGAGCTGCGGCGGGTTCTTTGCGCCCTCGCGGCTCTCGGGTGTGAACGAGTAGGCATAGCCCTTCATGTCGGGATGTCCAAACTGCTGGAACGGCTTGTCGGTGCCGCGACCCAGGCTCACGTCGGTAGCCTCGAAATAGCAGAGCGAGGGATAGAGGTAGATCGACGTCATGTTAGGCAGGTTGGGCGACGGTATGACGGGCAGACGGTAACGTGTCTGGTGATTGTAGTTGAGACATTTCACCACCTTGAGGTCACACTTGCGACCTTCCTTCAGCCATCCCTCGCCGTTGATCATGAGCGCCAGCTCACCGAGCGTCATGCCGTGAACCACGGGTATGGGCAGCGAGCCCACGCCACTCTTGTATTTCATGTCGAGCAGCGGGCCGTCCACATACATGCCGTTGGGGTTGGGACGGTCGAGCACGATCATCTTCTTGCCATACTCGGCGCAGCGGTCCATCAGTCGCTCCATCGTTACATAATAGGTGTAGAAGCGCAGGCCCACGTCCTGAATGTCGCTCACGAGCACGTCAAACTTCTGCATCTCGGCATCGTCGGGTGCTCCACCCTTCACGCCGTAGAGCGAGTAGATGTTGACACCTGTCTTCTCGTCCACAGAGCTGCTCACCTTTTCGCCGGCATCGGCCTTGCCACGGAATCCGTGCTCGGGTGAGAAAATTGTCACCACGTTAACCTTGTTCTCAAGCAGCACGTCGAGCACATGCTTGTTGCCCACCACACCCGTCTGGTTTGAGAACAGCGCCACGCGCTTGCCCTTGAGCAGCTTCAGATACTCTGATGTGCGCTCCGCTCCCGTGACCACAGCCTTCTGTGCCTTTGCAGGTGTTGAGAGGACATAAGTGGCCGATGTTGTGGCATCGGTTTCGTTGGCTTTCTGTGCCGCTTGTGCGGGTGTTGCATGCAGTGAGGCCACCACTGCCGTGATAAGGCCGAGAATGATTTTGAACATACTCTGATTTTTGTTTTTTGTTTAGGCGGTATTCTTTTCAACACACCTTGAGAATAAATAAATAATAGGTTTATAACGTTTGAGTTTTACAGGGTGTGGCCCATGCCGTCAGCTTAGAAGAAGCCTCCACACGGTCCCTTTAAGACTGCAAATATAATAAAAAGCGCACAAATAGCACACAAGTTCTTACATTTTTTTATTTTTCCACGTTTAATCTTATTTTATTTGCTCCATCTTTCACGTTTTTGTTAAAAACAAGCTACCTTTGCACGACAAAAGATTTTTATTTATCCTAAATTATAATTACACTCACAACAAAAAGAATCGTATGACTCCATTAACAATCGCCGTAACCGTACTGGCTTACTTTATTCTGTTGTTCACCGTTTCCTATCTTGCCGGCCGCAAGACCGACAGCAAGGGATTCTTCGGCTCACGCAAGTCGCCGTGGTATATCGTTGCCATAGCCACCATGGGCTCGTTCATCTCGGGTGTGACCTTCGTGTCGGTGCCCGGCATGGTCGACGAGAAAGGCTTCTCCTACCTGCAGATGGTCATGGGCTTCGTCGTAGGCCAGATGATCATAGCCTTCGTGCTGGTGCCGCTGTTCTACAAGATGAACCTCGTGTCGGTGTACCAGTATCTTGAAGACCGTTTCGGCGTGAAATCGTATAAGACAGGTGCGTGGTTCTTCTTCATCTCCAAGATGTTGGGAGCCTCGGTGCGCCTGTTCCTGGTGTGTCTGACGCTGCAGCTGCTGGTGTTTGAGCCTGCCGGTCTGCCCTTCGCCCTCAATGTGGCTCTCACGGTGCTGGTGGTGTGGCTGTTCACCTTCCGCGGCGGCGTGAAGTCGATCATCTGGACCGACGTGCTCAAGTCGCTCTGCCTCGTGCTCTCCGTGGTGCTCTGCATCGTGTTCATATCGTCACGTCTCGACCTCGGCTTCACCGACATCACAGGCGCCATCTTCAGCAGCGACCACAGCCGCATATTCTTCTTCGACGACGTCAACGACGGACGCTTCTTCTTCAAGCAGTTCCTCGCTGGCGTGTTCACCATGATAGCCACGACAGGCCTCGACCAAGACATGATGCAGCGTAACCTCAACTGCCAAAACTACCGCGACTCGCAGAAGAACATGATCGTGAGCATCGTGTGCCAGTTTTTCATCAACCTGCTGTTCCTCATGCTCGGCGTGCTCCTCTACATGTTTGCCGCCAAGGTGGGCATAGACGAGCGTGGCGACAACCTGTTCCCCGCCGTGGCAACGAGCAACGCCCTGCCGCTCATCGTCGGCATTCTGTTCATCGTGGGCCTCTTCTCATCGGCCTACTCGGCTGCCGGCTCTGCCCTCACCGCCCTCACCACCTCGTTCACCCTCGACATCCTGCAAGCCGACAAGAAAGGTGCCAAGGATGGCGACAGCGCCGACCACCTGACCGCCGTGCGCAAGAAGGTGCATGTGGGCATGGCTGTGCTCATGGCCGTCGTGATCTTCGTTATCGGCCTGCTCAACAACACGAGCGTCATCAACGCTGTCTATGTGCTGGCGAGCTACACCTACGGCCCCATCCTCGGCATGTTTGCCTTCGGCATATTCATGAAGAAGAAGGTGCGCGACCGCTATGTGCCCCTGGCCGCCATCGTGGCGCCCGTGCTCTGCTACATTCTGCAGACCAACTCGGAGGCGTGGTTCAACGGCTACAAGTTTAGCTATGAGTTGCTGATCTTCAACGCCCTGTTCACCTTCATCGGCCTGTGTCTGCTGATCAAGAAAGAAGAGAAATAAAGATTTTTATAGAATTGTCACAAAAAGAACAATTGTCACAAAAAAAACATGAAACATCTATTCATCCTTTTATTCTCGCTCCTCTGCGCCACCTCACAGGCACAGACCTTGGAGCGCGTAAGTCCTGAGAGCGTGGGCCTCGACGCCACACGCCTGCAAAACGCCGATGCCGCCATAAACAAAGCCATCGGCAACAAGAACATTCCGGGGGCCGTGCTCGCCGTGGTGCGCCATGGCAAGATGGCCTACATCAAAGCCTACGGCAACAAGCGCATCTATCCCAAGAACGAGCCCATGACCGAAACCACCGTGTTCGACATGGCGTCGTGCTCAAAGGCCATGTCGACAGCCGTATGTGCCATGACGCTCATAGACCAGGGCAAGATCCGTCTTCAGGACCGCGTGGACCAGTATGTCCCGGGATTCGAGGGCTGGACCGACGAGAAGGGTGGCAAGACAGCCATACGCATAATTGACCTCATGACCCACACCTCAGGTCTGCCCGCCTATGCCGACGCCAACATGCTGAAGAAGAAATATGGTGCGCCTAACCGCGACGGACTGATCGAATATATATCCCACTGCAAGCGCAACTTCGCCCCAGGATCTGACATGACCTACAGCTGTCTCAACTTCATAACCCTGCAGCGCATCATCGAGACCGTGTCGGGCGAGGATCTGCAACAGTATGCCCACCACCATGTGTTCGACGTGCTCGGCATGAAGGACACCGACTATAACCCGTCGAAGGAGATGGCCAAGCACTGCGCTCCTACAGAGAAACAGGCCAACGGCAAGTGTCTGCTCGGCTATGTTCACGACCCCCTGGCCGGCATCATGAACGGCGGCATCTCGGGCAACGCCGGCGTGTTCACGACAGCCGACGACGTGGCCATCTTGTGCGCCGCCCTGCAGAACGGTGGCGAGTGGAACGGCCACCGCATTCTCTCACCTCTTGCCGTGAAGGCCATGCGCACCGTGCCCAGAGCCCGTGCCGAGTGGGGACGCGCCCTCGGATGGGACGTGTGGTCACCCTACGCCAACAACACCGGCGACCTCCTCTCGCCCGAGACCTACGGCCACACAGGCTTCACAGGCACCAGCATCGTCATCGACCCCATAAACGACATAAGCATCATCCTCCTCACCAACGCCGTGCATCCCACCAACGAGGGCAGCTGCATTGCTCTCCGTTCTTATGTGGCCAACGCGGTGGCGGGAGCAATAATAAAGTAGAAGCTATGAAAATAAAAACCATTCTTACGGCTTTGCTGCTCGCGGCATCGGCAACGGCTGCCACGGCGCAAACGCCTTACATCATGCAGCCCGCCGACGGCAAATATTCGTGGGAGGCTGACCTGCACCACCGTCTGCTCACCGACTTCTCGAAGACACGCGACCAGGTGAAGGAGTATATCCGCAAATACATCCCCGACGTCACCGACCGGCAGATGGACGAGTGGGAGAAGACAGGAGAGCTGGAGTGTAGAGTCATAGACGGCGAGAAACGCTATTTCAATAACGCCGCTCCAAACCTGTTCCGCATAAACAAGGCATGTGCCGCGCTGAAGGCCAAGCGCGACACGCCGGGACGCGACGGCGACCAGAAGGTGCGCTCCGACAACACACGCGCCATCATGAAGCAGGCAAGCCGCGCCAAAGGGCGTCTGGGAGACCCCAAGCATTTCCGCATACGCTACACCGTAACGGTGAAACCCGATGTGGTGCCGGCGGGCGAGACCGTGCGCTGCTGGCTGCCCATGCCACGCACCGACATCATGCGCCAGCAGAACGTCAAGCTACTCTCTACCAGCCAGCCCGAATATCAGCGCTCGCCCATGACCTATGCCCACTCTACGGTCTATATGGAGAAGAAGGCAGAGGCAGGCAAGCCCACGGTCTTCAGCGAGGAGTTTGAGTTTGATGCCTACGGCGCATGGTTCGACCTCGACACAGCCAACGTGAAGGCCTACGACACCACCACGCCGCTCTACAAGACCTACACCTCTGAGCGCGACCAACACATCGTGTTCACACCGCAGATACGCGCCCTCGCAGAGCGTCTCACGGCTGGCGCCACCACACCTCTGGCCAAGGCACGACGCATCTTCAAGTGGATTGACGAGAACTTCCCATGGGCCTCGGCACGCGAATATTCGACCATAGAGAACATTCCCGAGTATGTGCTGGCCAACAACCACGGCGACTGCGGACAGGTGACGCTCCTCTTCCTGACGCTCTGCCGCTCCATAGGCATACCAGGACATTTCCAGAGCGGCTTCATGCTGCACCCGGGCGACGAGAACCTGCACGACTGGGGCGAGATCTACATTCAAGACCTCGGATGGGTGCCTGTAGACATGTCGTTCGGCATCCCTGCCTACGCCAAGAACGAGAAGGAGACCTTTTTCTTCTTGGGCGGCATCGACTCGTTCCGCATGGTTGTGAACAACGACTTCGGCTGTCCGCTCTATCCTGCAAAGCAGTATCCGCGCAGCGAGACCGTCGACTTCCAGCGTGGCGAGGTAGAATGGGCTGGAGGCAATCTCTACTTTGACAAGTGGAAGTGGAACCTGGAGGTGCTCGAAAGAGAATAACGGATTTTGCGCTTCGCGCGGTTTTAGACATTAATTTCCATTAATTAAACATTAATCGACATTAAATTTTTCCGCGCGAAGCGCATATTAATGATAATTAATGGGACATTAATGGACATTAATGTTTTAAAAAAACAAGCGCGAAGCGCGATGTAAATATAAGAATAAAAGTTGGTTATTGACCATTCGCAAAAAAGATAGAAACGCGCGAAAGGCGCGAAAAAGAAAAAGCACAATGAACAATTTATTAACATCAAGCATCATCGCCATGCTTTGTCTGCCTGCAGCATCACACGCACAGCAGATCAATGACAGCGAGAAAACAGCTGTGGAGCAGGTCCTCAACAAGTGCGCCGTGGGCGTGCAGACAGGACGCATCACCGTTGACTCTACAGCCGTGGCAGGCGACTCTCTAAAACTCTTCGCCAGCCGCAACCTAACGTATCTGCCCATACGCAAGGACAGCTACATGTCGATAATGGACCAGGTGAGAGGCGTGCTGCCAGAGCAGTTGGCCAACAAGAAAATCACCATCATTGCCGACCGCAAAGACCTCAAAGACCTCATCCTGCGCTCCGACCTCAAAGGCAAGGACAAGCGACAGACGTTCACACAGCCTAAAGGCACACCGCTGGTGCGCAACCTCAGCCGACCCTACGACGCAACTCACGGACTCGACGGCAAGCACATTGCCATGTGGCAGAGCCACGGTCTCTACTATCAGCAGGGCCTGGCACGATGGGAGTGGCAGCGCGGACGCATGTTCCAGAGCGTGGAGGACAAATATACGCAGAGCTACGTCCTGCCTTACGTCATACCGATGCTGCAAAACGCCGGTGCCGTTGTCATGACACCGCGTGAGCGCGACACCAACCCCTATGAGGTGGTGGTAGACAACGATGCCAACATGCCCGTGAAGCAGGCCGACGGAACCGTGGCCAAGGACCGCTCTGTCTATGCCGAGACCAACGGCGCCAAGGCGTGGACAAAGGGCGAGGGACAGGGCTTCGCTTACCTCAGACCCGAATATAAGGACTTTGAGAACCCCTTCGCCGAAGGCTCGTTCCGCGTGGCCGATGCCGTGACAAAGAAGAACCAGGAGAGCACAATAAGCTGGACTCCCGACATGCCCGTGGACCGCGAGTATGCCGTGTATGTGTCTTACAAGACGCTGCCCAACAGCACGTCCGACGCACGTTATACCGTCTACCATAAGGACGGCAAGACCGAGTTTGCCGTGAACCAGCAGATGGGTGGCGGCACATGGATCTACCTCGGCACCTTCGCCTTCGACAAGGGCACAAAGGGCAAGGTGGTGCTGTCGAACCTCTCCAAGGACAAGAACAGCGTGGTGACCGCCGATGCCGTGCGCTTCGGCGGTGGCATGGGCAACATCGCCCGCACAGCCGACGGCAACCTCATCTGGCCCAACTCGAAGAAGGACCGCGCAACAGACCCGAAGCCACGCAACGAGTGGCAGCCCAAGCTCAACATTCCGTACGAGACGAGCGGCTATCCTCGCTTCCTCGAAGGCGCACGCTACTACATGCAATGGGCGGGCGTGCCTGACAGCATCTACTCGCCCTCACACGGCATGAACGAATATTCGGACGACTATAAGAACCGCGGCGTGTGGGTCAACTGGCTCGCAGGCGGCACCAAGGCGGTGCCTGACAGCAAGGGCCTCAACATACCTGTTGACCTGTCGTTTGCCTTCCATAGCGACGCAGGAACGGTCTACGGCGACTCTATCATCGGAACGCTCGGCATCTACGACTCGCGCCAGTATGACGGCACCTTCGCCGACGGCTCCTCACGCGCTGCCAACCACGACCTCTGCGACCATGTACTTTCAAGCATCTGCAACGACATACGCACGTTGTACGAGCCTAAGTGGACACGCCGTGGCATGTGGGATTCACGCTACTTTGAGGCGTGGTCACCCCGTGTGCCGGCCATGCTCCTGGAGCTGCTGTCGCACGAAAATTTCGCCGACATGCGCTATGGTCTCGACCCACGATTCCATTTCACCGTGGGCCGCTCAGTCTACAAAGGCATCCTTAAGTTCCTCTCTGACCAGTATGGCTACGATTACGTTGTGCAGCCTCTCCCCGTTGAACATTTCGCTGCCGTGCTTAACGACAAGCGTCAGGTGGAGCTGAGCTGGCAACCTGTGGACGATCCGCTGGAGCCAACGGCCAAGGCAGAGAAATATATCGTCTACAAGCGCGTAGGCAACGGCGATTTCGACAACGGCACCGTGGTGAAGAAGACCCGCTGTGTCATGGACGTGCCGGCCGACGAGGTAGTGAGTTTCAAGATTGCTGCCCTCAACCAGGGTGGCGAGAGCTTCCCGTCAGAGATCCTGTCGGTGGGCATAGCCTCGGCCTCTACAGCCAAGCCCGTGCTCGTGGTCAACGGCTTCGACCGCACGGGCGCTCCCGACGATTTCCGTTCCAACGATGACGAGCAGGCGGGCTTCCTTGCCGACGACGACAACGGCGTGCCCTACAAGCAGATGATCAGCTATGTGGGCAAGATGAAGGAGTTTCGTCGCGCCATACCCTGGACCGACGACGACGCTGCGGGCTATGGCGACAGCTACGGCAACTACGAGAAGCTGGTGATCAAGGGCAACACCTTCGATTATCCTGCCCTCCACGGACAGTCTATCCTTAAGGCTGGCTACAGCTTCGTGTCGGTGAGCAAGGCTGCTCTTGCTGACCATGCTTACATGAACGCCGACCTCTACAGCGCGGTCGACATCATCCTCGGCAAGGAGAAGCAGAGCAAGATGGGACGCATCGGTGCTGTCAAGGGCTTCGACTTCAAGACCTTCGACCAGACCATGCAGCAGGCCATCACCGACTATTGCAAGGCGGGCGGCCGCGTGTTCGTCAGCGGCTCTTATGTGGCTACCGATATCTTCCAGAACCCTCTCGTCAAGGCAGAAGATGCTGACAAGAAGTTTGCTCGCGAGATCCTTAAGTATGAGTGGCGCGATGACAAGGCTGCCTGTGAAGGAGCCATCAAGACCGTTGCCTCTCCGCTCACAGAGGAACGTGCCGACTATTCTTATTATAACAAGCCAAACGAGGAGTCGTATGTCGTGGAGTCGCCCGATGCCATCGTGCCCGCCGACCCCGCCGCCTACACTTGCTTCCGCTACTCTGAGAACAACCTTCCCGCTGGCGTGGTGTTCGGTGGCAACGAAACCGATAAGTGGCGTACCGTGGTCCTCGGCTTCCCCTTCGAGAGCATCAAGGGCGAGACTCAGCGCGACAAGATGATGCAGCAGGTGCTCAACTACCTCATCAAATAAGATCAAGCCGCTTGAAGAAGCATAAAGGAGCATGAAAGAACACTAAAGAGCTTTAAGGAGCATAAAAGAGCTTTAAGGAGCATAAAGGTGCTTTAAGAGGAGCATAAAAGAACTTTAAGGAGCATAAAGCATGCCCTTTGCTTCATAAAACAAGCAACCCATAACAAAAAAAAGGACAACACGAACAACATTTTACCTTACGCAATTGGCAGAGTGTTGTTCTTGTTGTCCTTTTTGGTCTTGTTGTCCTTTTTGTTCTTGTAATCCGTTTGGTCTTTGTGATCCGTTTGGTCTTTGTGATCCGTTTGGTCCTTGCGATCCGTTTTGGTCTTTGTGATCCGTTTTATCCTTTTTGTTGTCAGGCAGCCATTATAGCCTGCTACAAGAAAATAGCCTTCAACGGGAAAAAGAGGTTTACAGCTTCACCACACCTATGCCCGGACGGTCGGGAAGGGTAATCTTGCCGTCGACAACGGTCATGCCCTTGAAGCGGTCGTTGGCGATGAGGAGGTTGCCGTCGAGGTCGGCAAAGTCGACAACGGGCGAGAACTGAGCAGCTGCGCTCACAGCACACGATGTCTCGGTCATGCAGCCCACCATCACGCGCATGCCGCGGGCATGGGCATAGTTGACCATCTTCCACGCCTCGCGCATGCCGGTACATTTCATCAGCTTGATGTTGATGCCCGTGAAGGCACCCTCAATGGACTTGATGTCCTTGAGACGCTGTATCGACTCATCGGCAAAGATGGGGAGCGGACTGCCCTGTGTCAGCCATGCCGTGTCGTCGATCTGCTCCTTAGGCATGGGCTGCTCCACCATGACCACGCCCTTCTCCTTGAGCCAGTAGATTTCGTCGAGAGCCTGTCGGCGGTCTTTCCATCCCTGGTTCACGTCCACAGCTATCGGCAGGTCGGTGACGCTGCGTATGGTCTCAATCATCTCGTGGTCGTTCTCGCGGCCCAGCTTTACCTTTAAGATCTTGAACTTGTCGGCACACTCGAGCGTCTTCTGCTTAACCACCTCTGGCGTGTCGATGCCGATGGTGAAGGTGGTGTTGGGTGTCTTGGCAGGATCCAGTCCCCAGATGCGGTACCAGGGCTGTCCCATGAGCTTGCCCACAAGGTCGTGGAGAGCTATGTCGATGGCAGCCTTGGCAGCCGAGTCGGCAGGTGAGAGGCTGTCAACATAAGTGAGGATGTCGTCCATCAGGAAAGGACTCTTAAACTGGCTGAGGTCCACCTTCTGCAAGAAAGCCGTGACGCTCTCCACGGTCTGTCCGAGATATGGCGGCATGCTTGCCTCGCCGTATCCTGTCACGCCCTCATACTCGATCTCCACCTGCACGTCGGGTGTGGTGGTGCGGGTGTAGGTTGCCACAGTGAACACATGCTGTAGCTTCAGCTCGTATGGGAAAAACTTGAGCGTCATCTTTCCGCCTTTACCCTTGCGGTTGATGTTGACGTTCTTCTTTGCGCCGATAATGGGCGCCGCAATGTTGCTGATGGCATCGGCATTTGAAACGGCCAATGCCGATCCTGCTGTGGCGAGAGCCGCACGCTTAAGGAAATCTCTTCTTGAAACCATCACTCGTTATGTTTAAATGTTATTTGACGTTATAAAACTCTACATTGTCGTTTGTCTTCACCTCCGGAATGGTGTTGAGCTGTGGCAGGATGCGCTGCGCCCAGAGCAGACGGTTGAGGTCATACTCGTCATATTCGGGATCAGCTGGGTTGAAGCTGCTCACGTGGACCCATGCCAGCGAGTGGATAAACTTCTTGTTACCCATATATATGCCCACATGCGACACATGTGCGGGCTTCTCGTCTGTGGCCTTGCGTCCGAAGAACACGAGGTCGCCAGGCTGCAGGTTGCTGAAGTCGGGAGCAATCTCAATGTGCTCACCCACCTTGGCCTGCTGCGATGCGTTGCGCGGCAGCGTGATGTCGTGCATGAGCAACACCGTGCGCACAAGACCGCTACAGTCGACCGCCTTGACGCTTGTGCCGCCCCAATGATATGTCACGCCGCTGAGCGAGAGCGCTGTGGCTATGATGCTCTGCGCATCGTGTTTCACCGTCTTGCGCCATTTTTCCAGGGGCAGGGCATGCACCATTGGCAGATAGCCCTTGCGCCCGTCGGGCAGGGCGACATGATAAAACTGCTTGTCCTTGCCAAGCAACTTCAGCCGGCAGGCAGCCACCACATCGCTCACGCGGAGCGATTTGGCATCGGGCTTCTCATAGACGAAAGCCCAGAACGACGTGACCACGACCTGTGGTGCGGCGTTCCATGCACGCATCTGGGCATCGGTCATCTTCTCAACAGCCGACGAGAGGATGTATCCCTTGTCGCCATCGGGCGTCATGACATGCGCCCAACGGTCGTTCTTCAATATCTTCATAGGCATGCCGAGCAGAGCCTGCGTTTCCATCTCGCCATCGTAGTCGCCTTTGCAGCGAATGTTCACGACCGAGGTCACAGGCACAGCCCATGCTGCTGTGTCGGCAGCAATGGTGTCGGCAGCAATGGTGTCGGCAGCTCTTGTGTCGGCAGCAACGGCGGCCGCTGTCGTTGTGTCGGTCTGTGCAAAGCATAGGCCCGTCATAGATTGCAAGAGCAGCAGTGCTGCCACAGATGCCGTTTTAAGCAAGATTTTTTTCATAACCAACACGTTTTTGATTGTTTTATCCCTTTAATGTTATTATAGGGAGTGTCGTTAAATATTAAGATTATTTACAACTATCT
>ULUS01002596.1_pt1 | contig 15849 bp, 13 predicted proteins | sample 1958761 | NCBI WGS metagenome assembly ULUS01 (sample SAMEA4835767, study PRJEB28245) | human gut metagenome | biome: gut microbiome; material: fecal sample | place: Denmark | collected 2008
TTTCGTTTTTCAAATTGAATACATTTCGTTTTGCGGGATTTATATAGAGGAAAGTTACACTTTTAATTTTGATACACCAAGAAAGCCACATTTTTTCTCCACTTTTAATACGATTTGCATGTATTCCAATAGCCCCATTCATAGGCCTTGAATGTTTTCTCAAGACAATCTGCCTTATAATCCCGCAATGAGTGAAAATACTGTTAATTTTATGCAAAGAATATGGCGTTTCTGATTGTTATCGGATAAATATGTATACTTTTGCCTCGAATTAAGAAAATAGACAAGATTATGAAAAAGATTCTTCTTATGATGACATTGCTCATCGGCACACTTTCTCTCGCTTTTGCACAGAGTGCTCAGAAGCAGGCTGAGATTAAGTTTGACAAGCTGACGCATAACTTCGGAACCATTACCGACAAAGATCCTGTGCAGAAGTGCACTTTCACCTTCACCAATGTGGGTAATGCCCCATTGGTTATCAACCAGGCCGTGGCCAGTTGCGGATGTACTGTTCCGCAGTACTCCAAGAAGCCTATCATGCCAGGCGAGAAGGGGAGTATCACGGTGACGTTCAACAGTCGTGGCCAGTTTCCTTCACATTTCAAGAAAACGGTTACGGTGCGCAGCAACGGAAAGATTGAGATGACCCGCCTCTATGTGGAGGGAACCATTGCTGAGAAATAATTTCGGAAATACAATAGAACGTAAAAGGAAAAGCCACAAGCTCATTGATGAATGAACTTGTGGCTTTTTTGTGTTTATTTGTCGAGTGCAATATCTTCCTTTACATGTTTGCGAATCTTGGTGAGATACTTTTTCATGCCTTCCGAGTCCTTGTTGTCGATGATATCGAGCAGTTCCTTCAACTCGTCGCGTATCTGCGAAACCTGGTCGTGGGTGTAGGGGTTGAAGAGGATTTCCTGCAGTAGGTAGTCGTCCTCGTTGAGCACACCCTTGGCAATCTGCATATGGCGCTTGAAGGTAGTACCCGGCGCGTCCTGATGCTTCATTACCGCGGCAAAGACGAAAGTGCTCACAAAGGGGATACTCAGTGAGTAGGCCACGGTCTTGTCGTGCTCTTCAAAACTGTACTCATAGATGTTGAGCCCCAGTTTCTGATAGAGGTCCTTGAAGAAAATCTTGCCCATATAATCGCCCTCGGTGATGATGATGGCATTCTCCTCGCTCAACTGGTTGAGGTTGGCAAAGGTGGGGCCAAACATCGGGTGGGTGCTCACATAGCGGTGCCCTGTGTTTTCATAGAAGTCGTGGAGTCCGGTCTTAACACTGCTGATGTCGCTGATGATGCAGTCCTTGGGCAGGTGTGGCAGTACTTCCTCAAAGGCAGAAATGGTGTATTTCACCGTCACGGCATTGATGACCAGTTCTGGTTTGAATTCCTCAATTTCCTCATAGGTGGTGAACCGCTGACAGTTGTAGGTGAACCGCATGCGTCGCGGGTCTTTCTCGAATACAGCCGTCTCGTGGTCAAAACTGAGCAAGTCAAGGAAGAAACTTCCCATTTTGCCAGCGCCCATTACCAATATTCTCATGTTCTTGCGGATTATTGGTTGATGATTTCCATTTGCTGGCGGACGCTCTCCTCGTGTACCGCCTCAAACACGGTACGCACAAAGTCGTTGCCCATACCGCAGAGGGCTCCTTGGGCACCACGCTTGTCGAGAATTTCTCCGTAGCGGGTAGGCTGCAGCACGGTCATGTTGTGTTCCTTCTTGTACTGCCCGATTTCGCGGCATACGCGCATACGCTTGGAGAGAAGATCCATCAACTGGTTGTCGAGATCGTCAATCTGGTGGCGCAGTTGGGTGATGCCTTCCGTGGTAACGGTCTCGTCGCGGATGACGAGCAGGTCGAGTATGTAGTCAAGCACGTCGGGTGTTACCTGCTGCTTGGCGTCGCTCCATGCTTCGTCCGGATTGCAGTGGCTCTCCACGATGAGCCCGTCGAAGCCGAGGTCCATGGCCTGCTGGCAGAGTGGGGCGATGAGTTCACGACGGCCTCCGATGTGTGACGGGTCGCAGATGATAGGCAGGTTGGGGATGCGGCGGCGCAACTCAATGGGTATCTGCCACATGGGCGAGTTTCGGTATATTTTCTTGTCGTAGCTGGAGAAGCCGCGGTGAATGGCAGCCATGCGCTTGATGCCAGCCTGGTTGATGCGTTCCATGGCTCCAATCCAGAGTTCGAGGTCGGGGTTTACGGGGTTCTTCACAAACACGGGGATGTCCACTCCCTTGAGACTGTCGGCAAGGGCTTGCATGGCGAACGGGTTGGCTGAGGTGCGTGCACCCACCCAAAGCACGTCGAGTCCGTATTTCAGGCAGAGTTCCACATGCTCGGGAGTTGCCACCTCGGTGGTGATGAGCATGCCTGTTTCTTCTTTCACGCGCTGCATCCAGGGCAGGGCTTTCTCTCCGTTGCCCTCGAAGCCTCCTGGTTTTGTGCGTGGCTTCCAGATGCCTGCACGGAACATATGGCATCCTTTTGCTGCCAATTGCTTGGCAGTGGTCATCACTTGCTCTTCAGTCTCTGCCGAACAAGGTCCGGCAATGACGAACGGGCGTTGGTTGTCGCATGGAAGATTCAATGGTTCTAATTCTAAATCCATATTATTTGTGTTTTTGGTTGTTGTCTATGTTACTTGTTGAATACTTTCTCGATACGTTCAAGTGCCTCTTTCATTTTCTCGTCTTTGGCACAGAGCGAGATGCGGATGTAGCGCTTGCCGTTGCTTCCGAAGATGAATCCAGGAGTGATGAAGACGTGGGCTTCATGGAGCACTTTTTCCGTGAGGTCTTCTACGTCGGCATATTTCTCGGGTATCTTTCCCCACAGGAACATGCCCACTTGTTCCGGGTCGAAGGAGCAATCCAGGGTGGTCATGATTTTTTCGGCTATGTCTCGGCGGCGTCTGTATGTGGTGATATTGGCTTCCTCGTGCCATGCTTCGGTGTTTTCATTGAGCGCCTCGGCTGCGGCAAGTTGTATGCCGCGGAATGTTCCGCTGTCGATATTGCTCTTTATTTTCAGTATCCAGCTGATGAACGTGGGGTTGCTGGCACACATTCCCACGCGCCATCCCGGCATGTTATGGCTCTTGCTCATGGAGTTGAACTCGATGCAGCAGTCCTTGGCTCCTTCAACCTGGAGGATTGAGCGGTGCTCGCGGTTGAGGATGAACGAGTAGGGATTGTCGTTCACGATGACGATGGCATGTTTCTTGGCGAACGCTACAAGTCGTTCGTAGGTGTCCATGCGTGCGTTTCCTCCGGTGGGCATGTTGGGGTAGTTGGTCCACATCAGTTTCACGCGGCTCAAGTCCATCTTTTCCAGTTCGTCGAAGTCTGGTTGCCAGCCGTTGTCTTCGCGAAGATTGTAGTTCACGATTTTGGCACCGAGAATCTTGCTTAGTGATGTGTAGGTGGGATATCCTGGGTTGGGCACGAGTACCTCGTCGCCAGGATTCACGAAGGCAAGTGTGGTGTGGAGTATGCCTTCCTTGCTGCCGATGAGGGGCTGTATTTCCGTGTCCGGGTTCAAGTCTACACCATACCAGCGTTTGTAGAATCCCGCCATGGCTTGGCGCAGCTCGGGTGTGCCCATGGTGGGCTGGTATCCGTGGGCAGACGGTTGCCGGGCCACCTCGCAAAGCTTGTCGATGGTCTGCTGGGATGGTGGCATGTCTGGACTGCCTATAGCCAGACTGATGATGTCCTGCCCTTCGGCATTGAGCTTTGCCACCTCTTTTAGTTTACGGCTGAAGTAGTATTCCTGAACTTCTGCCAACCTGTTTGCCGGTTGTATTTCCATAATCTTGATGATTTTACAGTTCAAATGCTTTGTATTCTCCCAATATCTTGATGCTCTTGGTAAGGGGCGTAATGGCATCTATGCTCTGGCGATAGCGCGTCAGGTTGTTGTATGTCACGTCCACATAGAACATATATTCCCATTCGTGCCCGATGATGGGCAGCGACTGTATCTTGGTGAGATTGATGTCATAGAAAGAAAGGATGGTGAGAACTTTCGAGAGTGAGCCTTCGTCGTGCGAAAGTGAGAATACGAGGCTCGACTTGTCGGAGTGTTCCAAAGGCCTTAGAAAATCGGCTTTGTGAGGGTCGCAGACCACGAGAAAGCGGGTGAAATTGTGCTTGTTGTCCTCAATGGAGTTCTCGAGCACTTTCAGTCCGTAGTGCTCTGCAGCCGACGCACTGCAGATGGCTGCCCATCCGTGACACTGGTGGTTTCGTATGTATTCCGCCGAACCTGCCGTGTCTTCCGCTTCTACGGCCTTCAGGTCAGGGTGGTTGGCCAGATAGTTCCGGCACTGCATCAGGGCCACGGGGTGCGAGTGAACTTCGCGGATGGTGTCCCACGAATCCTCTGGCAGGCAGCATATGCAATGCTTGATGTGGAGCTTGTGCTCGCCTACGATGGTAGTGCCCGAATCGCGGAGCAGTTCATAGTTGTGGAGCAGGGATCCGGCAATAGTATTCTCAATGGCTATCATGCCGATGACCGTAGGGTCACGCTTCACGTTCTCGAACACTTGCTCGAAAGTGGCGCAGCAAATGAGCTGTACTTGTTCACCTTCGAAATGCTGGTGGGCTGCCATGTCGTGGAACGAACCGACGAATCCTTGTATTGCTATTCTTTTCATTTCTTGCCTTTTATTCTATAATGAAAAATCCCGCTACACTTGATGGTGGAGCGGGATTCGTATAGATTTTTATTCTATCATTTGTCCTAAGTTGAAATTTACACGCAACTTCCCGCTCTGCAAGTGCTTGCAAAGTAAAAATAAAAGAAGTAATAGAAAGATGCGTATATCTTGTTCATTTCTCTTTATTTTAATGATTACGATTGCAAAAGTATAACATTTATTTGAACCGTGCAAACATTTCGATAGAAAAATGACGATTTTCTTTAAAATCTACTATTCCTTGGGCGTAGTGTGGTGGTGCTTGTCCGCACCGATAGCCTTACGGACATTTTGTTTCGCACCTGCGCTCAGAAACAATGCTACGTGCAGAAAGTAAGGCTCATCCGATATTTCAGGTGATGCTTATGGCTCCTATGTTTGGTATTACATAAAACAGACCGAAAGCCTTGCCAATACTTGTTATTGTTCTTTTGTGGCGTTGTTTAATAGTTCCTCTTACGCGCGCGCACGCGCAGGTAAAGTTTTTCATTTTCTCACCACTATCTATCACTTTTCTTGATATCTTACATTTCTCAACTGATAGTGAGTCAGATAAATGGAGTGATAGATGAGTGATAGATGGTTTAATATCTATCACTTCTATCACCAATTCGACGTTTGGCAAGTTCAAGTGAAATTCTCAAAATCAGTTCCGCAGTTTGGTCACTCGTTGAGCATGGTGGTGGCAATGAGTGACCTGACTATAAGACAAAGCCGAAGTCTGCCACTAACACATCGTAAGTCTGCCAGTACCGCATCACAAGTCTGCCAGTACCGCATCACAAGTCTGCCACTACTGCATCTCAAGTCTGCCACTAACACACCATGACAGGGCTGTTTGGTAATCGTATTTGGTTCGGCTGGAATTTACATTCTCTCAGATACAGAGCGACATCAGGAGTTACTCCAAATTCAAGATGAACCAAAAAATAATGGAAAATGTGCTTGCAGGTTTGGATGGATTTTCGTATTTTTGTGGCGTAAACCTCAAATATTATAAACCAAAACAATGACTATTATGAAGACAAGATTCTTGATGACAGCAGTGTTCCTCGTGTTGGCCATGACGGCTTCGGCACAAATTCAACTCCTTTTCATGGGTTACAACCGTAATGTGATTGACCGCAACAAGAAGCTCTATTGGATGGACGGTGACGATGATCCCTGTTTCAACATCCTCAACTACAAGAAGGCGGGTACGAAAGAAACCTTTACTATCAAAGAGAAGGATTCGGGAAGCCAAACCTATTCCGTGACCATTACGCTCGACAGCAAGGGTAATCCTGTGCATCTGGTGCTGAAAGACGGTAAGAACGCCCTTTACGATTCTGAAGTGAAGACCTCTTCGGGCTCGGCAACAGAAGACGAGCGTCTCTATAACTACTTTGGCGAACTGGCCGGCTATCCCGCCAAACAGAGCGTCGCCGGCGGTGCTTCCGTTCCGTCGAAGCCCAGTGCAGCCGACTTGAAGCAAGGCGGCGTGAAAGGGGCTGCCAATAAGGTGGGCAATGCAGCCAAGGGAACATTCGGCAAGGTGAAGGGATTGTTCAAGAAAAAGAAATAGAAGTATATTTCTTTCCTTCTAATAACAAAGCCCCGCACATAGGTTCATCACGAACCTTGTGCGGGGCTTTGTTTGTCCTTGTACGGAATGGTTTGTTTCAGTTCTGCGGGCATGTGGGGTGTTCCGGGGCTTCAAGTCTTGCCGAAAGGCTGGGCTATGCGGCTGAATGTCCTTCCTTTTCCATGGCCATGTCGCGTTTTGACTTCGACTTGACCACGAGCCAAACGCCGGAAAAGATGAGTATGGCGCCTACGGCTTGGGTGAATCCGAACACGGCCAGACCCACCATGACGCTTACCGACACCGACACAAGGGGCTGCACATAGTTGTAGACGGAGATCACGGTTGGCCGTAGGGTCTTCTGTCCGATCATCATGCAGATGTAGCCCAGGTAGGTGCCGAAGAAGATGACATAGGCCGACTCCCACCAGGTGGACATGGGGACGTGGACAAAGTCGATGGATGCCACATGACCCAGGGTGAAAGGCCATATTGATAAGGTGGCCCAGGTGAACATCCACTTGTTGATGGTGAAAAGCGAATAGCGCGATAGCAGGTTCTTGAAGAGCGAGAGGTAGAGGGCGAACGACAATTGCGCGGTGATGCAGAGCAGGTCACCCCAGATGTTGCCCACCTTGGCATTGTCGGCATGGGCGCTGGTGAGGATGATGATGACGGCTCCGCTGCATCCCATAAGCACTCCCAGGACTTTCTTCCACGTGATGGGCTCCTTGAGGATGAGGAAGGAGAGAATCATGGCAAAGATAGGCATGGAGGTGGTCATGATGCTCGAATTGCTCGGCGAAGTCATGCCCAGACCGATGGTATAGGAGCATTGGTTGAACACAAGGGCGAAGAGGCCGGCAAAGGCAAACTTCACAATGTCGCGCAAGGGCACGTGCTCCTTGGTTGTGAAAAACGAGGTGAGCCAAAACAGCACGGCACCGCCAAGCACGCGGAAGCTCACCAGGTCGATGCCGTCGATGCCGTGGAGCATGGCGTCTTTGCCCACGGGAGCCATCAGTCCCCAAAAGGCGCCTGAGCAGAAGAGGCACAGATGGGCGATGAGAGGTCGTTTGTTATCCATATTACGTTAACCTTATTGTTGTCTTAGTTGCTTATGGGTCGGCAAAAGTACAAATTTATGGTATAACAGCCAATAATTCTGCCGCTAAAACAGTAGACGTTGCCTTGTCTTCCCAAGGCTTGGCAAACTGTTGTTTATTCACATATCTGCATCGGATCATATATGAAAGTGGTGGCCCCGTGAGCCATTAGAAAGTCTTTGTCGCGGAATCCCCACAGTACGCTGATGCATGGCAAACCGCTGTTGCGTGCCGTGTCGATGTCTACGTCGCTGTCGCCCACATACACACATTCCTCGGGCTTTACGCCCAACTGCCGCATGGCTTCCAATACGGTGTCGGGGGCTGGCTTTTTGCTGATGCCTTCCCTTTCGCCTATGGCCACCTGCACGAGGTCGCCGAAGAAGTGGCGGCACAGTTCCTGGGTGGCGGCATAAAACTTGTTGCTCACCACTGCTACCTTGCGTCCTTCCCTGTTGAGGTGCTCCAGCATTTCCATTACCCTGGGGTAGGGGCGTGTTTGGTCAAGATTATGTTCCATGTAGTGCTGGCGGAATGTGTGGTAGGTATCGTCAAACTTCGGGTTGTCGAGTCCGCCGGGAATGGCGCGTTCCATGAGTTTCTTCACGCCGTTGCCCACAAACATGCGTACCTCTTCCACCGTATGTTCAGGCATGCCGTGTGTACGCAGCGCATAATTGGTGCTTGCGGCCAAGTCTTCCAGTGAACTGATGAGCGTGCCGTCAAGGTCGAAGATGTAAGTGCTGTATTGTTTCATTGTGTTATGCTGAATATTTAGTTGCGTGCAAAATTACACAAAACCTTCTTTAGCGCAAAATAAATATGCGAGTTTATTCGAGTGCCCAATGATGTCTTCTGTTTTCGTCCCCATGTTTAGTGTTTCTTCGTATGCTGTTCCGACCCGGGCAAAGGTGCTGCCGACAGTGTGTACCCACTGAGTAGCATCACCTTGATGGCAGGTTAACGCCTTGTCCCATGGTTTGGTCACTCGATGCCCAAGCCGTGGGCATTGCGTGCCCAAACTGTGGGGCGGATTTTGGGCATTGCGTTTACATGGTTTATACTACACGTTTCTTGGCCGCTGCCGGCCGGTGCTTCGGCCGTATGCCGCTCTTGAAGTCTGAACGGGCAGCAGTGGCGGAAGAAAATAAAAAGCGTTATTTTATTTTATATTCCGCCCATTTGCACTACCTTTGCAGCGACAAAATAAAGCAAACGACATGAAACGCAAAACAAAAAAGACATCGTTCCTGCCTTTCGTCCTCTTGGGACTGGTTGTGCTGGGAATTGTCTATTATTTCTTTTTCTCCTCTTTCTCCAGAAAAAGTGAGGTGGCTTATGTCTATGTAGACGCCGACGACACCATTGATTCGGTCTATGTTAAACTTGCCCATGTGGGTTCATCGCGTGGCATGACGGTCTACCGGTTGCTCGCAGGCCACAGTAGCTATCGAAACCACGTGCGCAGCGGACGCTATGCCATCCGTCCGGGTGAGGGAGTGCTCAAGGTTTTCCGCCACATGAAAAACGGACAGCAGACTCCTGTTCAGCTCACCGTCCCCTCCGTACGTACTCTCGACAAACTCGCCGGGGTGCTTTCGGACAAGCTGATGCTCGATAGTGCCGCACTCTACAAGGCATTGACAGACGAAGCAGTCTGCCGGAAATACGGCTACGACACCACGACCATCGCCTGCATGTTCATCCCCAACACCTACGACATCTATTGGAACGTGTCGCTCGACAAGTTCCTGGAGCGTATGCAGAAAGAAAGCCGCAAGTTCTGGAACCCTGAGCGCACTGAAAAAGCCAAGGCCATGGGAATGACTCCCAACCAGGTTATCACCCTGGCAAGCATCGTAGACGAGGAAACAGCCAACAACGGGGAAAAGCCCATGATAGCCGGTATGTACTACAACCGCTACAAGACAGGCATGCCCCTGCAGGCAGACCCCACCATCAAGTTCGCTCTGAAGCGCTTCGAACTGAAACGAATCTATGAGAATCTGCTCTTTGTGAAGAGCCCCTACAACACCTACCGCAACGTGGGACTTCCTCCAGGGCCTATCCGCATTCCCTCGGTGGCAGGCATTGATGCCGTGCTCGACCATGTGCACCACGATTATCTCTATATGTGTGCCAAGGAGGACTTTAGCGGTACCCATAACTTTGCCCGCACCTACGAGGAGCACCTTCAGAATGCTGCCAAGTATTCCAAGGCACTCAACGAGCGGGGCATCAAGTAAAGAAATATAATTTTTTCATGCAGCATTGCCGCGCCTTCAGCGTTTCTCTTGCAGATTCGTTGTAGGGCGGCAATGTTTTTTTGTGCATCCTCTCAGCGTGTGGAATATGGATAACAGTGACCTACTTTGCGCAAAAAGGCACTTTTTGTGCAGAAAACTCTTCTCGTTTAGATATTTTCCCAATAATAATGCTTACCTTTGCAGCCGCAAAACAGAACACGAAACAATATTATGATAACAAGGATACACGATTTCCGTTCCATGGTAGATCATCTCGCCATGAATGTCTGTGGAACCCGCGTGGCTGTGGTATGCCCCGAAGACGAGCACACGCGTGCCGTGGTAGAACGCTTCGAGCGCGAAGGGCTTGGCACCATCTTGCCCTTCACGGGCGAACCTAAAGAGGCTGCGATGGCTGCGGTGAAGGCCGTGAGAAACGGTGAGGCCGACGTGCTGATGAAAGGACTGGTGAGCACAGACGTGCTGCTCCGTGCCATACTCGACAAGCAGCACGGGCTTCTTCTGCCCGGAGCGGTGATGAGCCATGTGGCGGTGTGCGAGATTCCCGACTATTACAAGCTTCTTGTCTGCACAGATGTGGCAGTCATTCCACGTCCCACCCTCAAGCAGTTCGACGCCATGCTGCTCTCTGCACTCGACCTGAGCCGCAAGCTTCAGCCCGACACACCACGTGTGGCGCTAATTCACTGCAACGAACATGTGAGCGAGAAGTTTCCCGTCACCCTTGACTACCGCCAGCTCATGGCCCGTGCCGAGGAAGGGGCTTACGGTGCAGTCGTGGTGGACGGCCCGATGGACGTGAAGACAGCTTGCGACGCCGAGAGTGCCCGTATCAAGGGGATGGACGGAGCCGTGGCAGGCAGTGCCGACATAGCCGTGTTTCCCGACATTGAAGCCGGCAACACATTCTATAAGACCATCACTCATTTCGCCCATGCGCGCACAGCCTGCATGCTCACCGGCACCATGGCACCCGTAGTGCTCCCGTCGCGTTCCGACTCGGCAGCATGCAAATTCTACAGCCTTGCCCTGGCTTGCCTGGCAAGAGGCTGACATTCAAGCCTCGCTTAGGCTTCTTTACAACAAGACATACAACACTACATGACATCCAAGAGAATACTGGTCATCAACCCCGGATCGACCACCACCAAGATAGCTATCTATGAAGACGACCGTCAAGTATGGATAGCGGGCGAACATTTCAAACCCAGCCAGCTTGCCAAGTATACGCGCATAGTCGACCAGTTGCCACGCCGTCGCGAGTTCGTGGGTGAGGCGCTCGCTAAGGCTGACCAACCCATGCGCTTCGATGCGGTGATAGGCCGCGGCGGACTGCTCCATCCCACCCAAGGTGGTGTGTATGAGGTAGACGAGCACATCCTTCACGACATGCGCTATGCCGAGATGGAGCATGCCAGCAATTTGGGTGCCCTTCTGGCAGCCGACATTGCCCGGGAGTGCGGATGCAAGGCTTTCATTGCCGACCCCGTGGTGGTAGACGAGATGATTCCCGAGGCAAGGCTCACGGGCATGCCTGGTGTGGAGCGACGCTCCATCTTCCATGCGCTCAACAGCCGTGCCGTGAGCCGCCGTTGGGCAAAGGAACAGGGCAAGGCTTATGAAGACGTGAACGTCATTGTCGTGCATATCGGAGGCGGATGTTCCGTGAGTGCCCACCGCAAGGGCCGCATCATCGACGTGAACAATGCGCTCAACGGCGACGGCCCCTTCTCTCCCGAAAGGGCAGGCACTGTGCCGGCAGGACAACTTGCCGAGCTTTGTTTTTCGGGCAAGTACACCCTTAAGGAAGTGCTCAAAATGCTGTCGGGTAGAGGCGGATTGATTGCCCTGCTGGGTGACAACAATGTGAAGGGCATCGTCGAGAAGGCACGAAAGGACTGTGAACCCCACAAGCGCGTGCTTGCAGCCATGATGTATAACGTGGCGAAATACACTGGCTCCATGTACGTGGCGTTGCGTGGACAGGTGGATGCCATCATCATCACTGGCGGCATTGCCTTCAGCGACTACTGCATGAACCTCCTTCTTCCGCAGATTGACTATATGGCTCCCGTGGCGTTGATGCCCGGGGAAGACGAGATGGGTGCCCTGGCACTCAATGCCCTCGGGGCACTCAACGGCGAACTGCCGCTCCAGGTCTACAATCCCAGGTCGCGGCAGCAAGGCTGGCAAATGAAATAACACAATAGAGAAAAACGCAAGACTCCCCTCATCGCAACATCTGTGCGGTGAGGGGAGTCTTGCGTGTAAGGGGTACTACCTGCCGTTGCGCAGGCATTCTTGCCCCTAAAGTTACCTTATCTCATTCTTGCAAGATACTCAATGGCATAGACTGACCACCGGGGAACCTTGCGGATATTGGTGCGGACTGCACGAATGTCGCACAGCAGGAAGATGGCTGCAAGAGCCAAGGCAAACCATATGACATAGCCGTAGACCTGTTTCATTGCCACCATCATCATGGAGTGGAGGAAGTCGTTTCCTACATATTCGCCGAAGTTGAATCTCGACAAATCCAGGTGTGTGAGGGTGAGCTGCTGCCCGTAGTTCACCATGTCGTCGTTCATGAAATGAGAGAAGATGGTGGTATAAATGCCGTAACCTGCCGCTCCGGCCAGATACATATGCAGGATGTTGAACACGAACAATCCCATGAAGAAAAGCTCGAGACTGGGAACGGATTCGTCCAAAGCCCACATCAGTGTGGGGCCAAGGATGGCATAGGAGAACCCTCGCAGGAAGATGGCAAGCCGATACTGCTCGATGTTCACGCCGTTGCCGAGCGTGAAATACATCAGCATGCCATAGAAGGCAATGCAGAGAAAGGCAATGCCGAAGAGCTTCCATACCTTCCATTTCCTGACTTTCAGCCAATAGAGGTCGAGCAAGATGCCGACGTACATGCCGGGAAGCGCCCACATGTACTGCGACTCTTTGGTCAACTCTTCCAACCGGACCACTTCGCTGTAGAGAATCTCTTCCATTGTGTGTTCGGCACCGAGAGCAAGTTCTGCAAAGAAGGTGACGATGAGGATGGGGATAACGTTGCGGCACGTGAAGAGTTTGAACTCTACATAGGGGTAGCGGTAGTAGCGCAGCCGGTAGAGCGTGATGCCTGAAAGTGCGATGGCAATGCCGAGCAGGACACGCATGTGCAGCGTGTCAAACCACATGTAATAGTCGCCGTACACGACGATGTATGACACCACAAGCATCAATGCACAGATGAGCAGTGCTCCCTGGAAATCCATACCCTTGAGCGAGAGTCGCTGAGGCATGGGGCAGAAGGGTCGGCAGCAGAGCAACTGCGTGAGCAGGACGAACGACATGGTGCCTACGGTGAACACATGCATCATCTGCCACGTGAAATGGTGGCCGAACCAGGCAGCCAACCAGCCACTGCCTTCGATGGCCGTGAGCAGGATGATGTGGAGCACTGGGAAGAAGACGGCGAAGTCGCGTCGGGGAGTAATCCATAGCTGGATGTTGCTCATGCACTCAAAGGTGCCCTGAATCTTCGCCATTCCGGCTATGAAGCACACCACCACCAGCACAGGCATAGACTGGCAGTACATGGTCAGCACGTTGCACACGGCGAGAACGATGGCCGAACCGCAAAGCAACTGCTTGTTGGTGAAGCGGAACTTCATGCGGAACAGCATCGGAAAGTAGGCAGCCATGCCTGCAAGTGTGGCGTAAAGCAGGAACATCACGTCTTCTATCATGAAGTTGGTGGTGCCGCGTATGCCTTCCAATGCACCGAGATAGACGCCGCCGCTGAACTGAAAGCAAAGGGCCGTCAGCACGTAAAGCCACGGTTGAATGCAGCGGGGCACCCAATCTTTCATCATCGGCATGGCAAAGCCCATGTTGGGTGGTGGCCCACCGGGGCTTTTCATAAAGAATTCTGTTAGCTGTCCCATTATTCTTCAACGATACATTCCACATTATAACCGCCTTTGAGCTTGGCGATGTCTGCGTTGTTGTCGAGCTTGATGCGCACGGTCACACGTTGTTCCACTTTCACGAAGTTGCCCGTAGCATTGTCTATGGGAATGAGTGAGAAGGCACTTCCCGTGGCGTCAGAGATTCGTTCCACCTTACCTGTGTATTGTATGCCCGGCACAGCGTCTGCGGTAATCTTGGCCTTGCTGCCCACTTTGATGTGAGGAAGCTGGCTTTCTTTGTAGTTGGCCTCTATCCATCGTTCGTCTTTGTCAACGATGCTGACCAGTGTCTGTCCCGGATTGACCAGTTGGCCTGCATGTATGTTCTTGGCTCCGACTGTTCCGTCGCACGTGGCAATGATGTAGCAGTAGGAGAGGTTGAGGCGGGCAAGATCTACGGCACGGCGAGCCAGCTCGATGCCCTGTTCCGAAGCCGAGAGATGGTGACCCTGTTCTGCCACGACAGCCGACTGCATCTGGCGTGAACGGACCGCCTGTTCGTAGGCGGCCTTGGCACTCAGATAGCCTGTGTGAACTTTGTCATACTGCTGACGGGTAACGGCATCCTGACTGAGGAGCTTCTCGAAACGGGCGTCCTCGCGCTTGGCATTATCCATTTGCACACGTGCAGCTTCTATGCCGGCGTCTGTAACGGTCATGCTTGTCTTGGTGGTGATGATGCTACTCGCTGTTCCCTGCGAACCTCGTTGTGCACGGATAAGGTCTGCCTCGGCTTGCGCCAACCGCAGACGGAATTCGGTGTCTTCAATGATGGCGAGCGTATCGCCCTTCTTCACTTGCTGAAACTCCTCGAAGCGTACCTCGCGGATAAAGCCCTGCACGCGACAGTTCTGTGGCACGATGTTCTGGCAAACACGGGCGTTGTCGGTAAACTCGCCGTTCCCGAAGTGCATGAACTGGCTTGCCGCATAGGCAGCTCCGCCCAAAAGGCAAATAATGATGAGGGTATTGTATAAGTAAGTGTGAATCTTGTTCTTTTCCATTGTTATATGTTATTATAGAGTGTTTGTTACGTATTTGAGTTTATAGTAGTTGTAAAGCATGTTGATGCGGGCATTGACCAACGACATCTCTGCGGAGAGTTTCATGTTTGAGGCATCAACCATGTCTGTCAGGAGTGCGAGGTCGTTCTGGTAGCGGTTTTGTACCACCGAGTAGTTCTGCTTGGCCAGTTCCACCTGCTTTTTCTGGGTGTCTACTTCCGTGTAGGACGTGAGGAGGTTGGTGTAGTTTGCCTGTACGGCATTCTCAATGCCCTCCCTGACTAAGGATATTGTTTCCTGCGACTGCTGATGCTCTATGCGGGCCTTGCGTATCTGGTGCTTGTTTTTCCAAAGGCTGCCAAGGTTGAACTTCACTCCGACTCCGACGAACCATACGTTTACATTGCAGTCCTTGGGTATGAGGTCTTGTGTGTAAGGGCCGGCGAAATGATTCTCTGCCACGACAGCAACCGAGGGCAACGAGGCTGCTTTGGCCTGCTTTATCTTCTGCTCAGCCAGATTTTGCGCCACTTCCGCCTGTCGGATGTCAATGTTGTTGTTCGTTGCTTTTGTCTGCCAGAGGTCTTGCGCAGCGATATCCGATAGGGCATTTATCTCCGTGTTCAGTTCTTTGTTGTCAGGAACAACCACCGTCTGTTTCGGCAGATGGAGTGTCGTGACCAATTGGTGATTGACTATAGCAGAAGCATCGGTGAGTTTCTTCATCGTGAGTTCAAGGTCCTTCAGCTGAAAGTCATAGCGGGTGATGTCGTTCTGCAACACGGTGCCTTGCTCGCGACGGGCCTTCATCTGGGCTATTTCCTTTTGGGTGAGGGCGATGTTCTGGCGTACCACGTCTATCTGATTGCTCAATTTGCACAAATCCAGATAGTAACCTGTCAGCAGGAAGCGCACTTCCTGCCGGTTTCTCTCCACGTCGAGTTCTGCCAGAACCTTGCCCAATTCAGCCATACGGATGCCTGAACGGATGGCACCACCGGCATATACCACCTGTGTTACCTGTGCCGTAAAACTGTTGCCCCAATGAGGCGTGTCTTGTTTGCCGTTAGGTACGGGAATGACTCCCACGCCTGGAACAATATAATCTGTTGTTCCATTGGCAGAAAAACCTCTCGATAACATGAAGGCATTGCCCGTGTAACTGCCCTGAAGTCCCAGGTCCACACTGGGGAGTAGGGCTGATTTGGCGGCTG
>ULUS01001134.1_pt1 | contig 15789 bp, 7 predicted proteins | sample 1958761 | NCBI WGS metagenome assembly ULUS01 (sample SAMEA4835767, study PRJEB28245) | human gut metagenome | biome: gut microbiome; material: fecal sample | place: Denmark | collected 2008
TCTTATCAGCAAGATGCTGTACAAGTATATGAACACCACAGCCGTCCAGAGCATCTTCATCGGTCTTCGCCCAGCCATTGTCGGTCTGGTAGGAGCCGCAGCCCTGCTTCTGATGAATGGCGAGAACTTCTCTACGCCAGCCAATCCCTGGCATTTCTACATCTCCATCGCCCTCTTCTTCGCCACCTTTATCGGCGTGAAGGTGATGAAGATCAATCCTATCCGCATGATACTCTACTCGGCTTTTGCCGGACTGGTATTACTATATTAAAACCGATTTTATTGACCAACAATAAACAAAAGGTGGATTTTCATCAGAAAATCCACCTTTTACACTATATTTCGCATTTTGTCCACCTGTTTCTTGTGCATTTTGTGTACTTTTGCAACTGTGTATTAATAGCCGCATGGATTCAGGCTAAGCTTGATTTCATGCCATCAACAAGAAATAAAATAAACAAACCTAAGAATAAAGAATAAACAAATGAATAAGAAAAGACAGATTTTACTTTCGGCTGTGCTCGCCTCAGCTTTGGCTGCCAACGCACAGGTTACCATCAATGTAGATGCCTCAAACCCAGGCATCAAGGTATCTCCTAACCTCTATGGTATCTTCTTCGAGGATATCAACCATGCTGCCGACGGCGGTCTCTATGCCGAACTCATCAGCAATCGCTCCTTCGAGGATGATGACAAGAATATTCCAACCTGGAAGACTGCCGCTCAGGAAGGTGCTAAGATCAATGCACAACTCATCAACAAGGGTTTGCTCAACAATGCACAGGGCAAGGCACTACAGCTTACCATCGCTGCCAAGCCTGCAGCTACAGCCTCTCTCATCAATGAGGGCTTCTGGGGCATCAACGCCGTCCAAGGCAGAACCTACAAACTCTCTTTCTGGGCTAAAGGCAGCTACAAGGGCGGATTGAAGGCTCGTCTCACCAATACCCAGGGCGACAAGGTGTATGCAGAAACATCCCTCAATGCCAAGGTAGGCAAGAAGTGGACCAAATATACAGCTGAACTTACAGCCAATGCCAACGATGCGAAAGCACAGTTTGAACTCGTAGCCGACGGAAAGGGTACCATCGTTCTGGATGTGGTAAGCCTCTTCCCTCCTACTTTCAAGAATCGCGAGAATGGCTTGCGCCCTGACCTGGCTCAGCTTCTTTATAACATCCATCCTAAGTTCGTCCGTTTCCCTGGCGGTTGCTACGTAGAGGGACAGGAGTCTCCTGAGAATGCATTCCACTGGGAGAAGACCATCGGTCCTATAGAGGAGCGTCCGGGACATAAGAACGTAAACTGGCGCTATCGCACCAGCGACGGTATGGGATTCGATGAATATCTGCAGCTTGCCGAAGATTTGAACGCCAAACCTCTCTATGTTGTGAATGTTGGTTTGTGGCACGGCGGTATGACTCCTGTTGATAGCATCCAGCCTTGGATTGACGAGTGCATGAATGCCCTGGAGTATGCCAATGGTCCTGTGACCTCTAAATATGGTGCCCTGCGTGCCAAGAACGGTCATCCGGAACCATACAACATCGAGTATTTGGAGATTGGCAATGAGAACAACCAGCCGGATCCTGCGGCTCAGAGCGACCATTACTACGAGCGCTTCAAGAAGTTCAAGGATGCCGTATTGGCGAAATATCCTAAGATGCACCTCATCGGTAACGTGGTGGCTTGGGGCGATGATAACCCTAAGTGGGAAAGCAACGAGAGCGTGGAATTACTCGATGAGCACTACTACAGAAACCCAGCCTGGTTTGCTGAGAACTTCAACAAGTATGATAACTACGACCGCAAGGGCAGCGAGATTTATGTAGGCGAATATGCCGTAACCCAGGGCTTCGGCAATATGGGTTCGCTCGATGCAGCACTCGGTGAGGCTGTCTATATGATGGGCATCGAGAACAATTCTGACATCGTGACCATGGCATCCTACGCTCCTATCTTCGCCAACCTCAACAACCGCATGTGGGCACCGGATATGATTCAATATACATCCGATAAGGTATTCGGAACTCCATCTTACTATGTTCAGAACGTGATGGCGAACAACATCGGTACCCGTGTACTGAAGGTGAACCAGGAGAATCCATACAAGTATGAGCAGACTCAGGTGAAGCCAGCCATCTGCCGTGTGGGTATGGGAACATGGGGCACCCAGGTTTCTTTCGAGGACAAGGGCTACAGCGATGAGAACGGCAAGGCGCTGCCAATGACCATGCAGGAGTTGCCTACCGACATCCGCGGTCAGTGGAAGACAGAAGGCAGCATCATCAAGCAGACCAGCAACGAAGAGAGCTGCATCCACTTGAACCCAGGTGAGATTACCAGCAACGGCTATATATATAAGGTACGCGCGAAGAAGGATGCCGGCAACGAAGGTTTCCTCATCATCTTCAACTATGTAGATAAGAACAACTACTGCTGGTTGAACCTCGGTGGCTGGAACAACACCCAGCACGGTGTGGAGTCTATCGTGAATGGTGCGAAGAGCCAGATTGCTACCTGCCCAGGCAAGATTGAAACCGGCAAGTGGTACGATATCGAGCTGAAGGTAGTGGGCGACAGCATCTTCGCCAAGTTGGATGGCAAGGAGGTATTCGCTACCAAGTTGAAGGCAAACACCCTTCCTGGCATCTTCTCAACAGCAACGCTTGATGAGAAGACTGGCGAGGTAATCCTGAAGATTGCCAACACCAGTACCGAGCACACCACAGCGAAGATTAATCTTCAGGGCAAGGAGATCAAGAATGGCAAGCTCATCCGCCTTTCTGCCAAGAACGGTCTGGAGGAGAACACCATCGACAATCCTACCAATATCTATCCTGTAGAAAACTACGTAACTACAGAGAAGAACGGTGCTACGGTAGAGATTCCAGCCAGCTCGCTGAATATCATCCGTTTGAAGTAAACAAGCTACGTCTGGGGCGTCAAGCCCTAGACAACTCCATCATATGATCCATTTTGAATAGTTGATAAGATAGTTAGTTAAAAAGAGAAGGTGGCAACCTGCGTGATGCAGTTTGCCGCCTTTTTTCTAACTAACTATCTTAACGCTAAAGAAGATTTTGAAAACCTGCTAACTGTAATTACTGAATATCCTATTTATATCAAGGTGTTTAGGTGAAAATTGTTTCAGCATATCGCCTATTAAAAGTTAAAATAGCCACCAAATACTAATATTTTCATCATTTTTTTCTTTAATCTTGGTAAGTTTTCCTATCTTTGTAGTCAAATGTTAACAATATCCGGTTTGTCGTGTCCAAGTGCTGGATTTAACTACTGCACGCCATCCATTCTAAGGGTATTAATATTCAAACAATAAACTATTATTCATATGATGAATTTAATAAGTCAATATATACAGACAGTTGATACCATTTATCAAACTGGCGAAACGACAGAGCATAGTTTTCGTGGAGCTTTAGAAACTCTACTTAATTCTTTTTTACCTAAGCCTAAAAGAAATAGTGTTCCTATTCATATTATTAATGAACCTAAGCGTAAGGAATACGGAGCTCCTGATTTCGAGTTGCGTAAAGGGGATACTATTATCTCATTTATTGAAACAAAAGACTTGTTTGACAAGGATTTGAGAGGTGAAAATAACAAAGTACATAAAGAGCAATTTGATAGATATAAAAAAGCTATTAACACCATTGCGTTTACTGATTACCTTGAGTTTGTACTTTATGAGAAAGGAGAAGAAACTTTGTCTGCGAAAATAGCAGAGCAAAAAGATGGGCATATAGTTCCTACTGGTGATGAGAAGCAAATATCTGCTTTTACCAAACTTCTTTCTAAATTGATAGAAGCAAAGCCTCAACCAATAAATAGCGCTAGAATTCTTGCAGAAACACTTGCAGCAAAAGCAAAGGTTATAGCAGCAATTCTTTCTATAGCGTTGTCTAAAGCCGGAACAAATCAGACAAAAGAAGATAAGGATTTACATATAAAATTAGATGCTTTCAAAAAGTTCCTCGTGCATGACATGACCGAGGAACAATTTGCTGATTTCTATGCTCAAACTATTGTTTATGGTATGTTCATTGCAAGAATATACGACAAGTCACCATCAACGTTTTCGCTACAGGAGGCATCCGAACTCATACCAAGCATTAATCCTTTCTTGAAAAAGATATTCAAGCAACTTGCTTTAGCAGAACTTCATAGTGGTGTAAAATGGATTGTAGAAGAATTGATAGAGATATTTAAAGTCACAAAAATGGAGCGTATCCTTCACAACTATGGAAAGGATCCGCTTGTACATTTTTATGAGGATTTCTTGGCAGAATATAATCCTAAGATTCGTGAAGAATTTGGTGTTTGGTATACTCCAAAAGAGGTTGTTGGCTTTATCGTTGATGCCGTAGATCATCTTCTGCGCACAGAATTGAGCATAAATGACGGATTGGCAAATAACACATTGATAGAATATAATGGCAAGCAGACGCATAAAGTACAAATTCTTGACCCTGCGACGGGTACAGGAACTTTCCTTGCTGCTGTTGCTGAAAGAATTAAAGAGTCATACAAAGGTCAAGAGGGTTTATGGGCTGAAGATGTAGTAAATCATATCGTGCCACGTCTCAATGCATTCGAATACTTGATGGCTCCATATACTATGGCTCACCTGAAATTATCAACCTCCCTCGGACTTGACAAGGTTGAAAACGAGAACGTTGACCGACTTAATATTTTTCTAACCAACTCCCTTGAAAAGGATCATCCAGAGGCAACTCTGCCTTTTGCAAAATTCATTACTGATGAATCAAATGCGGCAAATATCATCAAGCGCGACACTCCTATCATGGTCGTGATGGGTAATCCGCCATATAATGAAAAATCAGCAAATACAGGTAAGTGGATTATGAGCCTTATGGATGACTATAAACAGGAGCCTGGAATGAGCAAAATCCAAGTAAGCAGAAATCGCACAAATAATAAAGTAAAATATAAAAACACTCTTAAAGGGTCAAATTCCAAGGGAATAAATAACGACTATTGCAAATTCATACGACTGGGACAGAACTTCGTAGAAAGAACAAAAGAAGGAGTGTTGGCGTATATATGTGGTAATACATTTCTTGACACTCGCTTATTTCGTGGTATGCGCTATAATTTATTGAAAGATTTTGATGAGATTTATGTTATTAATCTTCATGGCTCTTCTAAAAGAAAAGAAGGTAATGGGGAAACAAACGATGAATGTATATTCAATATTATGGTTGGCGTAAGCATTAATATTTTCATTAAACATCAAAATAGTAACAAAGAGCAACTTGCAACGGTTCATTATAAAGACATTTATGGTACTCGTAGAGAAAAGCTGAATTATCTGGCTTCTCACAAATTGTCTGAAATGGATTTTGTTGATGTAAATCCATTTGAACCTTTCTATGCTTTCCGAACAAGGAATGAAGACGCTCGCCAACGATATGAGGAAGGATTTAGCGTGAAGGAACTTATGAAGAGCGGAATGTCCCAAGGAGTAAAGACTGGGAGAGATTCGATAGTCTTGCATTATACAAAATCCGATATCGAAAGATTTTGTGATGCAATAATTACTAATACTTTTTCAGATATTCGTGAGTGTTTTGGGTTTGTTGATAAAGAAGCGGAGAAAAATAAATATGATAAGCTAAGAGATAAAATAAATGCAACTAATTATAATGCTAAAAATAATATCTGTGAATTAGCTTATCGTCCATTCGACAACAGATGGACTGTATATGGCTCTATCTTTATGGATAGACATCGTAGTGAAATCCAAAAAAATATATTTGGTAAGAAAAATATCATTCTCTGCTTGGGACAAGAAGGTTCGTCGTTAGGCGACTCTGAATGGTCTTTGGTTTATTGTACAGATAAGGTAACAGATACAAACATGATTCCCCGAGGCGGTATCTATTTGTTCCCTATGATTATCTATGATGGAATGTTGAAGTATGCAAACTTCTCTCCAGACATTCTGCAAAACATAGAAAATAGAATAGGTTTGCAACTGCAAGATGTAGAAGACGAAGAACGCAAAGAGAACGGATTCCTCGCAATAGACCTAATCGACTACATCTATGCCGTGCTGCATAGCGTAACATATAGAGATACATATCATGATTTCTTGCAGAACGACTTTCCAACGATTCCTTATCCTGCATCGGCAGAATATTTCTTCAAGATGGCAGAGTTTGGAAAGAGACTCCGTTATTTACATGAATTAAAAGGAATAGATCGAAAAGACCTCATCACAACTTACCCTGTGATTGGCGAAAAAGACAACAACGTTGTATTGATTCATAAGTTTGAAGAAACGAACGAAGGTATAGGTTGTGTGTGGATTAATAAAGAACAATATTTTGATGGTGTACCATTGGAAGCATGGAATATGATTATTGCAGGCTATCAGCCGCTCGAAAAATGGTTGAAAGACCGTAAGGACAAACATTTAACAAGCGACGAGATTATTCATTACCAGAAAATGGTAGTAGCGTTGGTTAAAACAATTCGTACTCAAGAAAAAATAGATGAAATCATAGAACTCTGAAAAGAAGTCTAGATGTTCGAAACTTGAAAAAATAAGTATATTTATAACTATGCTTGAACTCGAACTACAACAATACCTTCTCAACGAGTACCCACAAGAGAATGCTCGCTGCGAGTGGAAGGAATTTAAGAATCTGAAGAACTCGTTCTGTGGGGACGAGAAGGATGATGTAATCTCCTATGTGTCGGCTATCGCAAACATGGAGGGTGGGCATCTTGTGATAGGCGTACATGATAAATCATTGAAGATTATCGGTACAGACTCTTATAATTACAATCGACAGAAGGCCATATTCAGGTTGTCAGAACGTTGTGTAAACCTTTCGACAGAAGGACTTGACGTGGAAGAATTCATCACTGATGATACAAACAAGAAGGTATGGGTGATTCATATCCCAAAGCACCGTCCGAAGTTGCCTGTATATGCTCACAATAAGGCTTGGCAACGGATAGAAGACTCTTTGGTTGAACTAACACAGGAAAGGCAAAATGCCATTCTTGAGGAAAATAGTCCTTCTTTCGACTGGTCTTCAGAGATTGTTCCTAATGCGACATTGGAAGATTTAGATTCCAAGGCATTGGCTAAGGCACGCGCAGAGTATAAGACTGTTCACCCAAGATTACAGGAAGAGGTTGATACATGGGATGACATGGAATTACTTTGTAGAGCAGGTGTTGCTGTTAAAGATAAACTGACACGTGCCGCTATCCTACTGTTAGGCAAAGAGACATCTGCTCATCTTATTAGTCCTGCTGTTGCAACTATTACATGGGTGCTTGTTGATGAGCATGACGAAAAGATAGACTATGAGCATTTCTATACACCTTTCATTTTAACAGTCAACGAGGCTTTGTCAAGAATCCGAAATCTGAACCAGCGAATTCTACCAGGAGGAACCCTCTTTCCTGATGTAGTAAAGCAATATGATGAGTATAGCATTCGTGAGGTGCTTCATAATTGCATTGCACATCAGGATTACACCTTACAAGAGCGTATAACGATGGTGGAAGATCCAACCTCTGTGACATTTGCCAATGGTGGTTTCTTCTTGCCAGGTACTGTCAGAAATGCCATTGAGCAGAACGGACCACAAAAATTCTATCGCAACTACGTATTGTGTCAAGGTATGGTCAACTTCAATATGATTGACACTATTGGTAGAGGAATACGCAAGGTATTTACAGAACAACAGAAGCGATTCTTTCCAATGCCTGACTATCAGATTGACCAGGCGAAGAAGGAAGTGGTTGTGAAGATATACGGAAAACTTATCAGCGAGAAGTACTATCGGTTGTTGAAAGCAAATCCAAATCTCTCATTAGATGATTGTATTGCTTTGGATATGGTCCAGAAACATGAGTATATCGAAAAGGAGACTGCTGCAAGATTGCGTAAGCTTCACCTTATAGAAGGTCGTTATCCGAAATTATACTTGTCTGAATATGTAGCTAAGACAGCCAACAATAACGAACTGAAGACTGAGTATATCAAGAATCGTAGCTTTAACGACAACCATTTCAAGGAGATGATTCTTTCTTATCTGCGTTCCTTTGGGGGTGCAACAAGAGGCGAACTGAATACGCTACTTCAGTCAAAGTTGTCAGACGTTCTTACTGATGAACAGAAGAATCGTAAAATTGGGAATCTATTATCTTCATTAAAGAAGAGTGGAGTAATCAAATTGACACAAGGCAAGAAGTGGGTTTTAGTCGAAGTTTAGTCAAACTTTTTGTTGAGATTCACTTAGGCTCACTTGTAATGCATTGATATTCAGCTTTTATGCAAAAGGTACTTTAGTCGAAATAAAAATATTTAGTCGAACTAAGTAAGGACTCAATCGATAATGTCCTAGGTGTATTATCAATTCATTGAGGATCATATAAAACAGGTGGCAATCAGTCTTCTTCGCAGAATTTCTATGACGTCGTGTATCGGAGTCTGGATAACACTTGATAGTAAGCTTCATTTGCAAAAAGTACCGATAGTGGTGCCAAAAGTGCCTAAAAAAGCAACTTTTGGCACCACTATCGGCACTTTTTGCGTATTTTCCAGTTTCTGCCTTTTCTCCACATTTATTTCCCGCACAAAAAAGTTTTTTTTCGAGAAAAAGTATCAAAGTATCATTATTTAGAAGGAAAAGCATACTAAATATCTGATACTTTGCGACATACAAAAATGAGACTTTCGATATATTTTACAGAAAAGTATCATAGAAGTATCATAAAATCGGGAGAAGTATCATAAAATTCGGCCTTGAGTCGATTTAAAAGGCTAAAAAAGAAGTGTCTACTATTCCAGTTTTATAAAAACTTTAGCGTCTACTTTTTCAGGATGTAAAGATTGTCAATATAAACTAGGAATAAGAGAAAAAACTGAAAAGCAAAATTAGGAACAAATGCACATAAGGTGGTCTGTCAGAGCACATTAAGCGGTCTATCCGTGCCCGTTAAGTGGGCACTCAGGGACCAAGTGATGGGCATAGACAGACCAAATTACGGGCACTCATTGCCCGTACTGTGGGCATCGAGTACCCAAAGTATCGGACGTTTTTTGGGCACTTTTTGCGATTTTCCTGCAGAGCCCAAGTTAGTCTCTGTCATATAATATTTCATAAAATGCAGCAATCTTTTCTTTAACGTGTTTTGAGAGTTATACAAACAAAGCTTTGTTATTGAACCTCCTATCAGCTAAACAAATCATCCAATGTAAGAGAAGAAGCAAACAAGTCGGAATACTCATTGCTAACTAAATCTGTAGCTCCAATATAAGTCAGATGGAAAGTCAATGCCGGAAACATCTTCTCCAAAGTTTGTAAACGAGTACCCAAAACTTGTGCATACGACTTCGTGATAGTAAATGGAGACTTATAGAACTTCATCTCACAAACATTCACTACATCATCAGCACGTTCTATCAGAAAGATCAATTTGCATACCATCATTTTCAATATCACCCTTCAACACCAAAGAAGACTCTTGGGTAGACACAGCACCAATATGAAGAGCATATTTTATCTGCGAAATATGCTGCAAACAAACCTCCTCGAAAGCAATGCCACGCCATGAGGCAACATCGCTTTCCTTCAAATGCTGTTGCCAGTAATCAGTTTGATTTACAGCCTTCTTCTCCTTAAAATGAAGCCAGAACCAGCAAAAGGAATCGATAAGCTTGTAATACTCCTCTCGCTGACTGAAACCAAATGGAGTATATTTCACCACAAAATCACTGCCCAACAAGGCTTTCAGCATCTTGGTAAAATCACCATTCGGATTCAAACCGGTATGCTCCGCTATTTCCTTACGGGTGAAACCTGCATGCCGGGTTCCCAAAAAGCGCACAATCTTCATACAGTCTTCTGCATGATCAAACACAGAATTGAAGAGCCTGTCAAACTCATCCCCCAGCTTCGCCTGACGGTCAAAGAACAAGGCATCTATGTTCTGAGCCAGACTATAGGTTGGATTAAAGAAATTCATATAGAAAGGAATTCCCCCCATAATCATATAAGCCTGCGTAATATTATAACGGGACATCTTGATGCCACGACTCTGATAGAATTCCTCACATTCTTTCAAAGTAAACGGTGACAGTTTGATTTCTCCTGTCAAACGACCATATAATCCACCTTTATTACTGATTAGATTATCAAGCATCCAGGAGGTGGCAGAACCACAGACTACGAGCAACAGATTATGGCGCATATTGCCCCAACCATTCCAGAAAGCCTCTAATGCCGTAAGAAAACCGGAACGAGCCGTATCCATCCAGGGCAACTCATCGATAAATACCACCTGTCGGGAACCATTATCGCAAGTTTCCAAAAAACGTTCCAGCAAAAAGAAAGCCTCCATCCACGACTTAGGCTGCGCAATATCCTCCATGCCATGGCGAAGAAGCGAGAAATAGAAATTCTGCAACTGGTCTTTCAAAGTTATCTTACGACGACGGTCGTAAGGCGACAATCCTGTATGATGAAACACCATATCATCATGAAACACCTCATCAATCAAGAATGTTTTACCGACACGGCGACGACCATACACAGCCACAAACTCAGCTCTACCACTTTCGTAGTAACGCTTCAATTCTGCTATTTCCTTTTTTCTACCTATTATTTCACACATAATCATACTCAATTAGATCGCTGCAAATATACGACAAATTTCGGAAATAGCGAAAGAAAATAGCGCTTATTTCGCTACGAAGCCGATTTTTTACCGTTCGTAGCGGAATAAACGCTATTTTAACTCTATTTTAACAATAAGCTAATATATCTTATTCCAGCGTCAGCCACCCATCTTCCGTCCAGTTGATTCGCTTCTGGACCAGGATGCTGGCGCCATTCTTGGCGATACTGTAACCATGGCAGAAGAAGAAATCGCCATCAGGGAAGGAGTAGGCTGAACAATGGCCCATCGCCTCATATTCCTTCTTGTCACCTTCCAGCAGCAGGGTGCCACCACCCTCTCGCATATCCTTACCCGTCTTGTCCAGATAAGGACCGGAAACCTTCTTGCTTCTGCCTACGGCAACACGATAGGTACTCTTCATCCCCTGGCAGCAGTAATCCCAACTGACGAAGAGATAGTAATAACTACCATGCTTCATGATGAATGGAGCCTCGATGGCATTGGTGCCGGCATCCTTGGAAGTAGGATTGGTAGGCACATCAATCTGATTGAGTGCATAACGGCGGGCAATGGTCTGAGGCTTGGCGCCCTTCTTCACATGCATCGTCTTCTTGTCCAGCGGAATGAGCTGGATGCCATCCCAGAAAGAACCCCAGGTAAGCCAAGGCTTGCCCTTCTCATCTATCACGAAATTAGGATCGATGGCATTCCAATTCACTTTTCCACCCTTTGAGACAATGAGACAACCCTCGTCTTTCCAACCATCGGTATCGGCTAAAGAAACATTGCTGAGCAATCCGATGGCAGAGGTGTTCTTGCCGAAGGTAGAACAGGAATAAGCCATATACCACTTGTTCTTATACTTGATGACATCAGGTGCCCAGGTATGACTCTCATAACCCGGCACACTATCATGGGTCCAGGCAGGGAAAGCACCACGCGCCTCGTCTTTCAACACACCCTGCGGATTCAAGGTCCAATGCTTGCGGTCGGTAGAAGTCATCTGCGCAATGCCATGACCCGTGCAGTAGAGATAGTACTTGCCGTTCTCATAAGCCATCACGGGGTCGTGAACCATAGGAGTGTCTACCACGACAGGCTCCAGAGGAGCATTCTGTGCCATCATCTGGCAACCGCCTTTTACAGCAGGAGCAGCAATCATCATTGCTGCTCCCAATAGTATTTTAGATAAATTCATCTTCTTTGTATTATACCTTATTATAATATATAAGAGAATTACTTGTTCACAAACTTTCTTCCATTTACAATCACTACACCCTTGTAGCTCTTGTCCACCAGCTGACCTGCAAGATTGTACCACTTGCCGTCATTCTGCTTCTTCTGGATAATGATAGGAGCGATTCCGGTATCTACGAGGCTAGAGCCATCGATATAGGAACCCTCGTTTACGAAGAACAAGGTAATCTGGCTAGGTTTGCTGGCAATGGTGGTAGAGAACGAATAGTTGTATACCTTCTTGCTGGTAGTTGTGATTGTGGCTGTCATCTTGAAGGTGCCATTAGCGGCATACTCCACAGTCATGTCAACCAAAGACCCGTTCATATCATTCTTGAAGGTATCCCAAACATAATTGCTTACACAGCCAGTGTTAGAAGCAGTAGTGTTGTTCCAATTATCGCAACGGATACCGAAATACTCGGCATAGCCAGTAGCACCATGTGTCACGTTGGCACCATACAAAGCCCAGTTGCACCAGTTATTAGCAGCATTACTATAGTTATAGAACTTAAACTGAGCCTTCTTACCAGCCTGCAACTTATAATCTGCCGAGAAGTTGGTCCACCAAGCAGAAGTTGTATTCTTCAGTGCAGACACTGGATAATATACCGGAGTTGTTTCCTCAGCCTCAGCATCGATATTCAGGGAATAATCCTTCACATACTCATACTCATCCTTGCTGATGGTCATGGTCATGGTTACCTTGCCCTTTCCCTTCACCTTGCCTTCATCGGTCAGGATAGAGGTATCGCTTGACTTCCATGAAATATTCGCACCCATCTTGCCCTGAACTGGCAGAGAAGGAGCCGCATTCAGAGTGGCACCGTCAGAGAATGGCAATGTCATCTTGCTGAGGGTGTACTTAATGGCTGCCTTGGCATCTGCCTTTACAGCCCAAACCTCCTGCTGATAGGTGAAGTTGTTCTGTCCCAGTGCCACGCTACCGCTTGATGAAGAGAGAGCAGAGATGGCGATGGCTGGGATATTGGTATAGTCGATGGTCTGCTTAACCAGTACGCCACGATATACGACATCATTGATAGTCAGGTGGATGTAATCAGTACCAGCCGTACGCTTCCAGGTTCCCTTCTCGGCACCAGTGATGGTTCCATCGGCATTGAGAGTAATGTTCACAGGAGTCTCGAAAGCCTTTGCCTTGGTGTTCTGACCATACTGATGACGCATGAACTGATAGTCGCCTGCAATGTCAGCATCTGCGATAGATGCCTTGGAAGCGATAGCTGCATCGGTGATGGTCTCGCCGTCAAACTCGAATGGAGCAGCCATCAACCACCCCTCGTCATTGAGGAAGAGCTGATGAACACGAACCTGATGACCCTCGCCACCATTGCTGAAACGGGTGTGGTAAACCACGAAAGAACGGTTCTGCTTGTCTACAAACGCAGAGTTGTGACCCTGTGCTATTTCAGCACCGCTCATTGCATCCCACTGGTAACCGCCAAAGAGCAATACGCCACGGTTGTCTTCTGTGGCAGAACTATAGTTCATCTTATAACTCTTGAAGAGTGCCGATGTACCATAGCAGTCTACGTAAGGACCATCTGGATTCTCTGAACGGAAGATGCGCATCTGGTAACCGCCATCGCTGGTCAGGGCACCATAGCTCATGAAGAGGAAGTAGTATTTGCCTATCTTCTGAATATAGCTTGCCTCACCCGATACGTAATATCCACCAGCAATCTTCTTGCCGAAGTAAGGATCGCTGGTACAGTTGGCACTGGCAGCACCCGGAGTGGTGACCTTGCCATTCACCTCGTAAGGGAAGGTATAGGTATAGTCGCGGAGACCGTTGGTCTTATCCAACTTAATCATAAAGATACCACCCGACCAGGAGCCGTAGCTCATCCAGAGGTTGTCGTTATCATCATAGAAGACGCATGGGTCGATACAGTTTGGCCAATAGGTTCCCCATTTATCGCCCACCTTATAACGGGAAGGAAGAGCGGTTTCGCCTGTGGCAATGGCAAAGTCGGTATGTTTCCAGTCATCTGCAGCAGCGTATGAGTTGTGAGCGTATGTGCCCTGGAAACCGGAGAAAACTACTGGTCCCTGATAAGTCCAAGGTCCTTCGATATTATCTGAAACAAAGCATACGATGGAAGAGCACCAGTTGTCGCCATTGAGACTCATATACATACACCATTTCTTCATGGTCTTGTTGTATACGATGTCTGGTGCCCACTGCATGCCTTTTACTGTATTATCCTTATACTGCCAGCCGTGGGCATTGAAGTTGCCGAACTTCACCTTCTCACCCTTGCTGTTCTTCACTTCGGTGACAACATGCGACTGATAGGCAATGGAATAATTAACCAATGTGCCCTGCTTGTTGGCAAAGAGACTGTTCACATTGCCGGCAGCTTCCTCGCCCGCCTTGAACGAAGTCCATTCCTGGTAGTTGCTTGCCGCAGTGGTCTTGCCCCTACCCAGATGAGAACCATATATATAATAGGTAGGCGAGTTAGGGTTGGTGATGTCATCTACCACGATAGACGGGTCGTGGCAAACCACACGCTTATTATATGCTCTCGACGTATAAGCATTCGTCAGGTCGTTGTCGCTGACCTGTGTCTGGGCAGTAGCACCGATGGCAGCAAGCCCCAACATAGAGAGTAATAATTTCTTCATAACTTGATTGAGTTTAATTATTGATTTGTAAAAAGAAAACCAAGACTTCTGATATCATGCAAAAAGGCAGACCTATGTGGAAATGTGTTTTCACATAGGCCATGCCTTATCATATTATTTCAAAAATCTCTTATCTGCGATGAGCACGTGTATAGTGCTTGCGGGCAGCAAATGATGAATTTGCGAAAGGAAGGTCGAATACGAGATGAGCCTTCTCTATAGTGAGCTTGAACGCCAGGTCATTGGCATCGATGTTGTTGATGCCATTATAGGTCTGGGTGTAGGTTACACCATTGTTGCCTATCATGGTTGCCTTGATGTTGGCTGTACCATTACCTACATTGGTTACAGAGAGCTGAACCTTGGCACCATCCATGGCTGTAAGCCAAGCACCCCAGTCTTCCCATGAGCAGTCATGAGTACATGCATCATATCCTGTACCCCAACCGTAGTTGTCGGCACGAACTGCAGCATACTCCTTATCGTTTGCCTTGTTGACAAGAACTGCTACGAAGTTATGCCAGTTAGAACCACCAGCTGTGTAGTTGACGAACTGAGTAGAAACTGTCTTGCCTGCAGGAACATCAAACAGATTAGAGAGTGCTCCGAAGAAAGCAGAAGTATTGTCCTCATTACCGATGACGGTATCAAACTCCAGGTGAGCCTTCTCAAGAGAGAGCTTGACGAAGAAGTCGTTAGGATCTACGCCAGAGATTCCAGTGTAGCCCATGTGATACTTATGTCCATTAGCTGCCAGGATATCGTACTTGATATCAACAGTGCCATCACCATTGTTGGTTGTATAGAGGGTAACCTTTGCACCATCCATGTCAGCGAGCCATGTTGCCCAATTTTCAGGAGCACCGAATGGAGTTGCCTTGCCGTCATAAGCAGCACCCCAACCGAAGCAGTCGGCACGGGTAACACCGTATTCTGTTCCAGCACCGTTTACCATTACAACGAGGAAGTTTTCCCAGTTATTACCACCATTGGTATAGTTGGTAAACTGCATCACCTGAGTCTCATGAGAAGCTACCTTTACTGGATCTGACAGAACACCGAAGAATGGAGTTGAGTTGTCGGTAGCACCCAGACTGTTGAACATCTTGTCAACAACGCTGAACTGAGCCTGACCTGTGATAGGAGAACTGCAGTTCTCGTTCTTGAATGTCTTGTTGTAGATAGCAACGAGTGTCTTCACACCTACCTGAT
>ULUS01014288.1_pt1 | contig 15642 bp, 16 predicted proteins | sample 1958761 | NCBI WGS metagenome assembly ULUS01 (sample SAMEA4835767, study PRJEB28245) | human gut metagenome | biome: gut microbiome; material: fecal sample | place: Denmark | collected 2008
AGTATCCTGAAATGGTCATCGGCTTCGACAAGGTAATGAAGGAGATGCGCACACCTTCAGAGAACTGGCCTGTACCGCAGGATGCAGAAAGCGGAAAGAAATAACAATTTCATATTACTCAAAAGGACTCCCACACCATATACCAAGTGTGGGAGTCCTTTATTTATACCTTATAACAATACCAAAAGCGTGCCCAACCAGTAAAGGTGGGCACGCTTTTGGTATTGTTATAAGGGGATTACCCTAACGCTTTATTTAATCAATGTCGTTGTTGTGGTCGAGTGAATCGTTGAAGTCCTTTGGCTCGCGGTCGGCCATAGGATCATGATACTCGCCATTATTGTCATGATGCTCGAAGCGACGCTGCTCGCCACGCTCCGGACGAGGACGGCGCTCACCACGCTCTGGACGGGGACGACGCTCGCCACGTTCTGGACGGGGACGGCGCTCACGCTCTACGAAGCCTTCTGGTTTAGGAAGGAGCACACGACGGGAAAGCTTGTACTTGCCAGTCTTGGGATCAATCTCAAGGAGTTTCACCTTAATCTTGTCACCCTCTTTGATGCCAGCCTCTTCCACTGTCTCAAGACGCTTCCAGTCAATCTCTGAGATATGGAGCAAGCCATCCTTGCCTGGGAGAATCTCCACGAAGCAGCCATAAGGCATGATGCTGCGAACAGTTCCTTCATAGACCTCACCTACCTCGGGAACAGCCACGATAGCCTTAATCTTGCCAAGAGCCGCATCAATGCTGTCCTTGTTAGGTGCGCTTACCTGCACTTTGCCTACGCCATCCACCTCGTCGATGGTAATGGTAGCGCCTGTATCTTCCTGCATCTGCTGAATAATCTTGCCGCCAGGGCCGATAACAGCACCGATGAATTCCTTAGGAATCTCAATCTGTACGATGCGTGGAACCTGTGGCTTCAACTCTGGACGTGGCTCAGGCAATGTTTCGAGCATCTTGCCGAGGATGTGCTCACGGCCAGCCTTGGCCTGCATAAGGGCTTTCTCAAGAATCTCGAAGCTCAAGCCGTCGCACTTGATATCCATCTGAGTGGCTGTAAGACCGTCACGTGTACCGGTAGTCTTGAAGTCCATGTCGCCCAAGTGGTCCTCGTCGCCGAGGATATCGCTCAGCACGGCATACTTCTCCTCACCTGGGTTCTTGATAAGACCCATGGCAATACCTGACACAGGCTTCTTCATAGGAACGCCGGCATCCATCAGAGCCAAGGTGCCTGCACATACGGTAGCCATTGAGGAAGAACCGTTAGACTCGAGAATCTGGCTCACCAGACGTACGGTATAAGGATAGTCCTCAGGAATCTGGCCCTTCAATCCACGCCATGCCAAGTGACCGTGACCAATCTCACGACGGCCTACGCCACGCTGGGCCTTGGCCTCACCAGTACAGAATGGAGGGAAGTTATAGTGGAGCATGAAGCGCTGATAGCTCTTGTTGAGCACATCATCGATCATCTTCTCGTCGAGCTTGGTACCGAGTGTACAGGTAGAGAGACTCATGGTCTCACCACGTTGGAAGATAGCCGAACCATGAGGCATGGGCAGCGGACTCACCTCACACCAGATAGGACGAATCTCGTCTGTCTTACGACCGTCAAGACGCTTGCCCTCATCGAGGATACAACGGCGCATGGAATCGCGCATCACGTCTGCATAATAGCGGTCTACCATGGCGTGCTTGGCCTCGAGGTCTTCCTCTGAGAGATCAGCATGCGCAGCATCGTAAGCCTCCTCGAAGTCAGCCTTAATCTTGTCGAAGGCTTCCTCACGGCTTTTCTTGTCGTGATCACCGGCCTGTGCGATGGCATAGCACTTGTCGTAGGTTTCCTTCTTCACCTGTTCACGCAGTTCCTCGTCGTTCTCCTCATGGCAATACTCGCGTTTCACGTCAGTGCCAAGTTCCTTGGAGAGTTCCAACTGGAGATCGCACATAGGCTTGATGGCATCAGCAGCCACCTTGAGTGCCTGGATAAGGTCTTGCTCCTGCACTTCCTTCATTTCGCCTTCCACCATCATGATGTTGTCCTTTGTGGCACCCACCATAATGTCCATGTCGGCATCCTTCATCTGCTCTGATGTCGGATCCACCACATACTCGCCGTTGATGCGAGCCACGCGGACTTCTGAAATAGGACACTCGAAGGGAATATCTGAACAAGCCATTGCGGCTGAAGCTGCGAATCCTGCCAATGCATCGGGCTGGTCAACACCGTCGGCCGAAAGAAGCATCACGCTAACAAAAACTTCTGCATGGTAGTTTGAGGGGAAAAGAGGACGGAGCACACGGTCTACGAGACGAGATGTAAGAATCTCGTTGTCGCTTGCCTTGCCCTCGCGCTTGGTAAAGCCTCCAGGGAAACGGCCGGCAGCTGAATACTGCTCGCGGTAATCAACCTGCAAAGGCATGAAATCTGTTCCGGGAACTGCATCCTTTGCTGCACAAACAGTTGCAAGAAGGACGGTATTGCCCATGCGGAGCACTACTGAACCGTCGCACTGTTTTGCAACTTTCCCGGTTTCAATGCTGATGGTTCTTCCATCAGGCAATTGAACTGTCTTGGTAATTACGTTCATCTAATAAAAACTTATTGTTTTTCTACATCTATATAAAAATCGCACAAAGATAACCAAATAAAGTGTAACTCAAGCAGAAACGCCGATTAATTATTCTTTTTTATGATTGCCTGCGAGTTTGTAAAGGTAAAATTTTGCCGTTTGGGCTAATTGCATTACTTTTGCAGCCAAATTGAACATCAAACAGACATGAAAAGGAACATATCAAGAGTGCTTGTCTCTGCTGCACTCGTACTGGCAGCCCTTGCCATCACTTCCTGCACCGGGAAGAAGTTTAACGTGAGCGGAGAGATAGCCGGTGCCAAGGATTCCATGCTCTATTTTGAGAACATGAGTCTCGACGGACCTGTGGCAGTAGACTCCGTGAAACTTTCTGCCGACGGGTCGTTCAGCTTCAGCCAGGACGCACCCTCCAACCCTGAATTCTACCGTCTGCGCATTGCCGGACAAATCATAAACCTCGCCGTTGACTCCACCGAGAACATCACCGTCAAGGCCACCTATCCGGGCATGGCCTCGCAATACGAGGTGAAGGGATCTGAGGAGTGCAGCAAAATCAAGGAGTTGGCGCTCAAGCAGATGGACCTGCAGGCACGCGTACAGGCAGTGGCCATGAACAACCATTTCACCGAGCAGCAGGCCAACGACAGCATTGAGGGGCTCATCAATGCCTATAAGACCGACGTGAAACTCAACTACATCATCAAAGCACCGGGAAAGGCTTCTTCCTATTTCGCCCTCTTTCAGGCCATAGGCAGCCGCCTCATCTTCAATCCGCGCCAAAACAAGGACGACATCAAGATGTTTGCCGCCGTGGCAACCAGCTGGGACACCTACTATCCCAACTCCGAGCGCGGCAAGAACCTGCACAACATTGCCATCGAGGGAATGAAGACCGTGCGCATTGTGGAGAACGAGCAGCGAGAGATGCAGATTGACGCCAGCAAGGTTCAGCAGACTGGCATCATCGACATGGCATTGCAAGACAACCACGGCGTGACACGCCGACTGTCTGACCTCAAGGGGAAAGCTGTCATGCTGATGTTCCACGTGTTTGCCTCCGACAAGAGTACCGAACAGATCATGCACTTGCGCAGCCTTTACAACAAGTATCATGCACAAGGTTTCGAGATTTACATGGTTTCTCTCGACCCCGACGAGCATTTCTGGAAAGAGCAGACGGCGGCCTTGCCATGGATCAACGTCCGCGACGCTGACGGCGTGAACTCACAGAACGTGCGTCTCTACAACGTGCAGCAGTTGCCCGCCTACTATCTCATAGACAAGACCAACACCCTCAAAGCTCGCGACAGCCAAATCAAGAACCTCGACGAGGCCATCGCCAACTTGCTCTAAGACCATAGCATTTCATCATCACATATAGCGTCCGCAAACTCGAGTACAAGAGTTTGCGGACGTTTTCTTTTGCCAGAACCTTCTGCAACACCTTGGCTCTTCCTGATTCTGGAACGGCACCTGCCATCGCCGTATCAGAACAGATATAAGGTCCTTCCATGATTTAGAGAGATCATTGTGTGTCTGTGTTTATCGGGTCAAGACATAACTATGGGCAAAGATAGCCGTTTTGCCGGACAACAATCTTTCCGTACACAAGGAGGGCTGCAAATAGCATTGTCATTGTTTGCAGCCCTCACCTATTTTTAGGAATGTTTTCTTATCGTCTGTTGTTAGTCGCCATAATAATAGCCATCTAGATCCATCTGTGGCTTATCATCATCGCTTCTTCCTTCTTCCAACTCCGATGCGGCGAGGATGGTGCATGGTGTGATGGGCAGCACCTGCATTTTCGATCTAATATATTCTTTTTTCATGTCTTCTGTGTTTTTACTTTATAATGATTTTATAAGTCTTGTTTCCACGCTTCACGATATTCAGTCCCTTCTGCAGTCCGTTGGTGCGACGACCTTGCATGTCGTAATACTCTGCCTCTGCATCGCTGCTGATGGCATTGAGGTGGTCAATGGCTGTAGTTTCGTCACCAATTCCAATGCTCAGCATGGCTGCGCTGGAAGAAGTATTCGTAGTGATGTATGCACGGATAAGCTAACCCAATAGACCATTCGCAAGGTGTTAGTGGCAGAGTTGAGAGGCGTTAATGGCAGACTTACGTGTGGCCTCACAGCCTGGGCACTCATTGCCCACGCCGTGGGCATCGAATGCCCAAACAGCAGGACAGATTTTGGACATTCTGCTCAAGCATGACTAATCGGTGATAGATGTGATAAATATCACCCATCTATCACGCATCTATCACTCCACTTAAACCACTTACAGTCAACTAAGAAATGTAAGATATCAAGAAAAGTGATAGATAGTGGTGAAAAAACAAAAACTTTTTCCTGCGCGCGCGTGCGCGCGTAAAGGCTGTCGTCAAAACAAAACGGCAAGAGAATCAAGCCAAGCAGGGGGCAGAACATTCCTCCCCGTTTAGGTATCAATCGAAACCTTGTAGCCACAACTATCACTCCAAAATCCGGAAGACTCACAAAAAACATGGGAGACAAACGTACGAAAACATACTCCCATACATTTGTCTCCCATGCTTGGCTTATACCCAAACGACCGTCTAAAAACTACGCAACCATGCGCGAAGTTCCAGTTCCATCTCGTTGTGATACATGAAACTGTTACGTGAGCCCCATCCATGTCCACCAGTAGGATAAACGTGAAGCGAGGCAGGAACATCGTGCCGATAGAGTTCAAGATAATAGTTCACGCCATTGGCAGGCGGCACGGCATGGTCGTCGTCGCTCAAAGCGATGAAGGCACGGGGTGTGGAGCGGGTCACCTGCATGTCGTTGCTGTAGTCCTTCTGATCCTTCTTCTTCGAGTCTTTGCCGAGGAAATTGTCAAGCGAGCCCTGATGGCCGTAGCCCGGAATCATCGAGATGACAGGATAGAAAAGAATCTGGAAGTCTGGCTTGGCATCTTTGGCGGCGTGCGTGGCAAGCGTGGAGGCGAGATGACCACCGGCAGAAGACCCCATGATGCCCACATCGTTGGGATTGACGTGCCAAGCCGAAGCATTGCGACGCACCAGTTTCACAGCCTCTTCGGCATCGGCCACAGGAATTTCGCGGTTGCCCTTGGGCATGCGATACTTGAGCACCACGGCGGCAATGCCCATGTTGTTGAAAAACGGAGCCCAGTCCTTGCCCTCATGCGCCATGGCAAGATGACTGTAGCCGCCGCCGGGACATATCACCACACAACGCCCGGTTGCCTTCTTGGCATTGGGCAGATAGACGATAACCTTGGCGGTGTCTTTCGGATTGCCGTTGTCGTTGGGTGCCCCGTTGGGCCAAAGATTGATTTCTACAGGTTTCTGTGCCGAAGCCATCAAAGCGACAGCCATCAGGCAAAGGATTGAAAGAAAGCGATACTTTTTCATTGTCTGCTACTTTTTTAATGTTTCTCTTGCAAAGATAACGTTTTTTTCGTAATATTGCAGCACGAAAAAGAAAGTATGTGACGAAGCTTGCATTTTTAGGTTTCGGGGCATAGAAAGATTTATAGAAAGATGCATATTTTGGATAAATTCAGATACTGTCCCGTGTGCGGCAGTTCTCATTTCGAGATTGAAAGCGAAAAGAGCAAGAAGTGTGAAAACTGCGGATTCGAGTATTTCATGAATTCAAGTGCCGCCGTAGTGGCATTCATCCGCAACGAGAAAGGAGAACTACTCGTGGAACGCCGCAAGAACGAGCCAGCCAAGGGCACGCTTGACCTGCCCGGAGGATTCTGCGACACCAACGAGACTGCCGAGGAGAGCCTTGTCAGGGAAGTGCACGAGGAGACAGGACTTCTGGTGACGGCCAAGCGCTACATCTTCAGCCAACCCAACATCTATCTTTATTCGGGCGTCAACGTGCACACGCTCGACCTTTTCTACGATTGCACCGTGGACGACCTCACCCCTCTCCATGCTGCCGACGACGCTGCCGAATGCATGTGGATGGACCTCGACAACCTGCCCATCGAGCAGTTTGGCTTGCGCTCTGTGCGACAGGGGCTTTACAAATACAGAGAGCTACTCGAAAAGAAATAAGGGAAACCCGCACAAGCACAAAACTTAAAAAAACAGAAAATTAACTTATATAATAATGTGGGAGCAAAACTTTTTCTTACTTTTGCGCCCACATTAGTACGTACAGACAGAATTATGCAAGAAAATTTAGTTATCGTCGAGAGCCCCGCCAAGGCAAAGACCATCGAGAAATTCTTAGGCAGCGACTACAAGGTGATGTCGTCGTATGGCCATATCCGCGACCTCAAGAAGAAAGAACTCAGCATAGACATAAAGACCCTCGAGCCCGACTACGAGATACCCAAGGAGAAAGCAGCCGTAGTGGCAGACTTGAAGAAAAACGCCAAGGCAGCCAAGAAGATTTGGTTGGCGTCCGATGAAGACCGCGAAGGAGAAGCCATTTCATGGCACCTGTGCGAGGTGCTCGGACTGGACGAAGAGAAAACAAGCCGCATCGTTTTCCACGAAATTACCAAGCCCGCCATCATGAAGGCCATTGAGACTCCACGTCACCTCGACATGAACCTGGTAGACGCGCAGCAGGCACGCCGTGTGCTCGACCGACTGGTGGGCTTCAAGCTCTCGCCCATTCTCTGGCGCAAGGTGAAGCCGGCACTTTCAGCCGGACGTGTGCAGAGCGTGGCCGTGAGACTCATCGTCGAACGCGAACGCGAAATACAGAACTTCAACAGTGAACCTTTCTTCCGGGTGAACGCCATCTTCGCGCTCAACAATGCCGACGGCACCGTCTCGGAAGTCAAGGCGGAACTCAACACACGCTTCAAGACGCATGAAGAGGCACTGACATTCCTCGACAAATGCAAAGACGCCAAGTTCACCGTCTCTGCCGTGAGCCAGAAGCCACTCAAGCGCACTCCGGCACCGCCATTCACCACCTCTACCCTGCAACAGGAAGCCGCCCGCAAACTGGGCTTCACCGTGTCGCAGACCATGATGGTGGCACAACATCTGTATGAGAACGGACGCATCACCTATATGCGTACAGACTCGGTAAACCTCTCCAAGCTTTGCATCGACGCCAGCAAGGAAGAGATTGTCAACGTCTATGGCAAGGAATACAGCAAGCCACGCAACTACACCACCCACTCCAAGGGTGCACAGGAAGCACACGAGGCCATCCGACCCACCGACATGACCAAGCAGAAAATAGACGGCACGCCACAGGAAAACAGACTCTACGAACTCATCTGGAAGCGCACACTCGCCTCACAGATGGCCGACGCCCAGATAGAGAAGACCACTGTCAACATAGAAATCAGCACCTGCGACGAGCAGTTCGTGGCCAACGGCGAGGTGATTGCCTTTGACGGATTCATCAAAGTGTATAAGGAATCGAGCGACGACGACAACGAATCGCAGGAAGACTTCGGACGCATGCTCCCCACCATGAGCAAGGGTGACGAACTGGAACGCCGCGAGATTGTGGCCACGCAACGCTACAGCCAAGGCCCGTCACGCTATACAGAAGCCAGTCTGGTGCACAAGCTCGAAGAACTTGGCATCGGCCGCCCATCCACCTACGCACCTACCATCAGCACCATCCAGCAACGTGAATACGTGCACAAGGGTGACAAGAAGGGCATAGAGCGCGAATTCACCGTCGATTCGCTCAAGGGCATACAGATAACCACCAAGACCAAGACCGAGATGGCTGGCAACGACAAGGGCAAGCTTCTTCCCACAGACATCGGCATCGTGGTCAACGACTTCCTGATGGAGAACTTCCCTGGCATCATGGACTACAACTTCACAGCAAAGGTGGAAGAGAAGTTCGACAAGATTGCCGAAGGCAAGACGGAATGGACAAAAATGCTCAAGACGTTCTACAAGACATTTGAGCCCGAAGTGGAAAAGACCATGAACGCACGCTCCGAGCACAAGGCCGGCGAGCGCGAACTGGGCATAGACCCCAAGAGCGGCAAGCCCGTGTTTGTGAAGATCGGACGTTTCGGCCCGGTGGTACAGATAGGTTCTGCCGACGACGAGGAGAAGCCACGATTCTCACAGATGCCCGCAGACAAGAGCATAGAGACTATCACCCTTGACGAGGCGCTCGAACTATTCAAGTTGCCACGCCAGGTGGGCGAATACGAGGGCAAGCCCGTCACCATAGGCGCAGGCCGCTTTGGTCCCTACGTGCTGCACGACAAGAAATACGTGTCGCTTCCCAAGGGCGCAGACCCACTCACCGTGGAACTCGACACGGCCATCTCCCTGATTGAGGAAAAGCGCAAGCAGGAGAAACAACGCCACATCAAGACCTTCGAGGAAGACAGCAAACTCGAAGTGCTCAACGGACGCTACGGCCCATACATAGCCTACGACGGCAAGAACTACCGCATGCCCAAGGCGCTGATCGACAAAGCAGCCGAGCTCACTTACCAAGAGTGTATGGACATTGTGAACACACCACAGAAAAAGAAATGAAACGAATCATTCTCATAGGCTATATGGGAGCAGGAAAGACAACTGTAGGCAAGGCTCTGGCAAAAGAGCTCGGCCTACAGTTCTACGATTTGGACTGGTATATCGAAACACGCATGCACAAGACCGTGGCTGAGATATTCCGGGAATCCGGCGAAGAGGGATTCCGCCAAATAGAACACAACATGCTCCACGAAGTGGCCGAATTCGAAGACGTCATCATCAGCTGCGGCGGCGGCACGCCCTGCTTCTTCGACAACATGGAATACATGAACCGGCAAGGCGAAACCGTCTACCTCAAGGCTTCGCCGGAAGTGCTCTACGACCATCTGAAGATGGGCAAGAGCGTAAGGCCGTTGTTGCTCAACAAGACTCCCGAAGAGGTGAAGGTTTTCATTAGGGAGCAACTGGAAAAGAGAGAGACTTACTATTCTAAAGCAAAACATACGCTCGACGTGAATCTGATGGACAACTTTGACAAGATTCACATGTCGGTCACCGGCGTAATGGACCTGCTACACATCAAACCACCGAAAAAACTTACGAACTGAGAAATGAAGAAATGGACCATCGAAGATTCGAAGGAGCTCTACAACATCAATGGCTGGGGCACCTCGTACTTTAGTGTCAACGACAAAGGCGACGTGTATGTCACCCCCTGTAAAGACAACACCCAGATTGACTTGCGCGACATCATGGACGAACTGTCTCTGCGCGACGTCACCCCACCGGTGTTGCTGCGTTTCCCCGACATCCTCGACAACCGCATTGAGAAAACCGCCAGTTGCTTTCAGAAAGCAGCCAAGGAATACAACTACCAGGCACAGAACTTTGTCATCTATCCCATCAAGGTGAACCAGATGCAGCCCGTGGTAGAGGAAATCATCAGTCACGGCAAGAAGTTCAACCTCGGACTTGAAGCCGGTTCCAAGCCCGAACTGCACGCCGTCATCGCCGTGCAGTGCCAAAGCGACGCGCTCATCATCTGCAACGGATATAAAGACCAAAGCTACATCGAGCTGGCTCTGCTCGCGCAAAAGATGGGCAAGCGTATCTTCATCGTGGTGGAAAAACTCAACGAGATAGACATCATTGCCAAAGCCGCCAAGAAACTGGGCGTAAAGCCCAACATCGGCATACGCATCAAGCTCGCCTCTTCGGGATCGGGCAAATGGGAAGAGAGCGGCGGCGACGCCAGCAAGTTCGGACTCACCAGCAGCGAACTGCTCAAGGCGCTCCGCATACTCGACGACAAGGGACTGCACGACTGCGTGCGCCTCATCCATTTCCACATAGGCAGTCAGATTACGAAAATCCGACGTATTCAAGCAGCTCTCAGAGAGGCTTCACAGTTCTACATACAGCTCCACAAAATGGGCTACGGCATCGACTTTGTGGACTGTGGCGGTGGACTGGGTGTTGACTACGACGGAACAAGGTCAAGCAGTAGCGAAAGTTCGGTGAACTATTCCATCCAGGAATACGTCAACGACTGCATCTACACCTTTGTAGATGCTGCCAACCACAACAACATACCACACCCCAACCTTATCACCGAAAGCGGCCGCTCACTCTCCGCCCACCACTCGGTGCTCGTCATCGACGTGCTCGAAACGGCATCGCAGCCACAAATGCCTGAAGCATTCGAACCGGCTCCCGACTCGCACAAGTTGGTGAAAGACCTCTACGAGATTTGGGACAACCTGAGTCCACGCACCATGATGGAAGACTGGCACGATGCCGAACAGATTCGCGAGGAGGCACTCGACCTGTTCAACCACGGCATGGTGGACCTGCAGACACGCGCCGAGATTGAAAGCATGTATTGGAGTGTGTGCCGCGAAGTCAACACACTCGCCAAGAACCTGAAGCACACTCCCGACGAACTGCGCGGACTGGACAAACTTCTCGCCGACAAATACTTCTGCAACTTCTCGCTCTTCCAGTCGCTTCCCGACTCATGGGCCATCGACCAACTGTTCCCCATCATGCCCCTACAGAGACTCAACGAACGGCCTACACGCACCGCAACCATACAGGACATCACCTGCGACAGCGACGGAAAGATAGCCAACTTCGTGACCAACCAGCACCTGTCACACATACTGCCAGTGCACACGCTTCGCAAGAACGAACCTTACTATCTCGGGGTGTTCCTTGTGGGAGCCTACCAAGAGATATTGGGCGACATGCATAACCTGTTCGGCGACACCAACGCTGTGCACATCAGCGTGAAGGACGGCGGCTACCACATAGACCAAATCATTGACGGAGAAACAGTGGAAGAGGTGCTCGACTACGTGCAGTACAACCCCAAAAAGCTGGTACGACAACTGGAAATATGGGTGACAAAGAGTGTCAAGGAAGGCAAGATAACCATTGAAGAGGGCAAGGAATTCCTCTCCAACTATCGTTCGGGCCTCTATGGATACACCTATTTGGAATAAAAACATTGAGAATATGAAAGAGAGAATTACCGTGGTAAAAGTGGGCGGAGCTGTGGTGGAAGACCCCGACAAGCTCACCCGACTGATTGAAGACTTTTCTGCCATAGTAGGACACAAAGTCCTCGTGCATGGTGGCGGAAGAAGTGCTACCAAAATAGCAGCGCAACTGGGCATTGAAAGCCAGATGGTCAACGGACGACGCATCACAGACGAAGCCATGCTCCGAATAGTGACCATGGTCTATGGAGGACTTGTCAACAAGAACATTGTGGCCCAGCTACAGGCCAAGGGCGTGAATGCCCTCGGACTCACAGGAGCGGACATGAATGTCATACAGGCGCACAAGCGCCCCGTGAAGGATGTGGACTACGGATTTGTGGGTGATGTGGACGGTGCCGACGGACAACAGTTGAGCCGACTTATAGAAACAGGCATCGTACCCGTCATGGCACCCCTCACCCACGACGGGAAGGGACACATGCTCAACACAAATGCCGACACCATCGCCTCTACTACTGCCAAGGCATTGGCACCCTACTATGAGGTTACACTTATCTATGCATTCGAAAAGCCCGGCGTGCTGAAGAATCCCGACGACGACAGCAGTGTCATCGGTCAAATCACCCGTGCCGACTTCGACCGCTATGTAGCCGACGGCACTGTGGCAGGAGGCATGATACCCAAGATTGAGAATGCACTCGGCGCCATTGACGCTGGTGTGGAAAGGGTCATCATCACCAAAGCCGATGCCATAGACGGCAAGCACGGAACAATCATCATCTAAAGAAAAAGCAGCAAGAGAACAAGAAGAAGGTTAAACAGTGTTAACCATGTGGCCGATCATGTAACATTACGTCCACATGTTCGTCAGTTAAACAGAGACAATGAAGAAGACTATCAGTTTCCGCAATGATATTTTGCCAATGAAAGACATGCTCTTCAGATTGGCACTTCGCATCACCCTCAGCAAGGAAGAAGCCGAAGACATTGTGCAGGACACACTGATAAAGGTCTGGAACCAACGGGAACGGTGGAACGAGATAGATTCGATAGAAGCTTTCAGCACCACTATATGCCGAAACCTGTCGCTCGACAGAATCAAGCGAAAAGGAAGTGACAATGCTTCACTCGACGACATCGGCAGTCATGAACCCGCAGCACAGTCAAATCCCTACGAGAAAACCCAACAGCGGGACAGACTTGAGCTGATAAGGCGACTCATTGACTCCTTGCCAGAGAAACAACGCAGCTGCATGCAGCTGAGAGACATCGAGGGCAAGCCCTACAAAGAGATTGCAGCCATCCTTGGCATCAGCGAAGACCAGGTGAAAGTAAACATCTTCCGAGCTCGCCAGGCGATAAAACAACAATTCACCAAATATGAACAATATGGACTATAAGTACATCGAACAACTCTTGGAGCGCTATTGGAAGTGCGAGACTACTCTTGAGGAAGAGGAGATTCTCCGCATGTTCTTCAGCCAGAAAGAGGTTCCTGCCAACTTGCTCCCCTTCCGCGACGTGTTCGTTTATGAGAACAACGAAAAGAAGCAGCAGGTGTTGGGTGATGACTTCGACCAGAAGCTCATGGAGATGATTGACGAACCGGCACATGTCAAAGCACGTGTGGTAACCATGGCACACAGATTGACACCGCTGTTCAAGGCTGCAGCTGTCGTGGCCATTTTCCTTACGCTTGGCAATGCCGCTCAAGTGGCATTCAACAATGAGGAGCAGCCTGCCACTGAAACGGCAAGCGCCCATCGTATGGTAAAAGGTTTGTCGGTAGCCATGAACGACTCGGTGAAGACAGACTCTACACTGCAGAAGTTGGCACAACCCACGACTTCGACTATACTCAAATAAGATAAATTTCTATGCTTTCTCTATAAATCATGTTTAGTAAAACAACAACACGGAAACTGTGAAGTTTCTATTCTCTCAAATTTTTCATAACATACTAACGTTAAGGAGGGCTGTCACCTAAGGGTGGCAGCCCTCATAAATTTGGGGCAGCCGAGATTCACAGTGATGCCTGATATCGTAGGATTAAAAACAGATTGTGCTTTCAGCCAGCTTTTTATGTGAACCCAACTGACATAAATCATTACTTTAGTCCCTGGGAACAAATAATTGTTAACGAAACAGACGAATTGAAGATAATTGTCTAACTCAAGTTTTAAATAAGACTACAAGGTGTTTCTTGAAAGCATTAAGAACAATCCTTTGCAAGGCGATGAGATTACAAAAAACATACGCAAAATCCGTATGGCTATCAAAGCTAAAGGCAAAGGTAAATCTGGTGGAGCAAGGGTCATTACCTTCAATGTTCTTACAGATGTGGAAAACGGTAATGTGGTTTTTCTTCTTCTCTATGATAAAGAGGATGCTTCAACCGTCAAAGTCAATGTTGTCAAGCAACTTGTGCGAGACATGGGATTTGATATTGAACAGAATCTAACAGGTGTATTTATCACTTATAAAACCGATGATACCAAGAGTAAATGGTACCATCGGTTTTTATATAACTAAATCTATCTGACTCTAACAAAATCCTCTTATCTTAAAATTTAATAAAAACAATCTTAACTTTCGTTGTTTTACTCTTTTTTTTGATAAATTTGCTTTTATATTTAATAAATTAGAAACTATGGTAAATCTAAATAGAATTAAAGTGGTTCTTGTTGAGCAAGGCAAATCGGGAAAATGGTTAGCAGAACAGCTTAATAAGTCCACTTGCACGGTAAGCAAATGGTGCACAAATACTGCGCAGCCTGATTTGCAGACCCTTGACAAAATAGCTAAAGCTCTTGGGGTTGATGTCAAAGATTTACTCAATGACACTAAGAAATAACAATTCTCTACATTCTAACGAAACAGAACGCTGAACATGAATAAATATGAACTTGCGAAAAAAATAACGCAGCTTGATGGCTTGACAAACGAAGAAAAAGCTTCGCTTGTTGAGCTTCTTCGTTCTCAGAAGAAGTATGGCTTGGTGTGGGAGGACAAGCCAGAAGATATTGAAACACGTCTCGTGGATGAACTGCCGGTTCTTACCGAAGTGACCGAACGCGCCATCGTGAGCGATGCTCCCGATGCACCTAACCATATTCTTATCGAGGGTGACAACCTCGAAGCGCTCACTACTCTTGCTTATACTCACGAGGGCAAGATTGACGTGATTTATATTGATCCGCCATACAATACAGGCAATAAGGATTTTGTCTACAACGATTCTTTTGTAGACCGTGAAGACGGCTATCGTCATTCTAAGTGGCTGTCGTTTATGAACAAAAGACTTCAGATTGCGAAGTCTTTACTTGCTTCGGGGGGTAATTTTTATCTCTATAGGATCTGATGAACTTGTACAATTAACTTTATTGTGCAATGAAATTTTTTTCGAGCAGAATCAATTAGCTATAATTCCGCGTGTACAAAAGAAGGGAAATGGTAAAGGAACACATTTTTCTCCTTCTGTAGATTATGTATTAGTATATTGCAATTCAAAATCTGATGTTTCAAGATTTTTTTCTCCAAACACTTCTAAATTTCCACATGTAGAAAAAGGAGGCAAAAGGCGTGGAGAATATTACGAGTGTACAAAATCACTTTACCAAGGTTCATTAGACCCACGTCCAAATCAAAGATACTATATAGAATGTCCAGATAAATCCTTTATCATTCCACCTGGTAATGTTTATCCTGAAAAAGTAATGGATGCTTCATATGTAAAACCTATAAGTAATCAGGATAAATGTTGGAGATGGTCATGGGAAAGCTATCTTAAACAAAAAGACCTATTAGTATTTAAGAAGGTAAAGAAAGCAACTCTTATTAACGAATTTGGAGAGCCTTCATTTTGGAATGTATATACAAAAAGATATCAGAAAGATGCAGAAGAAAAAGGAAAAGTACCTCCTAACTATATTGATGATTGTATAAACTCGTTAGGAACAAACAGATTAGGAGATTTATCTATAAACTTTTCCTTTTCCAAGCCATGTGAACTTATTATAAAACTAATACAATATACTAATAAAAAAATGATATATATGTATTACCTGTTGGCGGAATTAATTTAGTGCATACTTAATTCTG
>ULUS01026958.1_pt1 | contig 15618 bp, 12 predicted proteins | sample 1958761 | NCBI WGS metagenome assembly ULUS01 (sample SAMEA4835767, study PRJEB28245) | human gut metagenome | biome: gut microbiome; material: fecal sample | place: Denmark | collected 2008
AAAAAAAACTGAGAAAAAGTTTGGTGTTATAAGAAAATGTAGTACCTTTGCAACAAGTTCTTAGAAAAGTTAAATGATAGATTAATCGTAAACCTCTTTTTCTTTGTTTTTTTGAGGAAAAAGAGGTAAAGAAAAAGGAATGCAGGGTTTGTGAAAATCCTGCATTTTTTATTTTTATGCTGTTTCATACTGATATTGTGTAGTTATATCGTCTACATATTTTATTCTTCTATATTCTATATCTAACCGATATCTATACTCAGGTATATGGTATCTGCTTACCTAGATATACAATATCTATCTACATTATATATATTACGCTTATTCCTTCATCTATGATTTTGTTCGATTTTTAGAATTTTTAAAAAAACTCTTGAAGTATTCTTAGAGAAAAGTAGTATCTTTGCACTCTAGATCATATAAGTTGAGATCGGAAATATAGATAACACATACATAAAGATAAAAAAAATGAGAACTGTTTACGAATTTTCTGTTAAAGACAGAAAGGGAAAGGATGTTTCCCTCAAGGAGTATGCCAACGAAGTGCTGCTCATCGTTAACACCGCTACAAAGTGTGGTTTCACCCCTCAGTATGAGGAACTGGAGAAACTTTATGAGACCTATCATTCTCAAGGTTTCGAAATACTTGATTTTCCTTGCAACCAGTTTGGTCAGCAAGCCCCTGGTACAGATGAAAGCATTCATCAGTTCTGCAAGCTTACATACGGCACAGAGTTCCAGCGCTACAAGAAGATCAAGGTAAACGGAGACGATGCTGCCCCTCTCTTCAAATTTCTGAAAGAATGTAAGGGCTTTGCTGGTTGGGACGAGAGCCACCCTCTCTACCCTGTTCTCGACAAGATGTTGAGCGAGGCTGATCCTAACTACAAGGAGAGTGCCGATATCAAGTGGAACTTCACCAAGTTCCTCGTTAACAAGAAGGGTCAGGTTGTAGCCCGCTTCGAGCCTACCACAAGCTTCGATATCATCGCTAAGGCTATCGAAGAGTGGTTGAACTTCTAATAAAGATAGAAGTCTCGAACTGAGAATAGAATTTCTAAAATAAAAGAGAATAGAATCTCTAAATAAAAGAAAATAGAATCCCTAAATAAAAAGCCAGGTTGCTTTTCGCAGCCTGGCTTCTTTTATAATGTGATCTTGTTATTTCAATATATCTCAAAGAATAATTGTCAACTGTTTGCTATAAACTATAAACTATTAACTGTTAACTGAAAATTAGTCAACCTTTGGCACATCTTTGAGGAACTGCTGGATTTCTTCATCACTCACAGAATAATCGTGCAAATCGCCATTGATAAAGCTATCGTAAGACGGCATATCGATAAGACCATGACCTGAGAGACAGAACAGGATAACCTTCTCCTTGCCCTCTTCCTTAGCCTTCAGCGCCTCACGTATAGTGGCTGCAATCGCATGACAGCTCTCTGGAGCAGGAATGATACCCTCGGTCTGAGCGAAGAGCATACCTGACTTGAATGACTCCAGCTGAGGGATATCTACACCATGCAGATAACCATCCTTCAGAAGTTGGGAGATAATCATACCAGCACCATGATAACGGAGACCACCTGCATGAATGTTGGCAGGCTTGAAATCATGACCCAGAGTAAACATTGGCAGCAATGGAGTGTAACCTGCCTCATCACCGAAATCATACTCAAACTTACCGCGAGTCAGCTTAGGACAGCTCTCCGGCTCTGCAGCAATAAACTCAGTATGGCGCTCGCCTGTGAAGTTGTGACGGAGGAATGGGAAGGCAATACCACCAAAGTTACTACCACCACCGAAACAAGCAATCACCTGATCAGGATACTCACCTGCCATCGCCATCTGCTTCTCTGCCTCTAGACCGATAATGGTCTGGTGAAGTGCCACATGATTGAGCACAGAACCCAGCGTATACTTACAGCCCGGTGTGGTTGTAGCCAGTTCAACAGCCTCACTGATGGCAGTACCGAGGGAACCAGGATGATGAGGATCACGTGTGATAATGTTCTTACCTGCGCGTGTACTCATGGAAGGAGAACCCTCTACTGTGGCTCCAAACGTACGCATGATGCTGGAACGGTATGGTTTCTGCTGCATGGTAATCTTTACCTGATAAACTGCAGCCTCCAGGCCGTAGAGTTTTGCTGCATAAGAGAGGGCTGCACCCCACTGGCCTGCACCAGTCTCTGTAGTGACATTGGTATCACCCTCCTGCTTACAGTAGTAGCACTGAGGAATGGCTGAATTGATTTTATGAGAGCCTAACGGATTGATACTCTCATTCTTGAAATAGATATGCGCCGGAGTACCGAGTGCCTCCTCAAGGGCGTAAGCACGTACAAGAGGGGTTGAACGGTAGAAGGTGTACTTCTCCAGCACATCTTCCGGAATATCAATCCAAGCGTGCTCTGTATCAAGTTCCTGCTTTGAGCACTCCTTATTAAATACGTGTGACAAATCATCAGCATTCATTGCCTGGTGTGTCTGAGGGTTCAACGGTGGCAATGGCTTGTTAGGCATATCTGCCTGAATGTTGTACCACTGAGTAGGAAGTTCCTGCTCGCTTAAGATGTACTTTTTCTGTCTCATGTTTATATATATATTTAAAATTGTTGTATGCCTGAACAAAGGTACAAATAAAAAATGAAATAAAGAACTTTTTTATGTGTTTTTCCACTATTTTTTTATTTTTATGCAACAAAATAGTTCATTCTACAGGTATTATTTGTTATATAAGTGTATTTTCAGTGTTATTTCTATAAATTTAATCAAATATTACCCCATAAAATACCAAATATTACCCCCTATATTATAATGAAAAGTAGTATCTTTGCAACAGAAAAATTCAAAATGCGTTGTGAAACGCTTATCATCATCTTTTACTTATACAAAAAAATAAAACATTGGAGTTCAATAGGGATATTGAGATTCCAATGTTTTTTTTATTCACTAAACTGAAACATATTATCATGTAAAGTTGACATATCATCATGTAACGTTGTCAGATTTCTAACCTTTCAGTATAAATCATCAGTCTGTTTTATTGTCCACTTCCACAATTGATACAGGATTTTACCCATAGACTGTAGACACAGATTATTTCTTTTCACTACCTAAATCTATCTGCGATATCTGATTCAACAGATTTACAGCCTGCCCTACAGTCTTCACATCATTGATGCGAAGCATTCGCTTGTTGAATTTTTCCTTCAGAACACAATCTTGAATATGACTGGTAACGTAAGCGAGTATGCGGTTAAACATCTGACTTCTGTAGAACGGACTGTTTACATTGCTCACAAACTGCATCTGCATATAGCCCTGCTTGAGAATAATCTTCTCGCAACCTAGCTTCTTGCCTACCCTACGCAGACCTACCACATGCATCAGTTCGTCTGCTTCATGAGGCACAGGACCAAAACGGTCTATCATACGCTTGCGGTAAGCCTCTACTTCCTCATCGCTCTCCAAACGGTCCAGTTCACGATAAAGGAGCATGCGCTCACTGTCACCCGGCACATAAGTCTGAGGAAAATACATCTCCAGATCGCTCTCTATGCCACAATCGTCAACGAAATCATCACCCGTAAGCTGGGCACCTTCATCCATCTTCTCCTGATAAAGATCACAGAACTCCTCGTTCTTCAACTCTGTGACAGCCTGAGAGAGAATCTTCTGGTAGGTTTCATAACCCAGATCTTCCATAAAACCGCTCTGCTCAGAGCCCAGCAGATTACCCGCACCGCGGATATCCAGGTCCTGCATGGCGAGATTGAAGCCGCTACCCAGTTCGCTGAACGTCTCCAGAGCCTCCAGACGGCGACGCGCCTCAGGAGTAAGTGCACTCTTAGGTGGCGCCATCAGATAGCAGAAAGCCTTCTTGTTGCTTCTTCCTACGCGTCCACGCATCTGATGCAGGTCACTCAATCCGAAGTGATGAGCATCGCTCACGATAATCGTATTGGCATTGGAAATGTCGATACCGTTCTCTACAATAGTGGTAGAAAGCAGTACATCATAATCGTAATTGATAAAGCCCATGATGATTTTCTCCAAATCCTCAGGCTTCATCTGTCCGTGACCGATTGCTACCCTACAGTCTGGGATATGCTTCTCGATGAGCATCTTGAGCTCCGGAAGCTTGGATATTCTGTCGCATACGAAATAAACCTGTCCGTTTCGGCTCATCTCGAAATTGATGGCATCGCAGATAACTTCACTACTAAACGTTACCAGTTCGGTATGAATCGGATAACGGTTAGGTGGCGGAGTGCGCATGATACTCATATCCCGGGCGCCCATCAGAGAGAACTGGAGGGTTCGCGGAATCGGAGTGGCACTCATCGTGAGTGTATCGACATTTACCTTGAGCTGACGGAGTTTCTCTTTGGTAGACACACCGAACTTCTGCTCTTCATCGATGACGAGCAGTCCCAGGTCATGCCATTTCACGGTCTTTGATATCAGCTTATGCGTACCTATGAGGATATCAATCTTACCCTCTTTCAGGGCGTCAAGCACCTCTCTGGTTTCCTTCGTTGTACGGGCTCTACTGAGATAGTCTACTCTTACAGGCATGCCTTCCAGACGCTTTTTGAAAGTCTGATAGTGCTGGAATGCCAGAACGGTAGTAGGCACCAGCACCGCAACCTGCTTGCTGTCGCACGCTGCCTTGAAGGCTGCACGGATGGCGACCTCAGTCTTGCCGAAGCCCACATCGCCACAAACCAGACGGTCCATCGGTCTGCCGCTCTCCATATCCTTCTTCACCTCCTGAGTAGCCTTATTCTGGTCTGGCGTATCTTCATACAGGAAGGAAGCCTCCAGCGTATGCTGCAGATAATTGTCGGCACTGAAGGCGAATCCCTTCTCCCGTCGGCGCTGGGCATAGAGTTTGATCAGGTCGCGCGCAATGTCCTTGATTCGCTTCTTAGCTTTGTCCTTGAGTTTGTCCCAGGCACCTGTACCCAGTGTAGACAGGCGAGGCGGAGTACCGGTATCGCTGCGGCGATATTTGCTGATTTTATAAAGCGAGTGGATAGAAACATCCACCTTGTCATTGTTCGTATAGACGATGCGGATCATTTCCTGATAGCTGTTGCCCGTAGGAACCCTAACCAGACCGCCGAACTTGCCGATACCGAAGTCTACATGCACGATAAAATCTCCCACTTCCATCTCCTGCAGTTCCTTCATGGTGAGTGCCATCTTGCCGGCTCTCGCTTTATCTGAGCGCAGGTTATATTTATGAAAACGGTCAAAAATCTGATGATCGGTAAAGAAACAGCACTTCTTGTCATGGTCAGTAAAGCCTTCATGAAGCGTCTTGTCTACCGGTGTAAAACGGATGGCGTAGCGCTTCAGCTCTTCGCTTTCAAAGATATCCTTCAGGCGCTGTTGCTGCTTCTGGCTATCTGCCAATATATATAAGGTGTAACCCTGGAGCAGGAAATCCTCCAGAGTCTGGCAAAGCAAATTGAAATTCTTATGGAAAAGAGGCTGTGGAGCGATATTGAAAGGTATCACAGCCGAACTCTCTGGCGGAGCGACCTTGCCGAACTCGATACGGAGATGAGCCGCTACTGCCTTCTTGAAATCGAGCGGAGAAACGAGGTTGAGCTCGGTCTTCATGTCATGTCTGATGCGCTCAGCCTCTACCTCAGTAGCTCCCTCCAGCTGCTCGGTAAGGCTCTGCGATGAGAAGCCTTCGGTATAGATCTGACCGATGCGGTCGCAAACGAAAGAAAGGTCTTTCGCAACGACTGGCGTACTTTCGGAGAGGAAATTGAGGAAACACAGCTTGTTGCTCTCGATATGGGCGAGTTCGGGCACGATTTCTATCTCTGTGCGCTTTGCCTGCGAGAGCTGAGTCTCAACATCAAAGGTACGGATGGTGTCAATCTCATCGCCGAAGAAGTCGATACGGAACGGATATTCGCAGCTGTAGGAATAGACATCGAGGATGCTTCCACGCACGGCAAACTGGCCCGGTTCATAAACATAATCGGTTTCTTTGAGTTCGAAATCGCGCAGAGTATGAACCACATCGGTCTGAGCAATCTGCTGACCTACAGTCAGTTTCAGAATCCGTTCATCCAGATTCTGCTTAGCCACAACGAGTTCTGCCAGTGCATCGGGATAAGTGACTACCGGGAAATGTCCTCCCGAAGAGAGGCGCGCCAGCACCTCTGTACGTAGGATTTCGTTCGCTGCATCACGCTGCCCGTATTTCACGGCACGCCGATAGCTGGAAGGAAAGAAGAAGACCTTCTCCTGCCCCATCATCTGAGTGAGATCGTGATAAAAATAGCCTGCTTCATCGGCATCATCCAGTACGAAGAGTACCGAACGCCTCATCTTCCCCTGTAGAGAAGCAAAGAACATCGGAGCTGAAGAGCACAGCAAACCCTGGAGAAAAATGGAATGAACCGACTTCTTCCCCATCAAATCAAAGAGGGCATCCGCCTGTGGCGAACGCCCGTATGTTTTTTCTATCTTTTGGATTTCCATCCAAGTACTGATTAGTGATTACTGATTACTGAGTAGTGATTACTGAGTATTAATCCTTCTTCGGATATTTCTTGAACCAGCCATCCAGGCGCAGTCGCATCACGCCAAAGAAAGCCTCACCAAAGATGCCACCACTCATCTTGCTCACACCTTCACGACGGTTAACAAAGATGACCGGCACCTCCTTGATCTTGAAACCTATTCGATGAGCCGTATATTTCATCTCTATCTGGAAAGCATAGCCCTTGAAGCGGATAGCATCCAAATCTATGGTTTCCAACACCTTACGTCGGTAGCAGACGAATCCAGCTGTGGTATCATTCACCTTAAATCCGGTTACGATACGTACGTATTTAGAAGCGAAATAGCTCATCAAAACGCGTCCGATAGGCCAGTTGACCACGTTCACACCCGAAATATATCTTGAGCCTACAGCCACATCATACCCCTCATCGTGAGTTGCCGCATAGAGACGAGGCAAATCATTAGGATCATGACTGAAGTCGGCATCCATCTCGAAGATGAAGTCATAGCCCTGCTTCAATGACCATTTGAAGCCCATGATATAGGCAGTACCCAAACCGAGTTTACCCGAACGCTCCAGGATATGCAGACGACCGGCAAACTCATTAGCCATCAAGCCCTTGACGATGGCAGCAGTACCATCAGGACTTCCGTCATCGATAACGAGAATATCAAACTGCTTTTCGAGACCGAAGACAGCACGGATGATTTTCTCGATGTTTTCCTTCTCATTATATGTAGGAATGATTACTATGCTATCACTCATAACTTCTTCTAATTTTAATGATTCTGATACTAAATAATGTAATACAGATGCAAAATTACAACTTATTTTTGAAATAACAAGCGAAAACCCGAAATTATTGGTCCGGATTCTCTACAAAACCTTGATATTTCTTGTCAAGTCCGTTCATAATCGCCTCATAGCTCTTGTTCATCTGGTTCTTGATATTGTCAGCTCCCTTGCCAATCGGCTCAATAGGCTCATGAATAGTGAGCTTCAGAGGATGCCAGAAAGCCCAGTAGATGTCCTTCATACGAGGCTTCACATCGAAACTGCCATTGATGGTAAGCGGACATACCGGTAACTGCAGTTCATCGGCAAGCATGAAAGCGCCACGGCGAAACACGCCCATATGACCCGTAAACGTGCGGGCACCTTCAGGGAATACCACCAGCGACATGCCCTCTTTAAGCACCTCACGAGCACGGTCATAAGAAGCACGGATCTTAGAAGGTCCGCTCTTGTCTACAAAGATATGGTGCGCATACTCACAGGCGATACCGATGAGAGGCACTTTGCGCAAGCCCTTCTTCATCATCCACTTGAAGTTTCTGCCCAGGAAGCCGTAAATCAGGAAGATATCGAAAGCACCCTGATGATTGGCCACGAAAACATAACTCTGGTTCTTCTTGAGATGCTCACGTCCCTCTACTTTTACAGGCAGAAGGAGGATGCGGACCCAAAGCCAAGACCAATACTTACCAGGATAATAACCCCAGAAATGACCATTACCCAGCATACATCCCAAAACAGTAGTTACACTGGTTAAAACGCTAGCCAACAAGAGGATAGGCAAGCATATCACAAGCTGATACAGACGATATAAGTACTTCATTTTTTATTAAGAATGAATAATTTAACACTCAACATTTAACATTCAACACTCCTTATTTTCTCTTCAGTGTGATGACCACGATTTCTGCCGTAGCCCCTATGCGGATTGGAACGGTACCGCCCAGACCCGATGTGGTATAGAGCTGGCAACCTTCCTCTTCGAAGAGGCCGTAATCATAAGGAGTGAACATCGACGGACGCAAGCCCAGGATACTGATCTGCCCCGCATGCGTATGACCACTCAGCGTAAGCTGCGGTGCTACGACCAGCGAATCCTTCCTGTCAGGTCCTATCACATCGCCATCCTCATCCTTCTCCTTATTAATAGTAGAAGGCCAGGTCTCGCGCCACTGCTTCGGAATATGCTGCAGCATCAGCACGAAAGAGCCCGGTCTGATGCCATACAGCGCCTTCCTTACGTTGGTTCGCTTGGGTTTGTCATAGTTCTCTGTACCAGCCACATAGATGCTGTCAGCGCCTCTATGCACCGCCACATGCTCATTCATCAGCAGGCGCCATCCGCAACTCCGCTGGAAGTCCTGCATCCGCTTCTCGAGCGCAGCTATCTCCTGCTCATCATCTACATCCATATAATAGGTGTAATCGTGATTGCCCAGCACACTCATCACGCCATCTCTGGCTTTCAGACTGCTGAGCAGCGCCTGATACTCAGGCAGTTCATCGGGCGTAACATTCTGTAAATCACCCGTAAAGCAAATCAGATCAGGTTTTTCGGCATTAATGCTGTCGATATCGCGCTGAGGCAGATGACCACGCCAGCCATAGTATGACCCGAGATGGATGTCGCTGAACTGAACGATGCGATAGCCCTCGAAAGACTTCGGCAGATTAGGTACATAGATGGTGATACGCTTGACTTGCATCTTAGGAAAACCTTCGGTAAATCCGTAGATAAAGCAGAAGAACGCCACCGCTCCCACTACCAGTCCGAGGAGCTTGCCCCAGTTGCGATGGCCGTGAAGGAGCCGCATACAGCACCAACCGAAGACACTGAACAGGCTGAAGACAAACTGCGGCACCGCACATACTGCCATTATCACAAACCAGATGTCGATGAGCACCGGATTGCGTGGCAGGAAGTTGGGCAGCATCGTGATATATGCGCTGTAGGCGATAACCACGAAAGCCGGAAACCAGAAGAGCACCCGCTGCCAGAGACTCTTCAGCCGTAACTTGCCATACCTTTTATATATCCACAGATACGGCAACAGGGTGAATACCACTACGAGTATCAATATTCTTGCTATCATTTCTTGATCAAACTTGATTGAAGATACGTTTTCATTGCCTGCACGGGCACTCCTCTGCGCTGTGCATAGTCGCGAAGCTGGTCGTCTCCTATCCGTCCCAGTTCGAAATACCGCGACTTGGGATGTGCAAACATCAGCCCCGAAACACTGGCATGAGGCGTCATCATTCCGCTTGTGGTGAGCCGGATGCCCACCTGACTCATATCGATGAGCTGGTCGATGATGAAGTTGGCACTGGTATCGGGCAGCGAAGGATATCCTATAGCCGGACGGATGCCCTGATAGCGCTCCAGATGCTGGTCTTCGATGCTCAGCTGCTCGTCGGGAGCATAGCCCCAGATGCTGCGTCTCACCTCTTCGTGCAACTTCTCTGCCGTGGCTTCAGCCAACCGGTCGCAGAGTGTCTGTGCCATCATATTGAGGTAGTCGTCCGAGCGATATTTCTTCTCCAGACCGCCATCTACCGTCGTGCAGAAGATACCCAGCCGGTCTGTTATTCCACTACCCAGAGGACGGATGAAATCAGCCAGACAGAGATTGGGTTCTCCCTGAGCCGCCGGATGCTGCTGTCGGAGCATCGGGAAGCGGACTTTCTGCCCTTCCAGCCAGATATCATCCCCCTCGCTGTTCGCCTCGAAGAGTCCGAAGACGGCATAGGTATGATATTCGCCTTCCCATGAATGGAGCATATCGAGCGCCTCAGCCTTCAGTTTTTCCTTTTCCTCTCGAGGTTTGCCGCTCAATCCCCAGGCATGATAAAAGTATAGCCAGTTGATATATGGCTCAATTTCGCTTATATTGTATACTATTCTTCGCATCCGATACGATATTTTATTTTACAATCCCCGTAAGATTTCCCTTTTCAGGAATTGTTTCTGAACTCCAGTTCCTCTCCTCTGCAAGCGGAATCAAACACGCCTTTGTTATAGATAAGATGACCGTTACAGAAAGTCTGTTCCACTTTCCATGCAAACTCATCACCCTCTACAGGACTCCATTTACACTTGCTCTGAATCACCTCTGCGGTCACCTTCCAAGGCTCTCCCTTGCGCACCACAACGACATCTGCCTTATAACCCGGACACAGGAAGCCGCGCTGACTGATATGGAACAGACGGGCTGGATTATGGCACATCAGTTCAACCAGGCGCTCGATACTGATTACCTTTTCGTCAACAAGTTTCAGCATGCTTACCAGTGAGAACTGTACCATTGGCATACCTGATGCAGCCTTGGCACAACCGCCCTGTTTATCCTTCAACTGATGAGGAGCATGATCGGTACCTACTACAGTTATCTTACCATTACTCAGCGCCTTACGCAAAGCTTCGCGGTCAGCAGTGCTCTTTACTGCAGGGTTGCATTTGATGCGTGCGCCCTTCACAGCGTAATCTTTATCAGAGAACATGAGATGAGCTACAACAGCCTCTCCTGTAATATTTTCATCCTTACCAAAGAACTCCAGTTCCTTAGCCGTAGTAACGTGAGCGATATGGAGATGCGCCCCGCTTTCCTTAGCCAGCTGCACCGCCAGACGGCTGCTTTCATAGCAAGCCTCCTCGCTGCGTATTTCCGGATGATGCTCTACGGCAGGGTCCTCACCCCATTTCTGCTTAGCCAGCTGCATGTTGCGGTTGATGATTTCGGTATCCTCGCAGTGGGTCATCACCGGCAGGTCCAGTTCTTTCGCCTTCTTGAAGATAGCCTGCAGCGCCTCATATTTATCCACCAGCATATTGCCCGTACTGGAGCCCATAAAGAGCTTGATTCCCGGCACACGATGCGTATCGAGCTGTTCAAAATCATTTACATTATCATTGGTAGCACCAAAGAAGAAACTGTAGTTTACATGACTCTTCTCAGCGCCCAGCTGCCGCTTTGCCTGCCAGGCCTCCAGAGTGGTAGTCTGAGGTACCGTGTTAGGCATATCAAAATAACTGGTCACACCACCAAAGGCAGCAGCGCGGCTTTCGCTCTCGATGTCAGCCTTCTGCGTAAGTCCCGGCTCACGGAAGTGAACATGATCATCAATCACACCCGGCAAAACAAAACACCCCGAGGCATCGATGACTTCATCGTAATTGCCACGGGGTGCCTCGCCTTCATATATCTCCTTGATAAATTCACCATCCAACAAGAGGTCGCCCACAAAAGAGCGACCCTCATTTATAATGGTTCCATTCTTGATTAATTTCATATTACTAAACTTATAAAATGAAGAGTTTTACAAGATGTTAATGCCCAAGACCTTGAAAGAGCCCTGTTTCTACTCCTGACCTTCCTGTTTTTCAGGAATCGTAGGCGCAGCCAGTTCGTTGGCTGTAGGTGCCGGAGCCGCATCAGGATTTACCTGTGGAGCCGCTTCCATCTCTGGCTGCATGCCGCTCTGCGCATCTCGTGTACCGTTCATAATCTCCTGATTCTCTTGAGCTTTCTTATAATAGTCCTTTACATAAGGATCATTCTTGAAATAGTCGGTAGCCTTGCTCATGATATCCTCAATCCAAGGAGAGAGCATCGGATACTGGTTGCCCATTGTAACGAGGAAGAAGACGCCCGGTCCCAGCACATTGTTGAAGTTGTCGGTAACAAACGAAGTGATGAGCTTGTCTTCCTGCTCAGAAAGGCGGATGGATTCCTCGTTCAGCTGCTTGTTGACAGCCTCCATATCGCTACCGTTCATGATAGCCTGGTCGTGCTTGTGTACCAGTTCGCGCAACTGATTCTGAATCTGCTGGTATTTCTTGAAGAATCCGAAGAGTTTATCGTTCATAGGAGTACCGCTTACCACCTGCTGTGTATCATCGAGCTTCACCGTAATGCTTCCACTCTCCAGCACCAGCGGCAGCACAGGGTCATCATCCATGAAGATATTCGCCATCTTCATAGAGTCGACAGAACCCTGAAAATGGAACTGTCCGTGCACTACATCGCAAGAATCCACGTTCTTGAAATCGTTGTTTTCCAGTATCTTAAGGTACAGCATGCGTCCGTCCAGAGTACTTACGTTAGAAGTACCCGAGATATCGTAACTGTTGGCACAAGATGCAAGTGCCATCAAGGCAATGAATGCGTAAAATATTCTATTCATAAGCTATCTATATCACTTTCGGTGAACAAAAATACAATCTTAATTTGAACTGACGAAATAAATTGCAGCAATTTAATTCATTCTTACAAGATTTATGTTTTGTTTGCACTCCTATTGGCCACCGAAAGCTTTTTTCTCGTCCTTTCTATATTACTGATTGTTTTCCTTCTTCAGTTCATGAGAGATGCGATGCGTGGTATACAGTTCCAGAAGGGCTGCGATGAGAAGGAAGACTACCCACTTATTATAGAAATAGGTGATATAGGTCTCATAATTCTCAAACCAGCGGCGCAGGAAAGCATACACCGTATCTACCATCGAGATGCCTGAGAGCACGAAGAAGATGTCTGCTACATACTGCATGCGCTTCAGGCGGTGGATAACCAGCGAAGGTCCCTCATAGAACTGCATCGCCTGCATTACACTGAAGAGTATGGTACCCAGCAGGAACCCCCAGCTCGTTACCTGCACCAGCTGCGGATGTGAAAAACCAAATGCGAAGCAAGCCGCACCGACAACCATCAGCACGCCGCCCAGCAAGAAAATAGCACTTTCCAGTTTACTCAATTGTTTCATTTTCGTCTTGTTCGTTAGTTTTTTCCGGAATATCCGAACTCAATACAAAGATGTCCTCATCATCAGCCTTCATGAAATAACGCTGGCGGGCTATCTTCTCAAATGCCCGCGCACCATGCTGCATATCGCGCAGGGTATGCTTGTCGTTTTCATACTGCTCACGATACTTTTCTATCTCCGAACGGAGCGTAGCAATCTCTATCTGGTACTTAATGTGCTGCCTTACACTGTTGTCGTCAACTACACCAACTACCAGAACACCCGTTACAATCACTATAAGATACTTATAATGAGCGAGATAATTCCATATAATACCAAGTTTTTTACTCATTTCTTCCGAATTTGTTTGCAAAGATAATATTTTTTTGTTATCTTTGCATCATCAATTAAGAAAAAATAATGGAAGAGTATATAGTTTCTGCAAGAAAGTACCGTCCGATGACCTTCGATTCGGTTGTCGGACAGAGTGCATTGACCACCACTTTGAAGAATGCAGTGAAGAGCGGCAAGCTGGCGCACGCTTATCTTTTCTGCGGTCCGAGAGGTGTGGGAAAAACCACTTGTGCCCGCATTTTTGCGAAGGCAATCAACTGCGAGCATCCTCGTGAAGACGGCGAGGCATGCAACGAATGTGAGAGCTGCCGTGCCTTCAACGAGCAGCGTTCCTACAACATCTTCGAGCTGGATGCCGCCAGCAACAACGGTGTTGACCAGATTAAGGTTCTGATGGAGCAGACCCGCATTCCGCCTCAGGTGGGCAAGTATAAGGTGTTTATCATCGATGAGGTCCACATGCTCTCTACAGCTGCCTTCAACGCCTTTCTCAAGACGTTGGAAGAGCCGCCTCAGCATGTCATCTTCATCCTCGCCACTACCGAGAAGCATAAGATTCTGCCTACCATCCTGAGCCGATGTCAGATTTACGACTTCGAACGAATGACGGTAGCCAATACCATCAACCACCTGAAGATGGTGGCTGAGAAGGAAGGCATACAATATGAAGAGCAGGCGCTCGCCGTGATAGCCGAAAAGGCTGACGGAGGTATGCGCGATGCCCTCTCTATCTTCGACCAGGCTGCCAGCTTCTGCATGGGCAACATCACTTACCAGAAGGTGATCGAGGACCTGAACGTGCTCGACAGCGACAACTATTTCCGTCTGGTAGACCTGGCTCTGGAGAATAAGGTGGCCGAGATGATGGTAACACTCGACGGCATTCTGAGCCGCGGTTTCGATGGCGGCAACATGATACAGGGGCTTGCCCAGCATGTGCGCAACGTGATGATGGCGAAGGACCCTCAGACCCTGCCTCTGCTCGAAACCAGTGACGACCAGAAAGCCAAGTTCCAGGCTCAGGCCCAGAAGGCACCTACACCTTTCTTATATAAGGCGCTGGAACTGATGAACCAGTGCGATATCCATTACCGCGCCAGCAGCAACAAGCGATTACTGGTAGAGCTCACCCTGATACAGATAGGCCAGATTACGCAGCCCGAGGATCAGGATGTACCTAGTGCGGGGCGTACGCCCAATAGATTAAAATCCCTGTTTCAGAAACTCCTGGCTCAGTCTAAGCTTGCCTCTCAGGGTGCAGGTTCTGAGCCTTCTGGCAGCAGCGAAAACCGGTCATCACAGCCGGGAACGTCTGCTGCTACCGCTACTGCTGTGCCTTCGTCAGGGGCACCGACAGCCGCTTCTGCAGCCTCCAATGCTGCATCTTATTCTGCATCTGCCACCGCAGCCGCATCTGCCTCTCCTGAAGACTCAGCCATTGCCGGAGCTGCTACTGATGCTGCATCGCCTCACAAGCCACGACTCAAGAATATCAAGCTGGGCGGCATAGGCATGACTTTCTCTAACCTGAAGAAGAGGGAGGAGAACCAGCGCCGCCTGCACAGTCCGTATGATGATACCAATGAGGAAAAAGCGACCATCACGGGCGACCAGAACGAGTTCACCCAGGAGCAGGTGGAAGCAACATGGTTCAGTATGTGCATGAGAATGCAGAACAAGCTGGATTTCATAGGTTTAGCCAACCGCATGAAGAGTATTGTACCGAAGATAACCAACTATCCGCAGATAGAGGTTATCATCAACAACCAGCTCTTACTAGACGACGTTTTGAACATCAAGAACCGCATTCTCAAGACTTTCGTCTTAGGTCTTCACAACAGCGAACTGAGCATCAGCTATCGCCTTGCCGACCAGGAAGAGGTAGGCAAGGTTCTGACCAAGAATGAAGTTCTGGAACTTCTTATGGAGAAGAACCCGGCGATGAAAAAGCTCACAAAGGACCTGGATCTGGTCATGACATAGAAGATACTCCACACGATACGAAATTCTCCACTCCATGTAGGACAACCTATACGGAGTGGAGAAACTAGTACTATCTTCCCCTAATGCTGCCATTATACCCGGGCGTATGATGCCCAAGAGGTTATTCAGTATTCAGTATTCAGTTTTTTTCGCGATAGTTACCTTTTATATGGTTACAAATTGTAAGTAATTATTTTATATTA
>ULUS01034320.1_pt1 | contig 15552 bp, 10 predicted proteins | sample 1958761 | NCBI WGS metagenome assembly ULUS01 (sample SAMEA4835767, study PRJEB28245) | human gut metagenome | biome: gut microbiome; material: fecal sample | place: Denmark | collected 2008
CGCCGCGTCCGCCTTCATCGGCATCGTTGCATCGCACTTCGCGCCCTTTGTAGATGGCTCCGTTGATGCCTTTCATCACTTTCTGCGCATCCTTTTCGGGCACTTCAATGTAGGAGAACTTGCTCATCAGGTCGATGTGTCCCACTTCCTGACGACCGTGCAGGTTGCGGTTGAGGAACTGCATCACCTCGCCCGGGTAGAATCCGTCGGCTTTGCCGAGGTTGATGAACAGGCGGCGGTAGCCCTGTTCGGGCTTGTGGCTGCGGCTCTGTCCTTGCCGGCGGCCTTCTCCGCGGGTGGCGCGGTCCTTGCCTCGCTCGCCCTTGGTGCTTGGCTTTTCTATTTCGGGCGCGTCAGCATAGTAGGCGAGGAACTTTCCGAACTCCAGACTCACGATTTTCTTGATGAGGTCTTCCTTCTCCATGTATTCAAAGTGGCGGTTGATGTCTGCCATGAATGGCGCGATTTCTTCCTCGTTCACGTCCACCTTCTCAATCTGGTCCATCACCTTGTAGAGCTGCTTGGTGCATATCTCCTGTGCTGTGGGAATGTTGCCCTCCACGAAATCCTTGCCTATTTCCTTTTCTATGGCGCGCATCTTGCTGCGCTCACGGGTGTGGATGATGGAGATACTGGTGCCCTTCTTTCCGGCACGGCCGGTGCGGCCGCTGCGGTGGGTGTAGCTTTCTATGTCGTCGGGCAGTCCGTAGTTGATGACGTGTGTCAGGTCGTCCACGTCGAGACCGCGTGCCGCCACGTCTGTGGCAACGAGCAGCTGGGTGAGGTGTTGGCGGAACTTCTGCATGGTGAGGTCGCGCTGCTGCTGCGACAGGTCACCGTGGAGCGACTCGGCATTGTAGCCGTCGTGTATCAGCTTGTCGGCTATCTCCTGTGTCTCGCGCTTGGTGCGGCAGAAGATGATGCCGTAGATTTTGGGATAATAGTCCACGATGCGCTTGAGGGCCAAGTACTTGTCGCGCGCGTTGACCATGTAGTAGACATGGTTCACGTGCTCGGCACCCTCGTTGCGGCTGCCCACCACAATCTCTTTGTAGTCGTGCAGATAGCTTTTGGCTATCTTTTCAATCTCCTTGCTCATGGTGGCGGAGAAGAAGAGCGTATTGCGGTCTTCGGGCACACCGGCAAGAATCTCGTTCAAACTCTCAGAGAAGCCCATGTTGAGCATCTCGTCAGCCTCGTCGAGCACCACGTTGCGCACGGTGTCGAGGCGTGCCACGCCCCGGTTCATCAGGTCGATGAGGCGGCCTGGAGTGGCCACGATGATCTGCACACCGCGCTTGATGGCATGAATTTGGTTCTCGATGGAGGTGCCGCCGTAGACAGCCACGATGCGCACACCCTCCATGTATTTCGAGAAGTCCTTCATGTCGTCGGCAATCTGGAGGCAGAGTTCACGGGTAGGACTGAGCACGATGGCTTGCGTAGACTTGTCGTCGGGGTTGATGCGCTGGAGCACGGGAATGCCGAATGCGGCAGTCTTGCCCGTGCCGGTCTGTGCCAAGGCGATGACGTCGTTGCGGTTGCCGAGCAAATAGGGGATTACTTCTTCCTGAACAGGCATTGGCTGTTCGAAGCCAAGCTCACTGATGGCGCGGCGAATCTCTTCGCATACGCCCAATTCTTCAAATGTTTTCAATCTTTTTATACCTTAATTATAACGGAAGGCACGTTCACCCTTCCCAGCCATAATTAGGGTGTAAAAACCTTCCAAAGTAATACGTGGCAACAACCATTGTTGCCAAAAACGGCTGCAAAGGTAATGAAAATTAACGGGTTACGAAAGTTTTGGCGCAAAAAAGTGGCTTGCCGGAGCTTTTTGCCGATAATTATTCGTAAGTTTGCACCTAAAACAAGCAAGATTATGAAGATATGTATTTTTTGTTCCGCCAACAGCCAGATAGACCCCGACTTCTTCCGCATGACTGAAGAATTGGGCCAGTGGATGGGCGAGAACGGCCACGATGTGGTGTTCGGCGGATGCGACATGGGATTGATGGAGTGTGTGGCCAAGGCTGTGCATGAGCATGGCGGCAAATGCTACGGCATGGTGCCGACCAAGGTGGAGGAAAACGGACACGTGAGCCACTACGTGGATGTGGAGTATCCCTGCCAGAACCTGAGCGACCGCAAAGACCTGATGCTGGAACAGAGCGACTTCATTGTTGCCCTTCCCGGTGGCGTAGGCACCCTGGACGAAATCTTCACCGTGGCGGCTTCTGCCACCATAGGCTATCACCACAAGCGGGTGGTGCTCTACAACATGAAGGGCTTTTGGGACAAGCTCGTTGCTCTGCTCGACGACTTGCAGCAGAAAGGGATGATCCGGGGCGACTGGCATCAGCTCATTGCCGTGGCGTCCTCGCTCGACGACCTCAAGCGGGTGGTGGAAGAACAGGCGTGACCCCGGCCTGCCTTTCGCCTTGTCAGACGCAAGAACCTGTCCTCTCAGCCATTCGCGATGGATGCTGAGAAGACAGGTTCTTTCATTTTCTGACTGATGGCGCAGCACGCCTCTCCTTAATGGGAGGGCACGCCGCAAGGCTATGCCAGTATTTTTTCTGCCATGGCCTTGCCCAGAGCCTCGCACTGACGGCGTATTTCGGGCGTGATGGCCTGCTTCATGTCGACAGGCTCGCCCACGGGTTCAAAGTGCAGGCGGGTGTCGTTCCATTCCTGAATCTTTGCCACCGCCTTGCTTGCCCAGCAGTGTGAGCCATACCATCCGAGAAGGTGGTTCTTGATGTCCTTGTTGGCAATTTCGGAGAGGAGCACCTCCATCTCGTGGTAGAGTCCGTTGTTGTAGGTGGGAGCACCCACGATGAGACCCTTGTAGCGGAAGATGTCGCGCAGGATATAGCTGTGGTGGGTCTTCGAGATGTTATACATCACAATGTCTTTCACACCGGCCTCGCTGGCGGCAGTGGCAATGATTTCGGCCATGCGCTCGGTGTTGCCGTACATGGTGCCGTAGCAGATGACCAGTCCGGGACGGGTTTCATATTTCGACATGCAGTCGTACATGCTCACCACCTTGGCCACATGTTCATGCCACACCGGTCCGTGGGTGGAGCAGATGTAGTCGAGCTGTATGCCAGCCAACTTCTTCAGGGCGTTCTGCACGGGCGTGCCATATTTGCCCACGATGTTGGAATAGTAGCGTACCATCTCGAGCCAGAACGTGTCGCAGTTGATTTCGTTGTCTATCACGCCGCCGTTAAGTGCGCCGAAACAGCCGAAAGCGTCGCCCGAGAACAGTACGTGGTCGGTGGCGTCGAGTGTGACCATGGTTTCGGGCCAGTGCACCATTGGGGTGAGCACGAACGAGAGCTGTCGCTTGCCCAGGTCTATGGTGTCGCCGTTTTTCACTTCCACCTCATGGTCGGTCACGCCATAGAAACCTTCCATCATGCCGAGCGTTTTCTTGTTGCCGATAATCTGAATGTCGGGATAATACTTCTTGATGAGTGCGATGGACCCGCTGTGGTCAGGCTCCATGTGGTTGATGACCAGGTAGTCGATGGCACGGTCACCGATTACTTCGTGAATGTTCTCCAGAAACTGGGTGAAGAAGTCCACTTCCACGGTGTCTATCAGGGCCACCTTGTCGTCGACCACGAGATAAGAGTTGTATGATACGCCGTTGGGCAGTGGCCACAATCCCTCGAAAAGCGACTTGTTGCGGTCGTTCACTCCCACGTAGTAGATGTTGTTGACAATCTGTTTCATTGTTTTGTATGTTTTGTTCTATTTCATTTCTTCCTGCATTTGCTTGCCGAATTCGGGCGACACATAATTATATATGCCCTTGCAACATTCGGCGGCAAACTTCTGTGCGTATGCCATCACATGGTCCCACTGTTCCTCGGTGAGCCCGCGCTCAATGTGCTCGCGGGTGATGCCGTATTTGAGCATGCCGAAGATGAACCCGGCGTTGAAGTTGTCGCCGGCGCCGATGGTGCTCACGGTCGGTGTCTTCTCCACGGGATACTGCTTCTTGAAACCTGCTTCGGCACGCAGTTCAACGGGCGCTCCGCCCTGGGTATAGATGAACTTCTTGCAGTAGAAAGACATCTCGGCCGTGTAGACCCGGTCGGGATTGTCAATCTTGTAGAGCACCTCAAAGTCTTCCTTGCTGCCTCTCACAATGTCGGCATACTCGAGATTCTCGAGGTAGTTGGGCGTGAGACGCATCACTTCGTTCTTGTGCGACGGACGGAAGTTCACGTCGTAGTAGATGATGGCGCCATGGTTGCGGGCATAGTCGAGCAGCCCCACCACCTGTGGACGAATCACTGGGTTGACGGCATAGTAGGACCCGAGCACCACGATGTCGTCGGGTTGTATGTCGGGATACACGAAGTCGAGCTGGTCGTGGGGATGGTCTTTGTAGAAAATGTATTCGGCATTGTTGTCGTCGTCGAGGAATGCCAGTGATACGGGCGACTTGCTTTCGGGAAACACATTGACGTTGTCGGCATTCACGCCGTTCTCCTTGAGAAAGCTGATGATGTGCTTGCCCACACGGTCGTTGCCGGTCTCGCTGATAAATGTGGTGTTGACGCCCGAACGGCCGAGTGAAATGATGCAGTTGAACGTGGAACCTCCCGGCACGGCGCCGACGGGCTGCTCGTGCTTGAAGATGATGTCGAGTATGGTCTCGCCTATACCTATAACCTTGCGCATGAGTGATAATTTGTTGTTTACTGCAAATGTAAACAAGAAAAACGCAAACGGCAAAGATTGCCCAATCTTTTATGCTTTTTTATCTTAGCCTTCTGCCGTAGGTGTCGTGCTACTTCTCACGGCAGTTCTTGCCAAGGTTCAGAAGGTCAAGTCTGCGTCCCGTTGAGTATGAGCTTCATGTCTTTGACAATGCGTCTGATGGCGTCTTGAAGTTCCGTATCGCCCATCCGGTCTATCTGTTCGGGCGAGATGCGCTGCAGCAACTGCACGCATGCCGCACCGATCATGGTCATTATGGGCAGTGCCTTGTGGCCCACGTGGGCGGCGAGCTTGCGGTCGGGCTGTGGCAAGGCCGACTCGAGTGTGCGGATATGGGCAGACAGTTCCTGGGCAAAGCTGTCCAGAATTTCCAGTTTTGCATCTTCCTCAAAACTCTTCAGGTGTCGTTTCTGCTCTTGGTCGCGCTTAGCCTCTATCAGTTCAATGGCTCGCTGTAGCGTTACCGTCATAGGGTCTTCCCCCTTCGGAATAGAAACATATTTCTTGTCGTGCGCCACATAAGGGCCAAAACGTCCTGCACCAACCGTCACATCCTTCCCCTCAAACAGACCGATGTTGCGAGGGAGTTTAAAGAGCTCCAATGCTTCCTCGAGCGTAATGCCTTCCATACTCTTGTCGGTGGGCAGTTGCGCAAAGCGTGGCTTTTCGGTATCTTCAGCCGTTCCTATCTGCACGACAGGTCCGAAGCGCCCGATCTTCACGTATACAGGTTTCCCTGTTGCCTGCTCTGTTCCCAGCAATCGTTCTCCCGCCTTATGTTCAGAGCGGGCATTCATCACTTTTTCCACTGTAGGCGTGAAAGAGGTGTCGAAGCCCTTCATCATTTTTGTCCATTCAGCTTTGCCTTCCGCAATTTTATCAAACTGTTCCTCCACCTTGGCGGTAAAGTTATAGTACATGATGTCCGGGAAGTTTTCCATCAGGAAATCGTTCACCACCAGACCGATGTCTGTGGGCAACAGCTTACCTTTCTCCTTTCCTGTTGTCTCCTTCTTTTGTTTGCTGCTGATGGTATTGTTTTTCAACACATCAACCGCCACAGTGCGCTCCTCGCCCATCTTGTCGCCTTTGGCCACATATTCGCGTTGCTGTATGGTAGAGATGGTAGGAGCATAGGTAGAGGGGCGTCCTATGCCCAACTCCTCCAGTTTCTTCACCAAGCTGGCCTCCGTATAGCGTATAGGCCCTTGCGAAAACCGTTCGGTAGAGGTTATTTCCTTGTTTTTCAGCGCATCGCCCTCTTTCAGTGCCGGCAGCAGATGTTCAGCCTCTTCCGTCATATCATCGTCATCGCTTGATTCGCGATACACTTTCAAGAAACCGTCAAAGGTAACAATCTCGCCATTGGCAATGAAACGTCCCGATGTGGTGCCCCCCTGTTCGCTGTTGGCTTTACGCTCAACCACGTTGAAGTTTGCCGCCTGCCCGTCGATATCAATCGTAACCGTTGTTTTCTCTATCTCAGCTTCAGCCATCTGTGAGGCAATAGTCCGCTTCCATATCAAATCATAGAGCCTGCGTTCCTGCATGGTCCCTTCAATCTCCATGTCGGCCATGTTGGTAGGACGGATGGCCTCGTGCGCCTCTTGTGCGCCTTTGGCATGCGTTTGGTAATTACGCGGGCTACTATAGTTGCTTCCCCATAGCTGTTTGATGGCCCCTTTGCAGGAGGTGATGGCCAATGACGAGAGGTTCACGCTATCGGTACGCATGTAGGTGATGCGTCCGTTTTCATACAGATGCTGTGCCACCATCATGGTTTGCGTTACGGTGAATCCCAGTTTCCTTGCTGCCTCCTGTTGAAGCGTTGAGGTAGTGAAGGGAGGAGCCGGCATCCTCTTCAGCGGTTTGCGTACGACAGAAGAAATGGTGAAGTGTGCGTCCTTGCAACGCTCCAAAAAGGCCAATGCCTCTTGGTGGGTGGCAAAACGTTGGTCTAATTCAGCCCTTACCTCTGCCGGAGCATCCGTGTTGAGCGTTGTAAAGATGGCAGTAATGCGGTAATAAGGCTCACTCTTGAAAGCCTGAATTTCTCGTTCCCGTTCTACAATCAAACGCACAGCCACACTCTGCACCCGTCCTGCGGAAAGCGATGGTTTCACCTTACGCCACAGCACAGGCGACAGTTTGAAGCCCACAATACGGTCCAATACCCTTCGGGCTTGTTGGGCATTCACTAAGTTCATGTCAAGATGTCGCGGATGCTGTATGGCATCGAGAATGGCAGTTTGTGTTATCTCGTGAAATACGATACGACTGGTGTTTGCTTCGTCCAATCCCAACACTTCGCACAAGTGCCAGCTAATCGCTTCTCCTTCACGGTCCTCATCGGAAGCCAGCCACACTTTCTTGGCAGCTTTCACGTTCTTTTTGAGTTCACTTACCAGTTTCTTTTTCTCTTCCGGTATCTCATAGTCAGGCTGCATGGTCTGCTCGTTCACACTCAGTGTTCGCTTTTTGAGGTCTCTGATATGTCCGAAGCTTGACATTACCTTGTAGTCCTTTCCCAAAAATTTCTCGATTGTCTTGGCCTTTGCCGGACTCTCTACTATCACTAAATTTTCTTGCATGTCGTGATTGTATACGTTAATGATGCGCAAAAGTAGGTAAAAAAAGTCGCTTATACCTTATTAATATACTTATATTTAAATTTTTTAACGTATGAAGAAGTGGCAGGAAATAACTTGTGTGGTTCCTTTATTTCACAAGGCCTCTTATGCCTCAAACAAGGCGATGGCATTTGGGTGCATATCGATACGCAACCGATAGGAAACAGAATGCCCGATTAGGGTTGAAACGAACAAAGCGTAAGGAGAACTTCCCTACGCTTTGTTTGTAGATGATGCAGTTTCCTGCAATTACATTTACTTTGTGAGACGCGTCATAATGCACCTTCCTGCAATAGCATTTACTTGGTGAGGCGCGACATGATGCGTTGCAGGGTGTTGCGATAATCCTCCACTGTCATATGCTTTGCGATAGCTTTCAGTTGTTTGGCAATAGCAGCCTTCTCTTTGTCGTTGGCCACCCGCTCTATTCTCACTAATTGCTCCAAGGCATACATGCGTTCTTTCTCATCGGGCAGTTCCTTCTCAATACGTTTCAGTGTCCCGATAATCTCTTTCACGTCTTCGTGCTGTTTCTTGTCGATAATCTGCCGGAAACGCATTGCATAGCGCAATTGCAAGGTGTTTTTATAGCCTTCCTGTTCCAAGGTTTGAAGGGCTGTTATGCGTTTGTCCCAATCTAACCCCATACGTTTGTACACACGGAACTCCTCAAAATAGCGTTGCAAAATGAATTGCTTCACCTTTTGTGCCCCCAGAATAGCTGCAAATTCCTTCCGTTCGGAAAGGAGTCGCTGGAACAGTTTGCTGTCTGTAGACTTTACTTCCTCCGAGAAGATGCTCCAAGCCTCGGGTTGGCACAATTGAGCTACCGTCATCGGGCACAAATACTCCTCTACCACCTTTGGCAACCGTGTAGAGGGGCTTTTTTGCAGTTGCCGGATATAGGCCAGCAAGAACTCAGAACTTCGTTCCCCTTTGTCGTAACGCGCATCGAGCGATACCTGTTCAATAGCCTTGGTTACCCGGTCGATAAAATCCTTGGCCGTTTTCGTGGCCCCTGTGCTTGAACAGAGCAATGTACCGTCGGGGTTGATAAAAAGGTAAGTGGGGTATACACGCACGTTGTATTTCTTGGCAATCTCCACCCCTTCTCCAGCCTCCATGTCATGTGCCAATGATATAAAGCGAGGGTTGAAATAATCCCCACATTCCTTCAGGGGAAATATGTCGCGTGCCATCCGCTTGCAGGGCGCACATGTCTGTGTAAAACAGTCTATAAATACCAGTTTCCCTTCAGTGCGTGCTTTGTCTAAAGCCTGCTGGAAGGGAATGGTTTCAAAACGAATACCCTCCTGTGCCTTACAGGGGAGGCCGAGCAGGCACAGGAGGATGATAGCATATAGATATCTCATAGATAGCTACTCTTTATTCTTTACTAGCAGGACCCTTGGCAATGCCCTCCAGGTCGATACCATAGGTATTTTTCATATACGAGAGCATAAATTCATATTTCTCACTGATGAGCGGATACTTATCCTTGGGATAGTATGCATAGAACTGATCTCTTGTATAGAACATCGCCATGCGCAAATAGTTGAGGAAGAAGTCTTTTACTGTCGATGCAGTACTATTCTCATCCCAATATTTCGGAGCGTTGTATACATCCTTATATTTGTAGAATGCCATATTCTCTCTACCAGCCGGCACCTCATCAGGAGCATAGCAATAGTAGATAAAGCCTCGCTTCAGACGATGGTTCTCATTCTCCATATTGGCGGTATTGTCGGCAACGAATTTGGTTTCCCAGTCTATCCCTTCTTTCCATTCTGCGGGAACAGCGATAGAACCCTTCTCTTTGGCTTTCTTGATGATGGCATAGAGTATAGAGCAACGCTTGAGCTTCATTTCAGGACTATCGGGTTTTAAGTTGGCAATTTCCGAATTCTTGAAACTGATGGCCCAGAAGTCGAAACCATTCAAATAGTAGGGGATAAAGCCTTTGACAACATCGTCAACAACAGTTCCGCCAGTACCTGTTCCACCAGTACCTGTGCCTGTACCTGTTCCACCAGTACCTGTGCCTGTACCTGTTCCAGTGCCTGTACCTGTACCTGTTCCAGTGCCTGTACCCGTACCTGTGCCAGTTCCTGTACCTGTACCTGTACCTGTTCCTGTACCTGTTCCTGTTCCTGTACCTGTTCCTGTACCTGTACCTGTACCTGTTCCAGTGCCTGTTCCTGTTCCTGTTCCAGTACCTGTACCTGTTCCAGTACCCGTACCAACGTCAGCCCGTGTAACTAAAGCATAAGAAGTTGCGGTTGCGGTTCCAGTTCCCGTTGCGGTTCCTGTACCTGTACCTGTACCTGTGCCCGTACCAGTTCCCGTACCAGTACCTGTACCAGTTCCTGTGCCAGTACCCGTTCCTGTTCCTGTGCCACCAGTTCCTGTACCAGTTCCTGTACCCGTTCCTGTGCCTGTGCCAGTACCTGTACCTGTTCCTGTACCTGTGCCACCTGTTCCTGTGCCAGTACCAGTTCCAGTTCCTGTTCCTGTGCCACCTGTTCCACCAGTACCACCGGTACCACCTTCATCTTCGTTTCCGAAGTTACGTTCAACACCCTGGAAGTTCTTCATCATATAAATCTTTACAGGGAATCCGGAACGTGTCATCTCCGGGGTAAGGTTGGGGAATATTTGTTGCTTGAAGAAATCAACATAGAAGGGAACATCCGAATCGGGCAGGTCTAATCCTTTATAGATAAGACCCGTACCCTGTGATACCCATGTTCTGTTGAGATCCTCCTCTGTAATCTCTTTATAAAGCAGGTACACACCATATTGGTCGTGAATGGCTTTGATTTCCTGGTCGAAGTCATTATCACCTTGTGGGAACTTCATTCTCAACACCGAGTAATTCCCGGAAGGCGTAAGCGCATCCTCTTCTGTACTACAACTTACGAGTGCTGTACAAAGGCCCAAACCGGCCCAAAATATCAATCTTTTCATTGTTGTTCTATTTCATCATCGGGTATTACAATATCCTTATATTCGCCCACACGTTTGGCAGGCAACTCATTCTGCTCAAGTTTCGCATTCTTGTCCAAAGAGTTCTTTGGCAAGGGAACGGTATAGAGCAGGTCGTTGGCATTGAGCGTATACTCAATCAATTTGTCACTGCTCGGATACCATACGTGCTTAATTTCCTTCATGCCCCAGCGACGCAAATCATACCAGCGATGCTCCTCGAAGCAGAGTTCGCGACGACGTTCCTCGCGCACCTTCTCAACCAAATCATCAGCATTGTCGGCAGTGAGTGCAGTGTATTCATTCGGATCAAAGCGCTTTGTGCGCAATGTGTTGATGGCATCGAGTGCGTTGGTGCCCGCCACATTGTCGCCATTCTTCTGGTAGAGCATAGCCTCAGCTTCCGCATAGTTAAGATAAGCCTCCGACAGGCGCAAACTTCTTCCGAATGTTATCTGTGCAGAGATAGGCTTCATGGTGGTTGTCGACACACGCATCTTGCCGTAAGTGAGCGGCATCATGTCGTTCTGACCTGCTGTGGGATAATCTTGCGTTCTACGATGCACGATGTAACGCTCTTTACGCAAGTCACCCTCCTTGAATGAGTTGATGAGTTCGTCAGAAGCCCTGAAGTAAGCATGAATCGTGTTCTGGTTCTGGTCACGCTCCGGATAGTCGCGTCCCCATCCTGCCATATCCGCAGGATTTCCATAAGGCCAAATTGTTTCAGGAGACTCTGCATACGAGTTATAGTCGTGATAGTACTGTACCGTGATATATTGCTCCTCATCAAACTTGGTCGTAGGAATGGTGTTGAGGTCGAGCAGCTTGAAACGACTGTCCTCCATTACCGCCTTGGCATAGGCAGCAGCCTTCTCCCAGTTTTCCATATACAAGTAAACGCGTGAGAGCAGTAACTGCACCATAGGCAGACTGGTACGGTAGTCAGCCTTCCATTGCTTTTCGCTTGGCAGTTCCTTATACAACTCCTCAGCCATGAGCAAATCTTCCAATACCTGTGCATACACCTCACCCACGGTATTCCTTTTCAGTGCATCTTCGTCATCCTCAATGCCACTTGTCAGTTTCAAAGGCACACCGGGCGACTCCGGTGCCACATTATAAGGCTTTCCGAAGATGTTCACCAAACGGAAATACATAAAGGCCCGCAACGTATAAGCCTGTGCCTTGACATAGTTGATTTCCTCTTTCTGTGTTGCCGGAGCATCGTCAACATAATCGAGCACGGCATTGCAGCCCATGATAAACTCATAGTGCGTCATATACATATCGCTACGGCTGTAGGCAAGGCCCGCCTCGTCCATCATCTCATACATATCCGGTTGCCAAGTGTAAGCCGCCAGATATTTGTCAGCGGTAAATCCCTCGTGCGGCACCTGGAAAGGAGCAGCCGTTACATCATCGCTCATCAAATCGAGGAAGATGTTCAAATTCGATTTGTCATATCGCGGATAAGCCTCACCGAGCAGCAACTCGTTAAAAGAGGAGGCATCCTTGGGTACGAACTCACTCTGTGAGTCGGGTTCGAGGAAGTCGCCACAGCCGGTGAGCATCATCAGTGCCATAGCGGCACACATATATTTTTTCATTTTTTTCATCTTTGTCATATACTAACCATTACGTTTTATTTAGAAGCCCACGCTCAAGCCGAAAGAGAAGATTCTCGGCTGTGTGCTGTTGCCCAGCTCAGGGTCGTAACCGTTCCATCGTCCGCTGGCAATAACAAACAGGTTGTTGGTGCTGGCGTTGATAGACAGACTGGTTGCATGGAATTTCGCACAGATAGACTGTGGCAGGTTGTAAGAAAGTTGCAGCTGTGTGCAACGCAAGAAAGAACCGCTCACCACCATAGCATCCGACATGCCCCACATATTATATAAGGTGTCGTTCAAACCATTTGGCAGGTCAACGTGCCACAAATCAACGATAGAGGTATAGAGAGCAGGAATAAAGGTTGTGGCCTCATCGCCGGGTTTCTTCCATCGGTTGTTGAGCATTTTCGAGATGTTGCTCAGCGGGCTCGGCATCTTACCGTTGGTGAAGGTGCCATAGGGGTTCGGCAAGCGCTTCTTTGAACCCAACAGCAAAGCGAAGTCAGCACCTATGGTGAAATCTTTCCAGCGCAGGCGCGTATTGAAACCACCCGTGAAGTAAGGCTCTGATTCACCTGAATACACCAAGAAGGTTGTAGGATCTACCGAAGCGTTGCCCGGACCATCCGTATCCAGATAGTTGAACATAGGATAACCGTTCTCGGGGTTCAGTCCGGCGAAGGAATACGACCAGAAAGAGTAGAGCGAATAACCTTTCTTCAGCGGTCGACTGCTGTTGCCGGCAAGGAAGTCGCTATGCGTCAACTCATCGGCACGTGCCGTGCGGTCGTCGGTTTCCGTCTTGTTCCAGTTCTTTGACGCATTCAATCCCACGGTCCATACCAAATCTTTGCTGCGGAACGGTGTGAAGTTCATTTGTACCTCCAAACCATGGTTGTAGATGATACCACCATTGAGCGGCATAGAGGCAAAACCATATTCCGTAGCAATATCCTGACGGATGATGGCGTTTGATCTACGGCCATAATATTCCACGTTCATCGTAACGGCACGGAACAGCTGCATGTCGAGACCCAGGTTCCATGTGCGTGTGCGCTCCCACTTCAGGTTGCGGTTAGGCAAACTTGAGATGCCCAAGGTGTACTGGCCGTAACCATTCAAAATGCCCTGATAGTAAGCAATCAGGTCAGGACTCAGCGATGTTACCACATTACCTTGAATACCATAGGTACCTCTCAGGTTCAGCTGGTTAACCCAAGGCAGGTTGTCCTTGATGAATTTCTCTTCTGCCATGCGCCAAGAGAAACCCATAGAGTAAGTGGGGTCGAACTGCTTGTTCACATCCTGTCCGAAGCGGTTAGAGGCATCCGAACGAACGTTGAAGTTCAGCACATAACGATCCTTCATCGAGTAGGCCAGTGTAGCGAAGAACGACATGTAGTTTGTTGTGGCCGAAGTCTTCTTCCAACCACCCTGATACAGCTGGTCGAGTGCACCCCAGCCCACTTCCTGTTCCATACCCATCGGAACCAAGTCTTCCGGACGTGTGGGCGAAACCAAAATCTCACCACGTTCAGGCACATAACCCCAAACCGTGTTACCCACACTGTTGGTCTTGCTCGAACGCATCTCCATACCCACCATGGCATTCACACGATGTGCCTCGTTGAAGGTTTTGGAGAACATCAGCTTGTGCTGCATGTTCATGGAGGTCATCATACTGTTGTTGGTAGTCAGCTGGCCACCGAAGGGCAACATGGCAGCCTTGAATTTGGCAGAACCTGACTCCTCGCTCCCGTAAGCATAACCACGGTAGTGACGCTCGATGTAGGAAGAACGTTCCCCGGCATACGCCTCTGAGTCGTTGCCGCTACGTGCGATGCCTCCCACAGCCTGATAGGTGAGCCAGTCCAGAATCTTGTAGCTGATGTTCAACGAAGCGTTAAACGATGTGCTCTTGTTCTTGGAACCACTGTTGGCCATTTCGTTCAAGATATTATAGCCATACTTGTTGTAAGCACCGTCGATGGCGTTGAAACGGTAGGTATAATAGTTCTGGTAATAAGCCAAGCTACCATCCTCCTCATAACAAGGCACCGAGCGACTCGTGTTCATCGCGTAAGAATAGGGGCTCACGCCTGCACCATAACCTTTGGCATCGCGCATGGTACCGTTCAGGTTCAGCGAAACAGACAGTCTGCGTGTGAGCTGTGCGTTGATGGCCAAGCGCGAAGAGAACATATTGTTGTCGTTGCCAATCTCCGTACCCTTGTTTCCCTGGTAGCCCAATGAGGCGTTGTAGGTGAATTTCTTTGTACCACCCGAAACGCTCACGGTATGGCTGTGACTGAGAGAGTTGCGTGTAAGGATGTCAAACCAGTTGGTATTCACGGTTTCCAAGCGTTGCATTTGGTAGGCAAACTCTTCCTCCGTAATCATACGGTTGTTGAACATGGCCATCAAACCCTCGTAAGTATATTTTTGCGGCAGAGGCTCGTCAGAATAGCGCACACCGGCATCATACGCTTCCTTGCTGAACTGGATGCGCTCCCTTGAGTTCATGAAGTCGAAATTGTCGTAGGTAGGACGCATACGCACCGAGAAGTTGTTGGTATAGCGTATGCTCGTACGCTCGGCACTACCCCTCTTTGTGGTGATGACAATCACACCGTTGGAAGCCTTCGAACCATAGATGGCAGTAGCAGAAGCATCTTTCAGTACCGTAATGGTTTCAATGTCCTGCGGGTTCAACCAAGCCACCTGGTTGCCAATCAACTCCTTCATATCCGTTGTCATCGACGAACTGACATCGATAGAGATGGGATCTTCCTGAATAATACCATCCACCACCCACAGCGGTGACGTATTACCGAGGATGGTAGAAGTACCGCGAATTGTGATTTTTGGAGAAGCACCCACACGAGCCGATGAGTTCACGACCACCATTCCCGACACTTTACCTTGCAACATCTGGTCGATGCTGGAATAGGCAGGCATCAGGATGTCCTCGGCCTTGATGGTGGTAAACGCACCCACCATATCCTTTCGGGGCAGACTGTTGTAACCATTCTCCACAATGGCCACCTCTTCCATCAGCACAGCATCGGCATCCATCACAATGTGCATGGGGCGGCTGTCGCGACAACGCACCTCTTTCTTTTCCATACCGATGAAGGTAATCACCAGCACATTGTCTTTGCCGTTGGGTGGGGTAGGGAGCTTGATGGTAAACTCACCATCCACATTGGTGGTTGCACCCAATGCCGTGCCTTTCACCCGCACAGAGGCACCCGTAAGGGGCAGTCCCTCCTGGTCAACAACTTTTCCTCGAGCCACAGTAGGTTTGCCTTTTTGTTGGGCAGCCTGTTTGTTCTGTTGTGTACTCGCGTTTACATCATACTTCACATCATTTCCCGATTGTTCGCGGAAATCATTCGTCTCCTCAACCATTGAGACGGTTTTGTTTCGTTTGTCAGCTTTCCCTTCCCGGCCATAGCCTGTGTGGGCTACACCAAACAACATGGCAAGCATCATCAAGCGAATCAAAACGGTTGTAGGTTTCTTGATAAAACTCATGCTTACCCGTTGGCGGAATTAATTTAAGTTGATAAATATGAGTA
>ULUS01036064.1_pt1 | contig 15522 bp, 12 predicted proteins | sample 1958761 | NCBI WGS metagenome assembly ULUS01 (sample SAMEA4835767, study PRJEB28245) | human gut metagenome | biome: gut microbiome; material: fecal sample | place: Denmark | collected 2008
CAACTTGTTCTGTTTGTTGGTTCTTGTAATAGTAAACTTCATTGTTTTTTTGCTAAAAGTCTTTTTCTTAGGTTGTGAAAATATGTGTTTTTGTCGTAGCGTGGCATTAGGTGATGGCGAGCGAGCAATGGATAGTCTTTATCTTGTTGGCCTTTCGCAGCATCATAGCATCTTCTTGCTCCATGCGGATGGCATATGACGTGGCAAAGATAAATAAAAAAATTCGCTAAACCGAGTGTTTGCCTCACTATTTCACCAATATGAATAATGAATGATACATACCTCCACGCCATTCACCTCAAATGTACACACTTCTTGAAGCAGTCGGATGCTACTGACGTGGTCACAATATAAAGACCATGTATAACTGTTGAAGTTAGAAATGAGAATTTCTTTTTCCTTATTTTTTACAATCATCGCAGCACTCTATGTTTTATCCGTGTAACGTACAACATGATTTGCAAATTTAGCAATTGACTTATTATGTTTTTACCTGTTGGCGGAATTAATTTAGTGCATACTTAATTCTGCCCATGGGCTTGTTGTTAATGAAGTTTATGTATTGCAGAATGGTAAGTGTACTAATTTTGCCAATGATTCTGGCAAACAAACCATTCGTTATTTTCGCATAGTTCCTGATTACCAAGAACTGGTCTGTAAGTTGTGAGAAGTATGTTTCACATCCTCTTTCTTGCCTTTGACAGGTCATAAGAATGAATAACCCCGCTTAACCCACAGAGAGCGTGTAACTTATAACCTAAATAATACATGTTCTGCGAAGCACAGAAGCCGAAGTCGGGAGCTTGTGAGAAATTGCCAGTACGCCCAATCTTGCAACGTTTTCCTCTTGCAACCCTACAGACTTCTATCGGCTTGGAGTCAACAAAGAATTGTTCTTCTCTGCCATCCATTTCCATGGCAATCCTCTTGCGCAGTTCCTCACACAGTTCTGCTGTTTTCTTCCTGCGGTCGGTCTCTGTGACGCAGAAATATTGCCCTGCTGGTCAGCATTTCCGGCCTGACTGGTACGGACAAATGCTCGCTCGGGGTCTACACCTCCCAGGGAGCCCAAGTCTTGACGGAGAATGTCAGGACTGGCCATGTTGACATCGATATCAGCAATCATCCTGCGGGTGTCTATCTGCTCAGAATAACCATTAACAATCATTCAACGACATGGGAAATCATAAAGAAATAATTAAGTCATACATCACGCGGTCTCTTCTTTTCCTTTCGTCACTTGGTTTGCCGGCCTGCATCCATGCGGCCGACATGCCGGAGTCTTCAGTCGGGCCCCGTGGGTGCCGTCTCCGTCGGCAATTCCGGAGCGGCCGTCTACAATTTGAAGATAGATGTCCCGACGGCGGTTCCCTGACACCCCAGATATGCCTGTCCTACAACAGCCAGCCCGGTGGATATGGGCTTGCAGGCCATGGGTTCAATATAACAGGGCTCTCTGCCATCACCTGGGGAGGGCACGACTTGTTCCATGATGGCAGGCAGGAGTCTCCTATACGGCAAGCGACAATAAGCACCTCATTATTTCTGCGCCAAATTGCGGCCTGCATCGATCCTCAGGAAGATGAACAACAGGATGGTGAATCCCCACAACGACGAACCGCCATAACTGAAGAACGGCAGCGGGATGCCGATTACAGGCGTGAGACCAAGCACCATGCCCACGTTGATGAACACATGGAAGAGGAACACGCTAAGCACACAATAGCCGTAAATGCGCCCGAAGGCAAACGGTTGTCGCTCAGCAAGATGTATGAGCCTAAGGATGAGGGCAAGAAACAAGAGGAGCACACTGGCAGAACCGAGGAACCCCTCCTCCTCACCAACGGTACAGAAAATGAAGTCGGTGTCTTGCTCAGGCACAAACTTCAGTTTGGTCTGCGTGCCGTTAAGAAAACCTTTGCCTTTAAGACCACCCGAACCGATGGCAATCTCACTCTGATGAACATTATATCCCGCTCCTGCAAGGTCCTCGTCAAGGCCAAGCAACACGTTTATGCGCACACGCTGGTGAGGCTCCATAACGTTGTTGAGCACATAGTCGGCAGAATAGAAGAACACCAACGAGCCTACGGTGAACGCCATGATGAAGAAATAGCTCTTCAGACGGGTGCCAAGGGCTTGTATGAGCAGATAAAGGGCGAGCAGCACACACACCACAAGCTGCACGATGGCAACGTCGAAGGGTATGACATAGACCGAGAAGAGGAACGCCAAGAGGGTTATTCCGAGCGAGTAAGAGAGTATGAGGATTGTCTGCTTTCGGTTTTGACAATAGACATAAACCATGCCCGCCGTGAACACCTGAACAAGGAGCAGCACGGAGAACTCGCCTACCGATGTGGGCGTGTCACACATAAAAATCTGTTCATATTTCACACCGACAACAAAATAGACAACCATGGCCACACCCGTGAAGAGCACACTGCCAGGCATGCCCTCACGATAGAGCATTAACGAGAACGCCAGATAGACAAGGGCCGAACCCGTCTCGCGCTGGCCAACAATGCAGATCATGGGCAGCAAGATTATGCCGCAGGCAGCAGCAAAATGTTTCCAGTTGTGTATGTTGTAGCCGTAGGTGCTCATGAGCTTTGCCAGAGCCAGAGCCGTGGCAAACTTTCCAAACTCGGCGGGCTGCAGACGCAGCGGTCCGATGACCAGCCACGAGTGGGAGCCTTTTATGTCGTGCGGATTGAAGATGGTGGCAAAGAGCAAGAGTAGCAAGATGCCAAATATGAAATAGGAGAAGGTGTCGAGAAACTTGGTGTCGAGCATCATTATGACAAAGCCCAGACACAGCGACGTACCTATCCACACAATCTGCATGCCGGAGCGTGTTCCCATACTGAAGATGTCGTTGTCGCCGAACGAATAGCTCGCTCCGCACACGCTTAACCATCCAAAGACGAGCAAGGCCATGTAGATGACAATCGTCACCCAGTCGATAGAACGGAGCACTCCTTGGTTTCTTTCAGTTCTTTGTATCATTGCTTCTTGTTCTTTTCTTAAAATAAAAAAATCGCTTGTTTATGATTGCTCAACATTGTGAAGCGTTGTGCAGCAGCATCACGAACTGTTGGCGACATCATGAGCTGTCGGCAGCGGCGCGAGTTATCATCAGCGGCGTAAGCCTTCGTCAGCGTCGGCCCTGATGGTTCTCAATGGTTATTGGCACAATGCCCTTGCCTCGTTGAGCTTCATTGTTCTTGTCTTTTGCGCCCTTCTTGCCTTTCTGCTTTGCCTTAAGGTCAGCTTGCTGCTTGGCTTTAAGCTCAGCCTTTTGCTTGGCGGCAGCCAGAGCAGCGGCTTTCTTGGCGGCAGCGGCAGAGTCGGCAGCGGCTTTAGCGGCAGCCTTGCTTCCCTTCTTTCCCTTGACGGGCTGGTTGGCAAAGCGCTGACCGTAACCAATGCGGCGCTTCTGCATCTCGGCAGCTTGGGCCTCGCTGGCAGGCGACAGCTTGCCATGCAGATACTGCTCCATCATCAGTCCACCGATGGGCACACCATAGTCGGCACCCCATCCACCATTCTCCACATACACACAGATGGCTATCTTAGGGTCATTCATCGGAGCGAAACCCATAAACACGGAGTGGTCATGGCCGCGGTTCTGAGCGGTACCTGTCTTGCCGCATGCCTCAAAGTCGTAGTGGGCCAGGTGCTTACACGTTCCTTTGAGAGCAGACGAGCGCATGCCTGCCACCACATAATCGTAAGCGCGTCGCGATGCCTTGGTCACATGTCGGCGTGTGTAGGCTGTGTCAAGGGGCTCACCCGACACCTTGCGCACCACATGGGGTGCATAATAATAGCCACGGTTGGCAATGGTGGCGCCGAGGTTGGCTATCTGAAGCGGCGTAAGCGTTACCTCGCCCTGACCGATAGAGATACTGATTATCGTCAGTCCGTTCCACGATCCGCGATAGTTGCGGTCATAATATTCGGCATTAGGAATCATTCCTCGCTTCTCGCCAGGCAGGTCAATGCCGAGCTTGTAGCCGAAGCCCATGCTCACCATATAGTCGCGCCAGGTGGTCATGGCATCTTGAACCGAGTGATACTTGCGGCGGTTTCCCATCATGTAATAGAGGCCCCAGCAGAAGTAGGCGTTGCAAGAGGTGCTTATGGCATCGACAAGGGCTATTGGAGATGAGTGGGAGTGGCATCCCACATGCAGACCTCGATGATAGAAGCCTCTGTGACAGGCAAATGCGGTGGATGGTGTTATCACGCCCTCGGTCATGTAGGTTAGGGCCTGTGATGTCTTGAAGGTTGAGCCCGGCGGATAGAGACCCATTATGCTGCGGTTGAGGAGCGGCTTCCACAGGTCTTGTTGCAGCAGTCGGTGGTTCTTTCCTCGCGCCCTGCCCACCATGATGCGCGGGTCATAGGTGGGCGACGACACCATGGCGAGCACCTCGCCCGTCTTTGGTTCTATGGCCACGATGCTGCCTATCTTGCCTTCGAGCAGACGCTCACCAAGGGCCTGGAGGTTAAGGTCGATGCTGAGCGTCAGGTCCTTGCCTGCCACCGGCTTACGGTCATACTTGCCATTTTGGTAATTGCCCTGTATGCGGCCGCGCGCATCGCGCAGCAAGATCTGCACACCTTTCTCGCCGCGAAGCTCTTTCTCATAATATTTCTCTATGCCGAGCTTACCAATGTAGTCGCCTGGCTGATAATAGTCGTCGTCCTCGATGTCGCTCATCGACACCTCTCCCACATCGCCCAACACATGGGCGGCATAAGGATACTGGTATTGGCGGATGCTGCGTCGTTGAACATAAAAGCCGGGAAAACGGAATATTTTTTCCTGGAACATAGAAAACTCCTGACTGCAGAGCTGGCTCATGAACAGCTGCTGCGTAAAGCGCGAGTAGCCGGGGTTCTTTGAACGATCCTTGATGTCGTTCATACGCTTTATAAAAAACTCTTTTGTTATGCCCAGCGTCTGGCAAAACTCGGTAGTGTCAAGCCGTCCACTCTCCTCGTTCATGACGACCATGATGTCGTAAGCGGGCTGATTGTAGACGAGAAGCTTGCCGTTACGGTCGGTGATGGCACCGCGTGACGGAAACTCTACCTTCTTGAGAAACGCGTTGCTGTCGGCATTTTTCTTGTAGTCGTCGCTCATGAGCTGAAGCGTGAACAGGCGCAGAATGTACACCACGACGATGATTGTAGCAACACCGCCGATGACAAACCTTCGGTTCTCAAGATTATAGTCCTTCATTTATTTTCGTTGTTACGATAAAAAACGTTTCCTGTTGTTTCAAATTATTCTGTTTCTGCGGTTCATTGCTGACCTTCAGCTGTTCATTGCTGACCGACAGCTGTTTACAGCTGACCTTCAGACGATTTACAGCTGTGTCTTCCTACATCTTCTTATTTCTTTCTAAAATTGTCGATGACAAGAATGAGCACGATGGTGAGCAGTGTGCTGCCACCAATGCTGGCAAGCCATTGCAGCCAGTTGAAGAAATTGAAAGCCTCAAGAGTGAAGAACAAGAGGCAGTAGATCATGACAATGATGACGGTGTAAAACGCATATTTCATTGGACCTAACACCTTCATAGAAGGACGCAGGTCTTCAGGACTGTCTTGCTGTATGAACAGGCTCAACAGGTAAGGTTGCAACAAGCCGACAAGGGTCATTGATGCTGCTGCCACGCCAGGCGTGTTGGAGAACGAGTCGACACACAAGCCCATGAGGAAGCATGACACAAGCGTTATCCAGCGTGGCTGGTTGCGGCGTGTGGGCAACACGAAATAGACATACAGCAAGGGCGTGGCACAGTTGAACAGGTGCACATAATTGAGCACCAACGCCTGCGCCAACAGCAGCACTGCAAAAAACACAAGATTTTTAATCCAGTCTAAGCTCATTATCTTTAAAATATCTCTTTGTTCGTCAGAACATTATAATCAGTTGCCTTTGGGCTTAAGCGAGTCTTGGGCTGCCTCAAGCAGCTTCATACGCTCAACCATGGCGTCGTCGTTGATGACACACACGTCGCGGAGGTTGCCGAAATTGGTGGTGAGCTTAACGCGCAAACGGTAAGACATGCCGTTTTCTGAGTTGTACACACGCATAACCTTACCCACGAGCATGCCTGGGGGGAAGACCGACGAGTAGCCACTCGTCACGATGATATCGCCAATGCGGAAACGTGCATGACGCGGCACATCATCAAGATAAGCCTCGTCGGGGCGGTTGCCATACCAGTGGAGATAGCCAAAATAGCCGCGGCCACGGATGGCGCAGCTGATGTTTGACTTACTGCTGAGCACGGGTATGACCACCGAGTAATGGTCGGATGTGAGGTAGACAATGCCCACCACGCCCAAGCCGCAAGCCACACCCATGTCTTTCTTCACACCGTCGGCAGAGCCTTTGTCGATGGTTATGAAGTTGTCGAGCTTGTCGAGGGAGTTGCTCACCACGCGCGCCGGTATCGACTTATATCTTGCGAGCATGCTTCTTTGCAAGCGCTCAAGATAGGTTGTGTCGTGAGCCAGCGTGGCTTGTGCCTCTGCCATCTTCGACACCTCTCGCTCAAGATACAGGTTACGCGCCGTCAGTTGGCGGTTGACCTCGACGAGCGAGAAATATTGGTCCACGGATGCCTTGGCAGCATAAACCTTTCCCGTCACCGCATTGGCCGACGAGAACCACACGCTTCCCTGATAGCTGTTATATTGGAACAACAGCACAAAGCTGACAACCTCAAGAAACAGGAACAGAATCCAGTGGTTGTGACGTGCAAGAAAATCGAGAAGATTACGCATAGTGTTTATTAAAAAGAAAAAGGTAAAAAGGTAAAAAATCTGTTGACAATAGCCTACACCTCTTATATATAATAAGGATAGCTCCAGGCCATCAAAAGAGAAGCCCGACCATCAGATATGATAACCCAAGGAACCATCAGATGATAGCCAAAGGCCCCAAAGACAGTTCAAAGCCTGTCATCAAGAAAACAGCCCAACGCCCTGAAAAGAGCGTTTATTGTCAAAAAGATTTCCTTTCAATTATTTTTTTTTACCTTTTTACCTTTTTACCTTTTTACCTTTAATTATCGCATGAGGAACGAGAAGCGGTCGATGTTCTTCAGAGCGATGCCAGCGCCCTTAGCTACGCTGTGCAACGGATCTTCTGCGATATGGAACGGAATGTTAATTTTGTCAGTGAGACGCTTGTCGAGACCGCGGAGCAGAGCGCCGCCGCCGCTGAGGTAGATGCCGTTCTTCACGATATCGGCATAAAGCTCTGGCGGTGTGTTCTCAAGGGCAGAGAGCACAGCGTTCTCAATCTTGGCAACGGTCTTGTCAAGACAGTGGGCGATCTCCTGATAGCACACAGGCACCTCCATAGGCAGGGCTGTAATGCGGTTAGGGCCATGAACAACGAAGTCTTCGGGAGCCTGCTCGCCAAGGTCGGTGAGGGCTGAGCCCACATGTATCTTGATGCGTTCGGCCATACGCTCGCTGACCTTCACGTTATGTTGACGGCTCATATACTCCTGAATGTCGGCTGTGAGGTCGTCGCCAGCGGTGCGGATAGAGTTGTTTGACACGATACCGCCAAGCGAGATCACGGCAATCTCGGTGCTGCCGCCACCTATATCGACAATCATGTTGCCCTCGGGAGCCTCAACATCGATACCTATGCCTATGGCTGCTGCCATCGGCTCAAAGATAAGATAAACGTCGCGGCCATCGGCATGTTCAGCGCTGTCGCGCACGGCACGCAGCTCCACCTCGGTACTGCCTGAAGGCACGCCGATAACCATGCGGAGCGAGGGAGAGAACAGGCGGCTGCCTGTGTGAACCATCTTGATGAGACCGCGCATCATCTGCTCACAAGCAGTGAAATCGGCAATAACGCCATCGCGCAGAGGACGGATGGTGCGTATGTTGTCGTGCGTCTTCTCATACATCATCTTCGCCTTTGCACCAACGGCAATCATCTTGTCGGTGCGGCGGTCGAGAGCAACAACCGACGGCTCGTCCACCACAATCTTGTCATCGCTGATGATGATGGTGTTGGCGGTGCCAAGGTCCATTGCTATCTCTTGTACGAATGAAAAAAATCCCATAGTTTTCTTTTAATTGTTGTTATTGACAAGTTAGTGAGCAAACAAGCTCTTGACCCAAGAGTTTGTTTGTGTCTCAACAACTTGTTTTATTTACCGGCAAACCAGTTGTGGATGGCGGTGTCGTAATGACTGCTCACACCGAAGGCACGCTCAGCAAACATCTTGCGGTCAGCAAGGTCGGTAACAGCACCCTTCTTGTTGAGGATGTCGAGCAGCACGCCATACTCGGCCTTGCTCGGAACGATAACCACATCGTTGAAGTTTTTGGCTCCTGCTCGGATGAGCGAGATGCCACCTATATCTATCTTCTCGATAATGTCGGCCTCAGAAGCGCCGCTGGCAACGGTCTGCTCGAAAGGATAGAGGTCAACGATGACGAGGTCTATTTCAGGAATGTCAAACTCCTTCATCTGGTCAATGTCGCCAGCGTTGCCGCGACGGGCGAGGATGCCACCGAAAATTTTCGGGTGCAGGGTCTTCACACGACCACCAAGAATTGAGGGATAAGTGGTCACGCTCTCAACGGCTTGACAATCGTAGCCGAGCGATTCGATAAACTTCTGTGTGCCACCAGTAGAGAGAAATTTTACACCTTCTGCGTTGAGCTTTGCAAGCAGCTCATCGAGACCATCTTTATGGAAGACCGACACAAGAGCGGTCTTGATTTTCTTTGTTCCAGCCATATTTACTTTTAAAATCAATTATCAGGATGCAAAGTTACGAAAATCCAACGACATAACACGTTTTGTTTGAGCAAAATAAATTGATTAATGTCATTTTTCTGAACTTTCGCATTTAAAACAGGGAAAATATCGCAAGCAAGCGTCGCCGAAGGCGGCGACAAAGTTGAGAACGGCAATGTTGGTTTGAGATGATAAGCGCCTGAAAATTTGCTTGTTATGTGCGTTGCGAATGTTCAGGAAAAGAATAAATTTACAGTAAAGCAATTTAGTAAAAGAAAGAGATTCATGGCCCGTTATTGATGCGTCAACAACGTGACCTATGGATAAAAAAAACGAGCTACATTGCTGTAACTCGTCATCTAACATTGTAGCGGGACCCAGGATTGAACTGGGGACCTCATGATTATGAATCATGCGCTCTAACCAGCTGAGCTATCCCGCCATCGTTGTTTTGCGGGTGCAAAGGTAATACAAAATTGTTAAACTCCAAAACTTTTCGGGAAAAAATTTCAGAAAATGTAAAAAAAAGCGTATTTTTGCACATGTAAACACCAAACAAGTCATTATTCTCGGCTATTTTGACACATTAACCTCTATACTTGCAGAAATGGAAATGCTACAAATAAACATCGAAAGAGAGCTCAACTCGACATCCACCTCTATCGTGTGGAACATGGTGAGCACACCTGAGGGCATGGCGCGATGGCTCGCCGACACCGTAACACTGGAGGGCGACACGCTGACATTTACCTGGGGAAGCCCCTACGACCACCATGAAATGAGAAAAGCCACGATCATTGAAAAGAAGAAAAACCACTGCATAAGGTTTTCATGGAACGACGAACAGGGCATGGAAACTTTTGTGGAGATAAAAATGGAGAAGAGCCAGCTCACGGGAGAGTATATCTTACGCATCACCGACTTCGCCGATCCCAATGACAAGCAGTGGCTCCTCGACACCTGGGGACACAACTTCAGACAGCTGCGACGCTCAAGCGGACTGTAAACACGAACATGCGCCAAGATGACGGCACACTGTTTTGAAGCACACAATTTCAAACTGACCTTTTGACAAATTGCGGGCTCGCACCCTCATACACCTTATTTTATTATATAAAAAATACAAAAATGACCATATTGTGATTTTTTTATACTAATTTTGCATGCTGGTAAACCGCATTGTGCGGACAGACAAGCAAAGAACTCTACATGTTTCGGATAAAAAAATTAGACCTCTTCATAGCCAAGCAATTCGGATTGCTTTTCATAGGAACATTCTTCATCTGCCAGTTTGTGCTGATGATGCAGTTTCTGTGGCGATACATTGATGACCTTATTGGAAAAGGACTGACCATGGATGTCATGGCGCAATTTTTTTGGTACATGGGCTTGCAGCTCGTGCCCCAGGCATTGCCGTTGGCCATCTTGCTCTCATCACTCATAACGTTCGGTAACCTCGGAGAGAGCAGTGAGCTGACAGCCATCAAAGCAGCAGGCATTTCATTGCTGCAAGCATCGCGCTCGCTGATCGTGATCTCTGTCTCTATATGCCTCCTGTCGTTCTATTTCCAAAACACCATCGGACCGGCTGCCAACCGCAACCTCATGCAGCTGCTGCTCGCCATGAAGCAGAAGAGCCCAGAACTGGAGATCCCGGAAGGCATTTTCTACGACGGCATACCCAACTGCAACCTCTATGTGCAGAAAAAAGACCTTAACACGGGCAAGCTTTACGGCATCATGATTTACCGCATGACGGGAAGCTACGAGGACCAGGCAATAATTTTGGCCGACTCGGGCATGCTACAGTCGACGGCAGAGAAAAAGCACCTCGTCATGAGCCTGTGGAGCGGCGAATGGTTTGAGAACATGAAATCGCAGGAGCTGGCAGGCAACGCGGCTGTGCCCTACCGCCGCGAGACGTTCGTGTCGAAAAAGATTGTGCTCGACTTTGACGGCGATTTCAGTGCCGCCGATGCCTCATCGGTGTCTAACGACGCGCGCACAAAGAGTCTGGCACAGATAAGACATGACCTCGACTCGATAAGAAGCGACTATGACAGCATAGGACGAGCATTCTACCAAGACATCATGACCTACAGCTTAAGGTTGCCTCACGCTTCGAAACGCGACTCGCTGAAGGCTGTTGAGCGGGCGGCGTCGGACAAATATAACGTTGATACACTCATGGCACACATGACCATAAGCGACAGACAACGCATGCTCAACATGGCAAGCTCGGCGGTGCAGCAACGCACGTCAGATCTCGATTTCAAGAGTTATCTCACCGACAGCGGCGACCGTCTGATCCGCCTGCACAAGATCTACGCAATAGACAAATTTCTGCTGGCATTCATCTGCATCGTGTTCTTCTTCATCGGAGCACCTCTGGGAGCCATCATCAGAAAGGGCGGACTGGGTCTGCCTGTACTCATATCGGTGCTCGTGTTCATTCTCTACTATATCCTCGACAACACAGGATACCGAATGGCGCGAGGAGCAATGTGGACAATAGCCTTTGGAAAGGGTCTGGCACCTGCCGTTCTCGTGCCTATGGCTGCCTTCTTCACCTATAAGGCCATCAACGACTCGATGGTGTTCAACATTGACGTGTGGCGTAACTTCTTCATGCGTCTGCTCGGACTGCGCATAAAACGCAGCGTCCTGGGCAAGGAGGTTATCATTGACGAGCCAAAATATGCACACGACGTGGAGCAGCTGAAACTGATGACGGAAGACATCACAACCTATGAGGCTCACCACCGTCTGAAACGGGCACCAAACTGGGTCAAGGTGTTCTTCAAGTACAGGCCAGACCACAAGATCGAACGGATAAACGACAGCCTGGAGGAGATAATTGAAGACCTTGCCAACACGAAAGACCGCAAGCTCATTGCTCTTCTCAACTGTTACCCTGTGCTCTCGGTGAAGGCTCACACCAGACCGTTCGACCATAAATGGATGAACATCGCGGCGGCAGCCATCGTGCCCTTCGGACTGTTCCTCTACTTCCGCATGTGGCGTTTCCGCCTGCGCCTGTCTCGCGACCTCGGCGTGATCAAAAACACTAACGACGAGATCATTGCAAGAATAAACGCTACGCAACAGCAATAAGCTGTTACGAAAGCTGAAGAAGAAGATTTTGGGGAAAAGATGTTTTTTTGGGAAAAAAAGATTTCTGGGAAAAGAAGATTTTTGGGAAAAAGAAGATTTTTGGGAAAAAGAAGAAAAAGTAGAAATTCATACAGCTATAATATAATAAGGTGGAAAAGCTTACATTGAAGCTGTAACGCCACAACACCTTTAGATAAAATAAAAATATAAAAAAACAACAATATGGGAGATTTCAAGCTCAGTAGCATCGAAGATGCAATAAAAGATTTTAAGGATGGACACTTCGTGATCGTTGTTGACGACGAAGACCGCGAGAACGAGGGCGACCTCATCATTGCAGCCGAGAAGATCACACCCGAGAAGGTGAACTTCATGCTGAAGAATGCAAGAGGCGTGCTCTGCGCACCTATCACGCTCTCACGCTGCGAAGAGCTGGACCTGCCGCACCAGGTCAGCGACAACACCTCAATGCTCGGAACACCATTCACCGTGACCGTTGACAAGCTTGAAGGATGCACTACAGGCGTGTCTGCTCATGACCGAGCTGCAACAATACAGGCTCTGGCCGACCCAAAGTCGACACCACAGACCTTCGGAAGACCAGGACACATCAACCCGCTCTACGCTCAAGACAACGGCGTGCTGCGTCGCTGCGGACACACAGAAGCAGCTGTAGACCTCTGCCGTCTGGCTGGCCTCTACCCTGCTGGAGCGCTCATGGAGATCATGAACGAGGACGGCACAATGGCACGCATGCCTGAGCTGCAAGAGATGGCCAAGGAGTGGAACATGCGCATCATAACGATCAAAGACCTCATTGCTTACCGACTGAAGAACGAGTCGATCATCGAGGTGGGCGAAGAGGTGGACATGCCTACAGAATATGGACATTTCAAGCTTATACCGTTCCGCCAGCAGAGCAACGGCATGGAGCACATGGCGCTCGTGAAAGGCGAATGGACGCCTGACGAGGAGGTGCTGGTACGCGTCCACTCGTCATGCGCTACGGGCGACATCCTCGGAAGCAAGCGTTGCGACTGTGGCGAACAGCTCCACAAAGCCATGCAGATGATCGAGAAGGAAGGCAAGGGTGTGCTCATATACATGCAGCAAGAAGGTCGCGGTATAGGCCTGATGAACAAGATTGCAGCATACAAGCTTCAGGAAGAGGGCTACGACACGGTAGATGCCAACGTGCATCTCGGATTCCAACCCGACGAGCGCGACTATGGATGCGGCGCACAAATGCTGCGCAAGCTCGGCGTCCACAAGATGCGCCTGCTTACCAACAACCCCGTGAAGCGCGTGGGCCTGGAGGCTTACGGCCTGGAGATTGTGGAGAACGTGCCCATTGAGATTACGCCAAACAAATATAACGAACGTTACCTCAAGACAAAACGCGACCGCATGGGCCATACGCTCCACCTGAAATAAACAATACTACAGGCTCGGCAAAGAAAAACACACCTATTATGTATAGGCACACACGGCCTTCAAGATTGTAAAGAAGAAAGATATCGATTCTAAACTTATTTCTTTGACAAAAAAAAAAGACATAAAAGAAGACAAAAAAGACAATGCTTTTTACGAACAGGCACAAACAAGCCTTCGTTAAAGCATTGTCTTTTGTCTTTCTTCCATTCCTTAGATTTAAAACAACGATATTCACATAACGACCTATCAGTCTAAAACAGAACAGATTGAAAGACACGAAGAGCGGACAAATATTAAGGAAAGGACAAAAAGCGAAACAGAAGACCATTAAACATCTGTAACAAATTGTCAAAGGAATAGTAAAATTTAAGAATTTAATGACAAAATAATAGACATTTTTTTCGCAGAAATGAACTTTTTTTTTAATTTTGCAGAGAATTAAAATTAATCAGTACAATTATGGCACAACTATCCGACCGTCTAAATCGTCTTGCACCATCACAGACGCTTGCAATGTCGCAGAAAAGCAACGAGATGAAGGCTCAAGGCGTGGATGTTATAAACATGAGTGTGGGCGAGCCCGACTTCAACACACCTGAACCCATCAAAGAGGCAGCAAAGAAAGCCATTGACGATAACTTCTCCCGTTATTCGCCAGTGCCTGGCTATGCTGACCTGCGCAAGGCTATCGTGGCAAAACTGAAAAAAGAGAACAACTTAGACTACACCACCGACGAGGTGCTCGTGTCTAACGGTGCCAAACAGAGCGTTTGTAACACCGTGATGGCTCTTGTTAACGACGGCGAGGAGGTAATCATACCTGCACCCTACTGGGTAAGCTACCCGCAGATGGTGAAGCTTGCCGGCGGCACACCCGTGATCGTGAACGCCGGATTTGAGCAGAACTTCAAGATGACACCCGAGCAGCTTGAAGCAGCTATCACACCGAAGACACGCATGCTCATTCTCTGCTCGCCCAGCAACCCTACAGGCAGCGTCTACTCAAAGGATGAGCTTGAGGCTCTGGCTGAGGTTATAAAGAAACATGAAGGTCTGTATGTGCTCGCCGACGAAATTTACGAGCACATCAACTACATAGGAAAGCACGAAAGCATTGCACAGTTTGAAGGCATGAAGGAGCGCTCTATCATCGTGAACGGTGTGTCTAAAGCTTATGCCATGACAGGCTGGCGCATAGGCTTCATCGCTGCACCACAATGGATTGTGAAGGGCTGCAACAAGCTGCAAGGACAATACACAAGCGGACCGTGCTCGGTAAGCCAGAAAGCGGCAGAGGCAGCATACACCCTGCCACAAGACTGCGTAGAGACCATGCGCCAGGCGTTTGAGCGCCGTCGTGACCTCATCGTAAGTCTTGCTAAAGAGATACCGGGACTGGAGGTCAACAAACCTGAAGGTGCCTTCTATCTCTTCCCCAAATGCAGCAGTTTCTTCGGAAAGACTGACGGACAGAGAACCATCAACAACTCAACCGACTTTGCAATGTACCTGCTTGAGGTAGGACACGTTGCAACAGTGGGCGGCGATGCCTTCGGCGATCCCGACTGCTTCCGCATGAGCTACGCCACAAGCGATGACAACATTAAAGAGGCAATGAGCAGAATAAAGAATGCTCTGAGCCTGCTTAAATAAGAATCGAAACGCGCTTTAAGCCTGTCAAAATAAAAAAATGACAGGCTTTTAGTCCGTTGAAATAAAAATTATGTTAAAGCATGGGCTAAAAGATTGTTATTCGGCTTTATTTGCTAACTTTGCACAAAGTAAGAAAGCAAAGCCGGCAATAACAGCGCCTAACATGCACTAACAACAGAAAAATATATTATTAACCAATAATAACTTTTTAAAATTCTAAAAAATTATGGCAACTACACAAGCTAAAGCGAATCCCAAGAAGAAATCGGGATTCCAGGGAGTTAGAGATGCAATTTGGATCATCATTGCATGTTTCATCCTCGCAGTATGTTTCTTCAAGTTCGTGCTCGGTAACCCCGACAACTTCGTTGGTGGAGACCCCGCAAATGCAGTTAAGGACGGAAGCCTTCTCGGTACAGTGTACAAAGGCGGTATTGTCGTTCCTGTGATCATCACTCTGCTTTTCACCGTTATCGCGCTGTCTATCGAGCGTTTCTTCGCTCTCCGCACCGCTTTCGGTA
>ULUS01023664.1_pt1 | contig 15489 bp, 14 predicted proteins | sample 1958761 | NCBI WGS metagenome assembly ULUS01 (sample SAMEA4835767, study PRJEB28245) | human gut metagenome | biome: gut microbiome; material: fecal sample | place: Denmark | collected 2008
TTATAAATAAAGTTAAATTATAGTGTTGCGGAATTAAGGTTAACGTCAAATTTACGAAATGAGCGGTCTTTTCCTATGGTATTCTTGGTGACTACACCCATTTAACTTTCTTTTGCGAAATTCTACGCAAGGTTATGTGATTTTTGAGTTTTAGCTATAGATTTTGAATCAAAACGAAGTATAACGAGAAAGAAATAAAGAAAGGAAAAATATGAAAAGACTTAGAAGCTTAGCCTTGATGGCTTTGGGCGTGATGACGCTTGCCTTGTCATTCTCCTCTTGCTCTGATGATGATGACAACGACTATTGGAAGATGGTGCCGAATGCACTGGTGACGGTGAAACCTATCAGCGATGGTTGCTATTTCCAGTTGGATGACAACACGACTTTGAAGCCTGGTAATATCAACAAGAAACCTTTCGGCGACAAGGAGGTACGTGCCTTGGTCAACTATTCTGTGACCGACCAAAAGGACGAGACCTATGGACAGGTGGTCAACGTGAACTGGATAGATAGTATCTTGACCAAGAAGCCTGTGCCTTGTCTTGCCACTCCTGAAGAGAATGATGCCAAGTATGGTCATGATGCCGTTGATATCGTCCGTGACTGGGTGACGATAGCCGAGGATGGTTATCTCACGCTTCGCTTCCGTGCTCTCTGGGGAAATGTGAAGGCACATTCCATCAACTTGATTGCGAATGTAAATCCTGAGAATCCTTACGAGGTGGAGCTTCGCCACAATACAAATGGCGATCCTCAGATGAGATGGGGAGATGCCCTAGTGGCTTTCGACCTCAATGGCGTGGTGCCTGATACCAATGGCAAGACAGTGAAGTTGACCATCAAGTGGAAATCTACGGCAGGTGAGAAGAGTGTGGATTTCGACTATTGCTCTCGCAAGACCATCGCCAGCCCAACCCTACTCAATGGCTTCGCAAAAGCCGGTGAGGTTGTTGTGCGATAAGAAGGAATGTCCTCTAAAAGCTCGATAATAGGTAAAAAGATGATTTATATTGTGTATGAGGAAAAGAAGAGGGGCGTGACCATCGTTTGATGTCTGCGCCCCTTGATTCTTTTTATGCCGTGCAGAGTGTCATCCAACGCCGTGCAAGGTGCTACTGAATGAGCTTTGCCGCCTCTGGCGTCAAGTATGACTTGATTTCTGAATAAGGAATCGTAAACTCCACGATGCCCATGGCATACGGACCAATCTCATACTGCTGATAGGCGAAATGAACGCCATCCTTGGTGAGGAAAGGGGTATGGGCAGGCAATGGGATGATGCCATTCTCGATAAAGAGAAACTCGTTCAGATTCTTGTCTGTGACAGGATCTTCCTTGTTGTATTCGTTCAGGTAAGAGATGACTCCCTTTCGCAAGATGGGTTGCAACTTCTTCACTTGTGTCGTGTCAACCGTCTCTGTCAGCAACTTGCCTGTGGCTTTGATGATATTAAACGACTGGTCGAAACTCGAACCATGTGCTCCTGCCAAGTAAGCATAAGAGGAACAGCTGTATGTGATATACTTGTCTGTCTCTGCTTTCTTGTTGAGATTCAGTTCATAGCACATGTTGATGTTGGCGCGAGAGTCATACTTCTTAATGTCCGCTATCTGTTCTTTCAGATACTTGAAGTTGTCCTTGCCATATTTCTCGATGACCACCTTGGCATTAGAGAGGTCGCCAGCGTATGCCTTGTAACTCTTACTGCCATCCTCATTGACGGCGGCGAGGTAAGCATCTGCCATCTTTTGGTTGAGTATTTTCCGAACGTTGGAAGCCAAGTCATCGGTTCCAGTAGGGTAATCCACCCGAATGACGACATCTAAATTCTTGCCTTCTTGCAGATTGCAACTATCCATTTTGACAACTAGGGTGTCGGTTTCTTGTGCAGCCTGTGCTTCAGTAGTTGTCAATGAATCACTGCTATTGGTACCTTGTGCTTTGGTCGAACTAGCTTTGCAGCTGCTCAGGAAACAAGCCGTCAAGGCAAGTGTAATGATTGTTAATTGTGTTTTTTTCATTTTTATATCTCCTTCATTAAGTTCAAGGGCAAAGATAGGCTATTAATCTGAATGTACCGCTTTTTCTTGACTTTATTTAACGAATAAAGCATAAGGCGTGCATTTTGTTGCCAATAATTTTGCTTTTTGCGAGAATTGTGTTACCTTTGCGCTGAAAAAATCCTGTTGCTCGATTGATGCAAGGGCGGCGATAGGGTATCGTAAATAAAATTGTAGGGAAAGATTAGATGGCAGAAACTTTAAAGGAAAAAACAGCTAAAGGTCTCTTTTGGGGCGCGATGAACAATGGGGCGATGCAAGTCATCGGCTTGGTGTTTGGCATCGTGCTTGGTAGATTGCTATCAAAGGCAGACTTTGGAATGATGGCGATGATCAATGTCTTTCCTCTTATAGCCATTGCCCTTCAGAATAGTGGATTCGCTTCTGCCATAGGCAATCTCAAGCAACCTACCTCCAATGATTATAACTCTGTGTTTTGGTTTAATATCATTGTGGGCACTTCCTTGTATGTCGTTCTTTTCTTCTGTGCTCCTTTTATAGCCGACTTCTATCATGAGGAGCGTCTTGTGCCGTTGTGTCGTTTGGCATTTGTCAATATACTTTTTTCTAGTTTGGGTACAGCGCAAGCGGCATATCTCTTCAAGAATATGATGGTGAAGCAACAGGCGAAGGCTAGCATTACCGCTGTGCTGATATCTAGTTCTGTAGGTGCCTTGATGGCTTGGAAAGGATTTGCCTATTGGTCGTTGGCTGTTCAAGGGACGGTCTATGTGGGAATGAACACGTTGTTGGTGTGGCATTATTCTAGTTGGCGACCTTCTTGGAAAATAGACTTTTCACCCGTAAAACGTATGTTCCCTTTCAGTTTTAAGATAGCAGCGACAACGATAGCCACCAAGATCAATGATAATGTGATGAACATTCTCTTGGGAAGATTCTATTCCAATGCGATTACGGGAAGTTATAATCAGGCTTACCAGTGGAACTCCAAATGCTATCTTCTCTTGCAAGGGATGCTCAACCCGGTCATCCAACCGACGTTGGTCAATCTGGCAGATGACAAGCAACGTCAGTTGAATGCTTTCCGCAAGATGGTACGTTTCATCGCCTTCTTGTCTTTCCCATTACTTTTTGGACTGGGCTTGGTTTCCAACGAGTTTATTACGATTACGCTGACGGCTAAGTGGCAGTCGAGTGCTGAGATCCTGAGGATGCTTTGCTTGGGCGGCTCCGTGATGCCTCTCTATACGATGTTTTCCAATGTGGTCATCAGCAAAGGCAAGTCGGGTACCTACTTTTGGTGTACTGTGTCGTTGAGCATTACGCAGATTGTGCTGATGCTATTCTTATGGCCTTATGGCATCCATCTGATGGTTTCGGTCTATGTGTTGCTTACGGTGATTTGGATGTTTGTCTGGTATAGTTTGGCATATCGTTATATAGGATATAAGCCGTTTGCTTTCCTCAAGGATGTCTGTCCTTTCTTCTTGGCAGCCTTGGGAGTAATGGTTGTTACTCATTTTGCGACCATGCAGATTGGCAACTTATACTTGCTTCTTTTGGCTCGTGTGCTTTTGGCTGCTGGCTTGTATTATGCGGTGATGCGTATCGCTCGTGTCAAGATTCTTGACGAGTGTATGGCTTTCATCTTTAAGAAAAAGAAATAGTTATGGATATAAGAACTCAGTCTATTCAAGAGAATTTAAAGGCGAGATTCAACCCAGAGGGCTCCTTGCTTCGTGTTCATCAACATCGCATGATGGAACTTTTGTTGGCGTTTGACGCTATTTGCAAGCGCCATCAGATTCGTTATTGGCTGATAGGTGGAACGCTGATTGGTGCAGCTCGCCATCAAGGGTTCATTCCTTGGGATGACGATATGGATGTTCAGATGCTTCGTGAGGATTACTTGCGGATGCTGGAAATCTTGCCTAAGGAATTGGATGATACGATGGCTTTGCAATGCCGACAATCCGACCCTAACTATTTCTTCCAATATGCCAAACTTAGAGATAGACGCTCTGTCTTGGACGAGAACAATGGCTATGATAGAATCTTCAAGGAACGTGGCATCTATATCGACATCTTCCCGATAGACAAGCATCCTAAGTGGGTGCAAAGACTATCGATTCATTCGATAGGGCATGTTTATAAGATATTGAAACGTAAAGATTTGCCTGATGAACAGCTCGTTAAGAAGGTGATGCACTGGGTAAGTCTGAACGAGAAGATGATATATCCCGTATTGCGTGTGTTGTCGAAGTTGACCAAGGGAGAGTATCTCGATGCGCTTGGTGTTCCTTTTGTCGTGGCACGTCATAAGGAAGACATTTTTCCTTTGGCTACCTTGGAGTTTGAGGGACATCAAATGCCGGTGCCTGGCAATTACGACAAAGTGTTGCGAGACCAATATGGTGACTATATGCAATTGCCAGACCTCGACAAGGTCAACCTGCATGTCGGCAAGTTGGAGTTCCTGTCCTAAAGTGATGACTTGAGTTGCTGGAACTTCTCTTGGCAATGTTTCTTGTAGCTGTAGCCGAACCATTTGTGTTGATACTTCCTATAAGTATAGGTGGCACAGAACTTCAAACCTTGCCAGAGGGAGTGCTTGTCTATTTCATATATGTAAGGAGAGATTTCTACGAAGTAAAGATCTGCCACAGTGTCGAATGCAGAGAAAGGTTTAACATCCGGCTTGCTGAGCAACCATTCTTCTGCCATAAATCTATTGTGCAACTTGGTGTCTTCATCCAAGGCTGGTAGTGTGCGGAAGTAATCAGAGCGAGCCCACCAAAAGTTGCCTGCATACATCTTCTGCTTGAAGGGTGGAAAGAGATAGCTTCCGTAAGTTTCGTAGCCTCCCATCAAGGTGTTGACGGCAACTTTCCATTGATTCATGATGAAGTACTCCATCATCCTTCTCCAAGCAGCGATCTTCTTGACGAACCCATTGAATACCTTGTCTTCCATGCCTTTGGCGGTTTGATAAGTAATGCCTTTGGTATGGAAATAATAAAACAGAAAATCCTCTTTCTGTGACTTCTCGTACATGTAGTCGAGAGCAGGAAACTCAAAGCGACGTGGATTGGTGGTTTGAGATACAAACTCTATCTTCTTGACTGAGTTGTCATAAGCCCTTAAAATATCTTTCAACTTTTGGATGTCTTCCTCACTTTTGGCTATGCAACTGATATAAAGTTTCTTGCTGGCATCCAAAAGCCCAGTTTGGGCAAGTCTTCCCACTTGCTCTCTTATCATCTCTTCCCAGTTGGCATCACAGAAGATATGATAGATACCATAGATGGGCATGGAGTTAATAGGAGCGTGGTTCCATGCCGATAAGTTCTTGCGCTCATAGATGCCTAAGGTGCTTTTGTATATTCTTTTTAGAATGGATGTCATCTTACAGAATTGTTTTTATCTAAGTGATGTGAGAAGACGCTCGAACATGGTCTTCATATTGTATCTTGGCGACCAACCCAACTCTTGGACCTTCTGGCAGGAGAGGCGCAATTTGGTCATCGGGGAGTAGCCCATGCCTTCCTTCAGTTCGATAACTGGCTTGATGTTGGGATTGAATGTCTTGCACAAGAAGTGAGCCATGTCGATGATGGAGATGTAGGTCGATTCATTCGCTACATTGTATGCCTCGCCATCTTCACCTTTTAATAATATGTATAGGATGGCTTCCATAGCATCGATGGTATAGCAATAGCAACGGCTCAGTTCGCCAGTGGTATGGAGTACGATGTCGTGCCCTGCCAATACATTGCGAGCAAACTGGGCGAAGACCCTGTTGTCGTCCTCCGTAACTCCGGCGCCGAAGGTCTGTGCCAATCGGGCAGTCTTGGCTGGGATGCCGTATTCCTTGGCGTAAGCATGGCAGAGGCTCTCTGCGGCTCTCTTGGCGATAGGGTAGCTGCTGCGTACTTGCATCGGGTCGATGTATCCCTGCTTGTCTTCGGTCAATGGCTCCGCATCGTCATAGACGCTGCCATATACTTCGAGCGAAGATACATTGACGAGAGATGTCACATGGCAGTTTTGGGCATATTCCAATAGTTGCTGCGTGCCATAGAAATCGGTAATCATCGTCTCTACTGGCTTGGACATGAAATATTGGGAGGCTGTCGGACTGGCGAAGTGGATGAGATAATCCACTGGCGTGTCTGTGCCCATGCTCTCGTTCTTGCCAAAGTCGTGCTCTACGAAGAGAATGTCGTCACCTTCAAACATCTTTCTTGCTTTCTCTAAGTTTCTCACGATGCATACGATGCGAAGGGATAAACCATGTTTTTGGTTGAGCGCCTGGAGACAATTCACCATGCAACTGCCCAAGAGTCCGGTGGCTCCTGTGATGCCGATGCTTTTTCCTCTTAAAGGTTCGAAGAGTGGAAAATGCTGGGCGAAGTCTTGCCAGTCGGCTTGTTCTATTTCGTTTGCTGTCATTTCTTATGTTTTATGCTTGTAGATGAAAGGATGAGGCCGATTCTTAGAATCCGAAGATTTGTTGGTTCTCATGTACGGTGACCATGGCACGGAAGACGAAGAAGTCGGTAGGTGTCGTAATCTTGATGTTCTCCATCGGACCGATGATGGTGGCGAGTTTATACCCATAATGGCTCATCATCGTGCAAGAGTCGATGAAGTCGTGTCGTCCTTCCTCGATAGCCTTCCTGTGTGAGCCGATGATGTCCTTGAGTCGGAAACTTTGTGGAGCTCTCGCTATCAGTGAATTGCTGCGCTCCGGTATCTCCAGCGAACCGTCACCTTCCTTGACGATGAAGGTCTCTGTGGCAGGGATGCAAGTGATGCAAGAACCACATTCTTCCACTTTGCGGATATTGTCGGTAATGGTGTCCTCAGTGATGAGAGGGCGCACACCATCATGGATGAGCACATTCGCTTCTTTGCCGTTGGCAAGCTCCTCTGCCGCACAAAGTCCGTGATAGATGGAGTCCTGACCCGTATTTCCGCCAGGTACTATCTTCACCACCTTACTGATCTCAAACTTGCGTATCATCTTTTCGAGGAAAGGTATCCACGACTCGATGCAAGCCACTACGATGCCATCTATCTCCGGATGGTTGTCAAACAACTCCAGCGTATAGATGATGATAGGCTTTCCATTCAGTTCCAAGAACTGCTTGGGTCTTGACTTGGTGTGCATTCTGAGGCCTGAGCCTCCTGCGAAGATGACGGCAATGTTCATAATCGAAGATGTTTTAAGGGTTCGTATTTCTAAGTAACTGATCTTTCAGCCTATTTCGAGATCTGTGTGATTTGGTCTGACATATAGCTGAAGACCAAATATCCATTCCATACCCAGAGATAGAGGGTGAGTAGGAGAGTGATGCCTCTTACGATGGTCTGCCTTGATGGCGTCAGCGACTTGAGCAGGTAGGCGATGGATATAGGGATGATGAATATCCAATGGCATGCCATGATATACATCTCATTGAGTCCGAATCCCATCACGAAGTGGATGCAGGTGTCGAGTGCGAGCCAACTCAATGCCATCAAGAAGAATCGATGGCGCACGGCTACGATGATGCCCAGGATAAAGAGCAAGGCAACGATGCCTTCTATGATATAGTTGAAGACATAGTTGTATTTCACGACGGTAGGTCGATTGACGCACATGTCATCCAATAGGTAAGAGTCGTGCAATTGGATAGACTCGCCCATCATGTTGTGAATCAAGGCGTCGCTTCGTGATGTTGACATGTCTGTCCATTTCCAGAAACCTTCCTTTTTCATCGGCTCACCGGTATGTGCCAATACCCAAGCATGGTGGATGGAGTCCTTGTGTGCTTGGAGTGTATCCTTGGCATGAGCCTTGATTTCTATCTTCTTGTCGGTATGGAACTGTGGCTCTCTTATCTCTGTATAGATGAGGTATGCGGTACCAACGAGCAAGATGGCAGGCAGAATCATCGCTACCATATTCTTCCATGCGAAGACTTTCTTGCCGTTGACAAACCAGGCGGCAAGGTAGGTCTTGGCGATATTGCTGAGAGTGACTCCTCCTGTCAAGAAACTGAGGATTCCAATCGTCCATGCCGAGAGTTGCTTCTTTTCCTTCATCGCCTTGCCTGCTAGATAGAGCGTCATGGTGAGCAAGAAGAGTGACCAGCAGAAGTGGTCGGGTACCAACATGGATACCATCACCATACCGAATGAGTAGAGCATGGCTGAAAGCAAAAGGCAGTCTTTCTTGCCTACCTCAATGATTTCTCGGAACACACGATAGATGAAGATGAATGAGTAATAGGCGCTGGCAATCAGCAGGATAGCCATGAATATCATGGCATAGTTGGTGTCGCCTGTCGCAATCAATTCCTTGTTGATGAGATAGAATGGATAGAGTATCACGGCAAAGAGCGGATGGCGAGGTATCTCGAAGTAGAGCTTGCCATTCGACATGAAGATGTACGACCAAGCGTCGAAGCCCGATACATGGTAGGTCTTGGCAAACAGTTGCCAATAACTGACGTGGTGTGCCTGCAGAAAGAGGTTGCTGTATTTATAGAAGAACAAGCCGTTGAGCAATACGAAAACAAGCAGTGCGATGAGGCTTGGGATTCTTTCTTCTTTCTTGATTTTGAATATGTTCATCTTTGATAATTCTATTGTATATGTCTTGTGATTTTGCTTGCAAAGTTAGTGCAAAAAGAAGACAAAACAAAATTATTCGCAATTTATTTCGCTTTTATTTGGCATTGTGTCCTTTTTGGACTATCTTTGCACGGAGATAAATAGTACTGATCAGTCTAAAAGCATCATAAGCATGAAACAACCAGCCAAGATAGATGTCGCCGTATTGATGTTGTTCTTCAATCGTCCCGACCATTTCCAACAAGTGTTTGACGAGGTTAAGAAGGCTCGCCCTTCCCGTCTCTTCCTCTACCAGGATGGAGCAAGGGGAGAGCGTGATGTGCCTGGCATCGAGGCGTGCCGACAGATTGTGTCGGATGAGAATATCGACTGGGAATGCGAGGTATATCGTTCTTATCAAACGAAGAACCAGGGATGCGACCCTTCTGAGTACCTTTCGCAGAAATGGGCTTTCTCCATCGTCGATAAGTGTATCGTCTTGGAGGATGATGACGTGCCTTCACAGTCCTTCTTTCCTTTCTGCAAGGAGATGCTCGACCGCTATGAGCATGACGAGCGCATCGCCATGATTTCTGGATTCAATGAGGATGAGGTGACACCCGATTGTGAGGATAGCTACTTCTTTACCTCTACATTTGCCATCTGGGGATGGGCTTCTTGGCGAAGAGTCGTTGACAAGTGGGAGGGCGACTATGCCTTCCTGCGAGACAAGCAGGCGATGAAGCGATTGCAGTCGTTGGTGCGCCAGCGTGGCTATCGCAAAGACTTCCTGCCGATGTGCTCGGAACACCAACAGAGCGGCAAGGAGTATTACGAGAGCATCTTCTGGGCTTCCATGCTCCTCAACTCAGGACTTGCCATCATGCCAAGCAAGAATCTCGTCAATAATCTTGGTCTCTCCGACAACTCCACGCATTTCAGTGGTAGTATTCAGACGACTCCGAAGGCTTATCGCCGAATATTCACGATGAAACGATATGAGTTGGAGTTTCCTCTGCGCCATCCTCGTTATGTCATCGAGAACATCGACTACAAGGAACGGCTCTATAAGACCAATGCCTGGGGGCATCCTTTCATCAAGATGGGGCGTTCGATGGAAGAACTCTTCCTCAACTTGCGATACGGCAACTTCTCCATCATCACTAAGGCGGTGAAACGCCGTGTCAACAAGTGGCTGGGCAAGGACCGACACGTGTGATTTACGAGAAGTAACCCACGATGAGGCTTCCATTATATATAATAAGGTATAGGGCGATAGCTGCCACGATGCCTACGAGATATTTGCGGAATCTGATAGGGGCATTCTTGACAAGAAATCCCATGGCGATAGGCAGCGCATAGATCCAGTGGGCAGTCATGATATATACCTCGTTGATACCAAAGCCCAAACCGATGTGGAGTACCATGTCGAGTGCGAAATACGACAAGACCAGCCAGAGATACTTGCTCTTCCTGCCATACCAGATGCCTGACAGGAAGAGTAGGCTGATGATTCCTTCTACCGCATAATTCCACCAATAACGATATTTCACGATCATAGGGCGATGACGTAGCTCATCGCCTAGCAGATAGTCGGGGTGCAACTGGATAGATTCGCCCATCAAGTTCTCTACGACAGACTCCGTACGGCTGGTCGAAATGTCGGTCCAACTCATGAATCCAACCTTTGTGAGAGGTGCTCCTTGTTTGGGGCCTCTCTTCTTTTTCGTCTTTTCTTTAGCAAGTTGCTTTGCTTTTTGGATGCTGTCCTTCTTGGCAGCTTCTTTCTTTGCCTTGGCTTCTTTCCTCGCCATTTCGTTAGGCCATACATAAGTGCGGTATTCCCAATAGCAGAAGCCCCAGAGCAAGCCGGCTGGTAAGATGACAGCCAATAGAAGGTGCTTCGGACGGAAGAAACGCTTGCCGTTGACGAAGAGAGCAGAGAAAAATATCTTCAGACCATTGTTGAGCGAGGTGCCTGCGGTCAGCAGGAAGTAGAGCACGCTCTGCCATATCTTGAAGTCATGGTGATTCTTCATCCTTCTGCCCGAAACATAGAGCGCAAGGATGAGCAGCAACATGGAAATCACGAAGTGGTCGGGCACGATGGCACTGACCATCACGTAGCCGAAGGAGAAGAAGAGGAGGGTGAGTGCGTGGGAAGCCCACTTGCCCAACTCGATGACCTCACGGAAGATGCGATAGAGGAACACCATCGAGTAGAAGGCGCAAAACATCTGGATGATGACGGCGATGTAGAGGGCACAGTTGTATCCCGTTAACTTCATCAGTCCCATATTGATGAGATACGGCACATACATGTAGAACGCCAACAATGGATGTCGATACACATTGTAGGCGGCGCTCCAGTCGCTCAGCACCCAATAGGTGAGCGGATCGAATCCCGATACGCAGAAGTGGCGAATGAAATTCTTGTAATAATCATTCGTTATCTGAGTGAAAGGGGCGTTGTATTTGGCTATAACGAGACCGTTGAGGATGGCTAGCAATGCGAATATGATGAGGGCGAGCCATCTCTCTTCTTTCTGAATCTTGAATATGTGGAAAACTTTTTTCATGCAGTTCTTAACAATGAATGTCTTTGAAAATATCGGTTATTGCTCGATTCTTGGAATGCTGATTTTATTTCTCAAAAAATTATCTCTTGAGGAAGAATCTGACAAGCAGGAAGTTGACGGGGATGCAGATGCAAAGGGTAGGAATCATGGCGATTTGCTTCATCAATCCCAAACCGACGAAGAGGTTGAGAAAGAGGGTCTGCATCGAGTAGTTGACGATATGCGAGAGCGTGAATCCTGCTCCACGCTTGGCATTGGCTTTCACCTTGAAGGTGTAGCGAGTGCTGGCGATGAAGTTGAAGATGAAACTGATGATGTAAGCTAAGGTGTTGGAAACTGTAGCCAAGGTGTGGTCGTCTCCCGATAGTGAAGGGATGAGGCTCACCAATAGTGGCATAGCAGCTAAGTAGATGACATATTGTAAAATGGTTGCAACGGCACCTACAATACCAAAACGGATGACCTCGCCAAGTTTCTGACGCTTGGCGAGGTCTATCTGGTTATATTTCTCTTTGATACTCATTATATCTGTATTTGATTCATTATATAATAGATATACGAGACAAAAGTCCAAAGGAAATCGGGGTGAGATTATCCGTAGATAACCTTACCATTCTCGTCCTCATAAGGAGCCAAGTCCTTGGAGTACTGGTTCATGGCACGGAGGCTCATACCCATAGAAGAGAAACCACCATCGTGGAAGAGGTTCTGCATGGTCACCTTGCGAGTGAAGTCGGAGAACATCATCACACAGTAGTTGGCGCAATCCTCTGCCACTGCATTGCCGAGTGGAGACATCTTGTCGGCGAAGTCCATCATGTTGGCGATGTCCTTGATACCCTTGCCAGCTGTTGTGGCGGTAGGACTCTGAGAGATGGTGTTGATACGAACGTGCTTCTCGCGACCATAGATGTAACCGAAGCTACGGGCGATGCTTTCGAGCATGCTCTTGGCGTCAGCCATGTCGTTGTAGCCGAAGAAGGTGCGCTGTGAAGCCACGTAGGTGAGGGCTACTACAGAACCCCACTCGTTGATGGCATCCAACTTCTTGGCTACCTGCAACATCTTGTGGAAAGAGATGGCAGAAATATCCAAAGTCTTGTTCAAGAAATTGTAATCGAGGTCATCGTAAGTGCGGTGCTTACGAACGTTAGGGCTCATGGCTACAGAGTGGAGCACGAAGTCGATCTTGCCACCGAGCTTCTCCTGAGCCTCAGTGAATACCTTTTCGAGGTCTTCAACGCTTGTCGCATCAGCTGCGATGATAGGAGCGTTGATTTGTTCAGCGAGTTTGTCGAGAGTACCCATGCGAAGGGCCATAGCTGTGTTACTGAGTGCGATAGTTGCACCTTCCTCAGCAGCCTTTTCGGCTACTTTCCAAGCGATAGATTCCTCATTGAGGGCACCGAAGATGATGCCACGCTTGCCTTTTAACAAATTGTGAGTCATTGTTATCTTAATACTATATTTATAAATCGTGCGCAAAATTACGAATTTTGTGCAATATACGCAAACTTTTAAAGGAAAAAGTGCTCTTTTAAGCCGATAACTCGCCAAAACCTTTAAAAAAACTCAATTTTGGCGAGTTATTGGTTTGGATAACTTGCCAAAACCGATATTTTTTCGTAATTTTGGCGAGTTATCCAAACAAGAAGGTTATGAATAGACTGATAGGAAGACATAAGGAACAGGCTAAGTTGCAGACTTGTATGAACTCGGAACGCTCTGAGTTTGTGGTAGTTTATGGACGCAGACGTATCGGAAAAACGTTTCTCGTTAGACGTTTCTTCGAGGATAGGTATGCCTTCTCTTTTGTAGGCAAGCATGAGATGGCGAAGGATTTGCAGTTGCAAGAGTTTGCCAAGGCACTTCAGCGGTACTCTGGTTCGGCGTTTGTTCCGGTGCTCAAGAATTGGACAGAAGCTTTTGATGGACTTCAGAAATTGCTGGCTTCAGTAGAGACACCTGGCAAGAAAGTTGTCTTCTTTGATGAAATGCCATGGATGGATACTCCGAAGTCTGATTTCGTGATGGCTTTGGAGAACTTTTGGAATGGATGGGCGAACATGCGTGATGATATACTCTTCGTAGCTTGTGGTTCTGCCACGTCATGGATGGTGGATAAGCTCTTGCACAATCAAGGTGGATTGTTCAATCGTATCACGCAGAAGATATATCTTCGCCCTTTCAAGCTGCGAGAGGTAGAGCAATATCTAGAAGAGAATCATTTCAATTGGAATCACTATCAGATAGCCCAATGCTATATGATTTTGGGTGGCATACCTTTCTACTTGACATTGCTCAATCCGAAGTTGTCGCTGTTGGCTAATATGGATGAACTGTTCTTCTCGGATGCTCATGCCATGTTGCGCACCGAATACAACGAATTGTATGCCACCTTGTTCAAGCGACCTGAGAATTATCTGATGGTCATCAAGTTGTTGACCGAAAGAAAAGAGGGTTATACCAGAAAGGAAATCAGCGAGAAAACCAAGTTGGGTGGTGCTGCGCTTACCAAGGTGCTTTCCGATTTGGAACAGTGCGACTTTGTGTTGTCCTATTCTCGCTATGGCAATTCCAAGAACAATGCCATCTATCGTATCAAGGACTTTTACACCTTATTTTATTATAAGTATGTACAAGGGAAGGATACCAAGGATGCTCACCGCTGGACGCATCTTTCTTCCACGCCGCAAGTGATGAGTTGGCAAGGCTTTAGTTTTGAACTTCTGTGCTTGTTGCATTTGGACGAGATCAAGAAGTCGCTGGGCATTGACCGCATCTTGAATGATGCCAGCGCTTGGCGTAGCAAGCAAACAGAGCAGAATACACAGATAGACTTGGTGATAGAGCGAGCCGACCGCAACATCAATCTCTGTGAGATGAAGTTCTCCACGGCGATGTATGCCATCGACAAGGATTATGAGCAAAAGTTGCGTGAGCGTATGTCGATATTCCAGGCGGAGACTAAGACCCGCTGTAGTACTCGTATCACGATGGTTACCACTTATGGGGTGCTAAAGAACAAGCATTCAGGTATCGTCGATGATGAGGTGCAGCTTGAAGACTTGTTTGCGGAGACGGATGAGACGCGGTAGAGGAATAGAATTCTGTAAGTGTTAATAAATCTAACTCGTAGTTTTAACACTTGGAACTCGTAGTTTCTCATCCCGCAACTCATCGTTTTGGGATGGCAGAAGCTATGAGTTGGCAAAAATAAACACGGACAAATTGAATTTGTCCTCGACTTTTGTCTCTGTGAATGTAACTACCTTTATATAAGGATGTTCTGATAGGCCGGACAAATTTGCGAGACAAATTCTATTTGTCCATGTTATTTTTTTCGTTCAGAAGAGCATCAGATGTTCATTTTGTTGATTTGTAAGGTAAAAAGCGGCATAAAATGGTGTGATTGTCATTACCACCAAGAAGGGTACTGAGGGCAAGTTGAATATCAATGTTGATATTAAGCAAGGCTTCACTTCTATGGCAAATAACAACATGGATTATGCCAATGCAGAGCAGACTATGAATTTGTATGCACAAGGTCGTGTAGCTGCAGGTCAGTTCGATAATATTGATGATGCAAAAGCTGCTTTGTCTGAGAATTACGAATGGGATGGCAAGAGATCTACCAATTGGATAGATGAGGTTACTCGCCATGGTTATTATCAAGACTACAACATCAGTGCTCAGGGAAAGACAGGTAAGACTGGTTTCTATATCAGTGCTGGCTATCTCGATACAAAGGGTTTGGTAATTGCTTCTGACTTTAAGAGATATTCTGGTCGTGTCAATGTGGAGAGCAAGTTCGGTCGCTTTGCTGTAGGTGCTAATGCTAACTATGCCTTCTCTATTAAGAATGGTTCAAGTCAGTCAACTGCAGGTGCAATGAGTAATACTATGACCGCTGCGATTTCTATGATGCAACCATTCTATCCAACTCATGATGAGGAAGGCAAGTACTATGGTTATACTTATGGCTTATATAATCCTCTTGCTCTTGCAGATAAGTTGGGTAATCAGATCATTATACAGGTTATGATTTCCCATTCGCATCTTTGGGAATGAACAAACTTTCTACAGCCGGTAAGTGGGAAGATCCTGAATATGAGCAGAGAGAGGCAAGATTGGCGTCTTATTTTGCTGATGCACATTACTCATATCTTGATAAGTACTATGCATCTGCATCTTTCCGCCGTGATGGCTCTTCTGTGTTTGGAACGGATAATCTTTGGGGTAATTTCGGGTCACTTGCAAAAGCGTGTGGATAGCATAGCACAATA
>ULUS01024957.1_pt1 | contig 15476 bp, 7 predicted proteins | sample 1958761 | NCBI WGS metagenome assembly ULUS01 (sample SAMEA4835767, study PRJEB28245) | human gut metagenome | biome: gut microbiome; material: fecal sample | place: Denmark | collected 2008
AGCCCGTTTATAACCACATTATTAGTTTTACCGGACAGCAATAATTCTGCTTATAATGTTAGTATTAAGAGGATGCAGACAGATATGAGTGATTATTTCTATCAGACATATATTTCTGTCAGACTTGGTGCTGCGGAGGCCGGAGACCTCCGCTACTGATAGCTGCGAAACCGCTTATCTTCTGCGCAGCATCACCGGCACATCGCTGTCGGAGATCTGCTTTCTCTCGCCCTTGCCAAAGCGTATGGTCTTTGCAGCTCCGTCTGCAGCCTTGGTCTTAAGCGGAGCGTTGTAGCCGCTGACGCGGTTGAGACTGAAGAAGATGAACTCGTCGTTGTTCACACCCTCCATCACGCCGTCGAAGTAGTTGTTGTCGAGCGAGAAGCCCGAGTACTTGCTGTTGCCGTTGGCGTCGAGCAAGAAGCGGTAGCCGCTGCTCACGTATTCGATGTTCACATTGCCCGTGCGATAGTCCACATACCACTTGAAGCGCAGCGTCTGCTGGTTGCCCTGACCGTCGTAGTCGGTCTCGTAGCCCGTGCCATTGATGGCGTCGTAGCGGTACTGCACGAAGGTGAAGTCGGCGTCGCACTTGGTCTGCTCACGCTCGCCGTCCTCGTTGTAGTATTCGTTGATGATTGTTCCCTCCCATGTGCCGCTGAGCGTCTGCGCAAGATCGAGAGCATAGTCGGTAGCGTCGTAGTAAGGCTTGTCGTACCAGTCGTAACCGTCGTACCAGTCTTCTTCGCAACTGGTGAAGGTGAACGGCAATGCTGCCATAACCAGGAGTGTGAGGTAAGTACTTAATCGTTTCATAATATTCGAGTTTTTATTGTTTCACTTTTTGTTTGTGAAGTAGGGCGGCATTGCGTCTAACTTTCACTTGCAAAATTATACAAAAAAATCCCTACCTGCAAGTGAAAAACCATATTCGCAGGTAGGGATTTTCCTATTTCGTTTATACATTCGTCCTACGCACGGCGTCGCAGAACAGAAGTGTTAGTCGCGGCGGAAGATGTCGCGTGTGTATACCTTCTCGACAACGTCGTCGAGGCAAGCGTCGTAGCGGTTGGCGATGATGGCTTGGCTCTGTGCCTTGAAGGCTTCGAGGTCGTTCACCACGCGGCTGCCGAAGAACGTTGTGCCGTCTTCGAGTGTCGGCTCATAGATTATCACCTGTGCGCCCTTTGCCTTGATGCGCTTCATAATGCCCTGGATAGCCGACTGGCGGAAGTTGTCGGAGTTCGACTTCATGGTGAGTCGGTATACGCCGATGACACATGCGTTCACCTCTGCGCCGTACTGGTTGTTCTCGCTGTAGCTGTACCAGCCAGCCTTGCGCAGAACGGCGTCGGCGATGTAGTCCTTGCGTGTGCGGTTGCTCTCTACGATGGCCTCGATGAGGTTTTCGGGCACGTCGGCATAGTTGGCGAGCAGCTGCTTGGTGTCCTTCGGCAGGCAGTAGCCGCCGTAGCCGAACGACGGGTTGTTATAGTGGGTGCCGATACGCGGGTCGAGACCTACGCCGTCGATGATTGCCTTTGTGTCGAGCCCCTTCATCTCGGCGTATGTGTCGAGCTCGTTGAAGTAGCTCACGCGCAGCGCCAGATAAGTGTTGGCGAAGAGCTTAACCGCCTCAGCCTCCTTCATGCCCATGAAGAGCGTGTCGATGTTCTCCTTCAGAGCGCCTTCCTGCAGCAATGCAGCGAAGGTCTTTGCAGCCTCCTTCATGCGCTCCACGTCGGTGACGGTACGGATTGCTTCGTTCTCCTCTGCGTAGCTCTCGCCCTCAATCAGCTTCGGGTAGCCCACGATGATGCGGCTCGGGTAGAGATTGTCGTAGAGAGCCTTACTCTCGCGCAGGAACTCTGGCGAGAAGAGCAGGTTGAACTGCTTTACGCCCTTCTTAGAGTATTTAAGGTAGAGGCTGCGTGTGTAACCCACGGGGATGGTGCTCTTGATGACCATAACGGCGTCGGGGTTCACCTCAAGCACGAGGTCGATAACCTCCTCTACGTGCGTCGTGTCGAAGTAGTTCTTCACGGGGTCGTAGTTGGTAGGAGCGGCTATCACCACGAAGTCGGCATCCTTATACGCTGCCTTGCCGTCGAGAGTGGCTACAAGGTTCAGCTGTTTCTCTGCCAGATACTTCTCTATATAGTCGTCCTGTATAGGAGATATGCGGTTGTTCAGTTTCTCTACCTTCTCGGGTATCACGTCTACGGCTGTCACATGGTGGTGCTGCGAAAGGAGTGTTGCTATACTCAGTCCGACATAGCCTGTGCCGGCTACAGCTATCTTTATGTCCTTAAATTCTTTCATCGCTATATATTATAATGTGATATTCTTTATGATGTGGGCAAAGATAGTGCAAACCGAAGGCAGAACATCAAGCTTGCTTGAATGTTATGCTGAGGTGCAGCCTATCTTCTGCAAAGATATAAATTAAAGTTGAGAGTTGATAGGTTTTTTTGTTGAAAATTGAGAGTTTTATTAAATGTTGAGAGTTGAGAATTGAGAGTTGAGAGTTATGATATGTTTTCCCGTTTATAGGACTTTCCTATTTATAGGACAAATCATAACTCTCAACTCTCAATTTTCAACTCTCAACTTTTACACTATCTTGTCAATGAGAACTTCATGCTCAGTCCGAAATCCTGTGTTGTTGTCGGATACGAGCTCGACGAGAGCAGCGGAGTGTTGGTCTGTCGGTCGTAGTAGAAGCTCATGGTGAGCAGTCGCGACACGGTGTAGTCGGCAGAGAAGGCGAGCTTGAACGCCGTGTTGCCGCTGTTAGCCGACGAAGTCATCGTGGCGATGTCGCGGCTTATCGACGCCTGCTTGCGCAGACTCAGGTCGAGACGCAGCTTCAGGTCGTTGTTCACACCGTTTGAGGAGCGTGTGCGGCTCGGCGACGAGTTGTTGCTTGCGCTGTTACGCTTCGACTTCACCTTGCGGTGCTTGTTGCTGCCGCCGCCTCCGAAGAGGTTGAAGTTGTTAATGGTGTAGCCGGCGCCAATCACCCAGTCGTTAGACGACGACTCGTTCACCTGCACCGAAGTCATGCTCAGACTCAGCACGCGCGTCTTGCGATACTCCGCCTTGACGGTGAGGTTGTTGTTCAGCGTGACGTCGATGCCAAGCAGCGGCGAGAACGACTCGTTGATGCTCACCGTCGACACGTTGTACATAGAGTTCGGCGTAGGCATGCCTGTGGTGGCGTCGGTGATGAAGCCGAGTCCGCCCATGTACTCCATGAACGTGCTGTACGACGAGTAGGAGCCTACGGCGTATACGCTCTTATATGCGTGGTTGATGTTGACGCTCTTGAACACGTCGCGGAACCACGGCAGCTTCGACAGTCCGCTGTACTTGATAGTCCAGTTGGGCAGCAGGTGAGCCAGCGTCGGGAATATCGACATCTGCGTGCCCATGTTGGTGTAGGCAGCAAGGAACGCAGGCACCATCACGTCTGAGCTATACTTGTTGACGCCACCGTTAGCCGCGTCGAACTTCTTGCCTGCAAGCTGCGATCCGGCAGGATATACCGCACCGGCATACTGTGCCTCGACGCGCTTGCGGAAGCCTTCGAGCGAGTTGCAGAAACGCTCGAACGATGCCGACTTGTAGCCGTTCTTCGCGCTGCCCGAGCCTTCGAACGCGCTGCGCAGCGAGAGCGTTGTCATGGTGAACGTTCCGCTCTGTGTGGTCGGGTTGCCAGCGTACATGTACTGCACCTGGCGTGCCGTTGTCTTGGCGCGCGACGCCGTGAGGTCGATCTTCAGATTGCGCACAGGCTCGAGCGTAGCCCTCAGCTGCAAGTCTTCGGTCAGGTTGGTCGTAGCCGGCGTAGCGAGCGAGTCTGCCACCATCAGCCATCCGTTCTCGCGAGCCTTGTCTACATACGAGTCGCCCACGAAGCCGAACGCAAAGTCCAAGCCCGGCGACAGCGGTCCGTAGCCCGAACCCTGTCCGAACATATTGCCTACCATCGGCTTGAAGCCCGGTATCGACATGGCGTACTGGTTGCGGTAGCTCAGACTCACGTTGCGCACCATCATCAGCACTCGAGCCACGCTCTGCGCCGCACGGTACCACTTCTGGTTCTCAAGCGGTTCCTTTGCTATCACCGAAACCTTTATCTTCGTTGCCGAGTCCACCTTATTTAATATAAGGATGTTGTTGTCGTCAACACGCTTGTACTTCAGTTCGAACACTCTGCCTGCCTCAGTACGTCCGCTTACTATGATACGCTTCGTGCGCTTTCCGTGGTTCACCTTGATAGTGGTGTCGGGCATGAGCGTTATCTCTTTCTCGAAGCCCTTCTTCTTCTTTGCCAGCAAGTCGCGCGGGTTGGAGTCGTTTGCGAACGGCGGCTTCTTCTTCGTCTTCTGGTCGCCGTCGGCTGCACCCTTCTCTTTTGCTTCAGCCTCGCGCTTCTTCTTCGCCTCCTCGCGTTTCTTCTTCTTTGCCTCCTCCGCCTTGCGGCGGTTTGCGGCAGAGTTGTCTTTCTTGAAACGGTCGTTGGTCTTCTTCAGGAACGGCACATGGTTGTAGAGTTTCTCCATGTTGAACTGTCCGTTGATGTTTATCTGGCGGTTGTTGGCGATGGTGTTGCCAAGCGAAGTGCCGTCTTCGAGATCAGAACCTCGCATCCAGTTGTACGTAGCGTTGTACGATCCGTCGGCTGTTATCCAGTCGAACACCGGAATGAGATTAATAGGCAGCTTGTACGACGCCTGGAACGACTGGTTGTACTTCAGCGGTCTGCCCAGATGCTTGATGGATGTCCAGACAGAGTCCTTCCAAGCCGTGTAGCTATCTGGATAGAGGTCCTTGTTTACAGGTGTGTAAGGCTCCTCAATCTCTGCGTTAGTGGCGCTCTGGAAGTTCATGTGCAGGTTCTTCGTGAGGTCCCAGCGCAGGTTGAACTCGCGGTTCCACAAGAACTGTGACGAGAATGTGAGCGGCAGCTTCTGGTTCTCGGTCGACTCCATGTCGCGCTCCTGCAGCTCATAGTAGTTGCGCGTGATGTCGGTGTTGAACGCCACGTTCTGCGGCAGCCAGTTCAGTCCGAACTTCTTCGGGAAGTCGAGCCACTTCGAACGGCTCTTCACCTTCTTGAACGGTTCCCAAGCCTTGTATATAGGCGACCACGAATAGCTGAACGCACCGCGCCAGTTGTCCTCGCGCTCGTAGATAGTAGTCTCGCCGGTGGTGTAGCTGTGGCTGTGACTGTACGAGAACGAGAAGTTGGCAGGGTCGTACGGCATCGGGTGGCGCTTGTTCTGTATGCCGACACGCACGTTCGACAGCGAGAAGTTGGTCTGCGTAACCTTTGTCACAGCGATGCTTTCTATCGAATCGCGCTCGTGCTTAGAGCCAGCAGCTTCGAGAGCGTCGTCGAGTTCCATATCCGTATCGAGCGGATTGTATTTGGGCGATGTCTTCTCCTTAGTAACCGAGTAGTAGAGCGGCGCCGTAACCTTCGCCTTGTCGGGGAAGAACTTGCCAAGCTCCACATTAGCCGTCACGGTGTAGTTGGAGTAGTTGTCGGTAGAACGCTGTGCTACACCTTCCTCCAGTCCGCCGAAGCCGGCAGAGGTGTACTTGCCCTGCACGTTGACGGTGCCGAGGTCGGAGAGCTGCAGATTGAGCGTGCCCTGTGCAGCCCAACCGCCCGAGTTGTTGAACTCCTTCAGTCGAAGCTCATTCACCCAGACCTCACCACTCTTCACTTCGCCCGAGTTGTTGCGCACACCGATGACCATAGTCTTCACCTCGCCCAGCGTAGGATTACCCATCACCGAGATGCGGTTCTTAGGCTGGTCGGGGTCGTACGCCGAGTAGAGTCGGTTGTACGAAGCCTGTCCGTTCGCCTTCGCCTTGTTGCGCTCCTTCTTCAAGCCGGTGAGCTTGGAGAGGGCGATGTCGAGCATGTTCTCCTCGGGCCATACTGCGCGAGCGTCGGCTGCCGAGTAGCGTCCGTATTTGCCAGGCTCGGTGAGCTTCAGCGGAATCTCGTACTCGTAGAAGTTGCTCTTATAGTCGGAGCCGAGACGGATGAATACAGACAGCTGTCCGTCCTCAAGATTCGTCTGGTTGGGCTGGAAAGCGTTGGCGTGAACGAACATCTGCAGACGCTTGTACTGTCTGAGATCGAGCGTTGTGTTCTTGTACACCGCCTTTGCCTCGCCGGTGCCGAGCGTGGTGACGCTCATCGAGAGTGCCTGCTCGTTGTTCTCCACGAGCTGCGGCTGCGTTGGGTCCTGTCCGCGCTTGATGCCCGGCGGCAGGATATAGTTGACCGGCTGCTTGTCGTTGTTCTCCTCGATGTTTACGGCACTCACCACGAGCTTGCCCGAAGTGGAAGCCGAGTTGTCGAGGTTCTGCTCGTAGACGCGCCACTCACCACGCACGAGGTCGAGCGTTCCGAAGCGCAGCACGATAGGATGCTTGAAGCCTGTGAGGAACATACGCATGAAGCGCATCGAGGTGAAGTCGTTGATAGCACCGAACTTCTTCTCGTAGTCGCGCAACGGTATGCGGAACTGGTACCAGTTGACCGTTTCTGTCTTGTTGTTGCGCAGCTGGTGGGTGTCCTCGCGCTTGTCTACGATGTAGTTCTTGCCCACCTCGAGGTCTTCGGGGCGGATAGACACGCGATACTGGAAGAACTTCTCGTACTCGTTGAGCGTGTAGTCCTGGTTGATGTCCTCCACGTCAGGCGTCGACTTGTACGACGTGTCGTAGCTCTCGGTGCGCGAGTCGTTGTCGGGCGAGTTGCCCTGCGGGTTGTTTATGTACTTGTAGCGGCGCAGGATAGGCGCCTTCATCATGTCGTAGTCGGAACCACGGAAGTAGTGGTAGTTGTCGCCTGCGGGGTCAGCCCAGATAGAGTCCCACACGGCAGGGTTCACCTTGCCCTGCACCTCGCGCAGGAAGTCCTGATAGCTCTCCCACTTCTGCTCCTCCTCGTCGTTGAGTCCGTTGAAGCCCACGTCCTGCAACGCACGCGAACCCTTCGATGTCGCGAAGGCGTACACTACGGTAGCCTGGTTGGGCACCTTACCCCACTGCGTAGTGGTGAAGTTCTGCGAGCCGTCTACGGGCATGCCGCTCTCGTAGAACTTCTTGCCGTCGCGCAGAATATCCTCGCTCATCTCGCCGAGGTTGATATAGAAGTCGCCGCCGTAGTCGGCTGCCACGCCCTGCTCGCGTGTGTAGATGAATGGGTCGAGCATCCAGAACTCGATGTACTCGATGTTAGCTGCCTCGAAGTCGTTGGTGTCGAGCTTTCGCATCATGCCGCCCCAACGCTTCTGCGGATTGTTGAGAGTGCCGTCGGGGTTGAGGTCGGGGTCGAAGTTGTACGGACCGCGCTCGTTCGGATAGTAAGCGAGGTTCAGGATGTTGAGCATCGACGAGTTGCCGTTGTATGCGCTCTGGTCGCGGTTGGGGAACAGCTCGCTGACGTAGAACTCGCGAACGTAATGGTTCGACAGCTGGTCGAGATCGCTCTTGATGTGGCTCGGCGTGAGCGACGAAGAGCGGCGTGTGAAGAGCGGGTCGATAGTGTACCACGCCAGGCGCGAGCGGTTGAAGCCCGAGCGCAGCGTAGACTTGTCGCCTGACTCGGGGAACATCGACGGCACCGACGAGATTATCCACGACGTAGGTGTAGACACGTCGATGGTGTTCTTGGTGTTCTCGAAGTCGTCGATGTACGAGGCGTTGTCCTGCGTGCCGCTGCTCTGTCCGGCTATGAGTTGCGCGAACTCGCCCGAGAACGAGATGCTCGACGGTTGTGTGAGATGCAGGAAGGGCAGCTTGTCGAGCATGTTCGTGAGCCACTGGCTCTGCTTCTTCCAGTTGATGTTCAAGCCCCAGATAGTGTTGCTGAGCGGCTCCGATCCCATGTTCACCTTGTTGGTGAGCGCCTGTTCGGAGAGGTGCTGGAACGTACCCGAGAGCTGGAAGTCCTTCGAGAAGTCGTACTCCCAGTTCATGCCGAACATCGTCTTGCGCTCCTGTCCGTAGTCGGTATTGCTTTCGAGCGACACGTTCACGGCGGTGCCGGCGTCGATGATGCTCTGGTTGAGGATGGTCACCTCGCCACCCGAGTAGTCGACCGAGTAGTCGGTGCCTTCGGCAAGCGTGACGCCGCCTGCCGTAACCACCACCGAGCCTTGCGGAATGTTGTATGCGCCGAGCGAAATGACGTTAGCCGATGTGCCGCGGAACTGTCCCATGAGCACGTACTTGTCCTTCTCGGCAATCTGCTTCGCCACGGTCTTCGTAGAGTCGTACAGCTCGGTGAAGGCGTACTTCTCAGCCTTGTCTGCCGCCACGCCGTTCTTCAGAAGCATCTCGTACATATAGCTGCCGAACGGTTCGGCAACGGGGAAGAACACTCGACCGTTCGTCACGGTGTAGCCCTCCACGTAGTCGAAGTAGCCGTTGGGATGCGCCTTGTTGTTGTTGTCGAGTCGGTCGGCTCCGAGGAACTTTACGAGTGTCTGGTTCTTCACCTGCGGCTCGGGTATGTATGTGAGGTAGACACCGGCGGTGTCGCTCTGGAACTTCACGTCGAGGCGGAACTTCTCCTTCTCTACCGACGAGGCAAGGTAGTAGACGTTCTTCATCATGAGGCCCCAGTTGCCCTGATGCGGATTGTTGCTGGTATTCTTCAGCGCCTTCACGTAGAGTGCCTTGTTAGAGTCGGTGATGTCCGACGCGAACTCGCCCACCTGATACGTCACACCGCCGTATGTGTACTCGTAAGCCACGGCGAGCACCTGGTCGGTCTGCAGCGATGTCTTCAGCGAGACGTAGCCCAGCGCCTTGTTCACGGTGTACTCAGACGAGTTGAGCAGGCGCGCACGCTCCAGCTTCTCGTAGTCGGCTCCGCCCACGAAGCCGGGTATTCCGTCGAGCACGGTAGAGGTCTGGTCAATGTCGCGTGCGGCGGCGTACTGCGATGTCATGGCTGCATACTCCGAGTTGGCGGCGTTGGCAGGCACGGGCTGTCCAGTCACGCTCCAGAGGCTGTTAGACACGCGGTTGTTCTCGCCCAAGTCGGTGAGGGCGATGATGTTACGGGTGTTGGATGTGTTGCCCGACTTGTTCGTCACCCACACCTCCACGCGGTTGATCGTCACGCCCGACGTGAGGTTGGGCAGCGAGCGCATCGACTCGTCGTAGCGGTCGTGGAAGTATTGCGCAAGGAAGAAGTGGCGGTTCTCCTCGTAGTTGGCGGCGTCTATCTCGAACGGCGTGAACTGCTTGCCGCCCTTCGACGACACCGATTTCGACGACGACTTCTTCTGCGAGGCTACGAGCTGCAGCTTGAGCTTGCCGAACTGCAGGTCGGTGCGCAGACCGAAGAGCGAGGAAGCTCCACGTACGAGCGACGAGTTGGAGGGGAACGACACGTTGCCTGCCTCGATGAGCTTCACTATCTCGTCTTCCTTGCCGTCGTACTTCAGCTTGAGGCTCTGCGCGTCGAAGTCGAACGTAGCGTCGGTGTTGTAGTTGAGGTTCATGTTCACCTTGTCGCCCACGCGTCCGTTAAGACTCACGTTTATCTTCTCGTCGAAGTCCATCGTGGTGGTCTTGCGGTTGCGCACGGGCAGCGACGGGTTGTCGATGCTCTTCATCGTGGCGCCGAACTTCAGCTCGGCTGTTCCCTGCGTCTTGATGCGCACACCGCCTGGACCGAATATCTTCTCAGCCGGTCCGAGGTCGAAGTGCATGTCGGTGAAGTCGAACTTCTCCTTGCCCTTAGCCTGGTAGATCTCGTCGTTCTTCTTGCGGAAGAACTGGTTCATCATGCGGCGCTCGCTCCACTTGCGATACTCGTCCTGCGTCATCATGAACGGGGCGTTGATGTACGAGTCGGATATCTTCGAACCGATGATGTATCGGTCGAGCGAGTCGTTGTACACCACGTCCTGCTTCAGGTTGTCGGGACGCTTCAGGTCGGCAGCATTCTGGTCGAGGTCGTCGAGCGTGATGGGCAGCGTGCGCTGTATCTTCCAGCGCGGATGCAGCAGCGAGTCGGGTATCGAGTCCTCGTTCTCGAGCTTGGGCTGCGCCTTCACGACGAGCGAGTCGATGCGCCCTGCGGAGCCGTTACGTTGCGGAGCCGCGTCGCGCGTCTTGCGCACCGAGAGCTTGCGCTGCGGGTTCTGCGGCGTCTGCGTGATGGCATACGACGCCAGTGCCGCCATAACCATTACGACGACAAACGCGCGGGCAGTGCCGAGCGAGCGAATCGCCTGCAGCCTACGCTTTAAAAATCGGTATATGATATTAGTTAAATTCAAAATCAGCTTGTTTACTTGTCTACTTAATCTGCTTCAGCGCCAGCTTCACCACCTGCTCGACAGGCAGCGTGGCGTCGTCGGTGAGAATCGCCGTAACCACATTCGCCGTAGGTGCGGGCGAAAAGCCGAGCATGGTGAGTGCAGCCACCGCCTCGTCGCGCACGTCGACGGGAATAGTGCTGTCCGTAGCGGTTCCTGCCGCCACCTCCTGCGCTATGCCCAGCGAGAGAATCTTGTCCTTCAGGTCGACGATGATGCGCTGCGCGGTCTTCAGTCCGATGCCCTTCACGCTCTTCAGCACGCGCTCGTTGCTCGTGGAGATAGCGTTGCACAGCTCCGAGGGCGATGCCGACGAGAGAATCATGCGCGCCGTGTTGGCTCCCACACCCGACACGGTGATAAGCAGTCGGTAGAGGTCGCGCTCCTGCTTAGAAGCGAAGCCATAGAAAGTGTAGCTGTCGTCGCGTCCGCCAGTGACAAGCGCCTCGTGTACAAACAGTTTCACGTTCTCCTTGCCCTGTATCGCCTCGTATGTATTCAGCGAGATATTCAGAGCGTAACCCACGCCGTAAGCCTCAACAACGGCCTGCGCCGGAGTGAGTTCCGCCAGTTCGCCCTTAATATAATCAATCATTTTTCAGTACGTTTTATTCGTTGTTTTGTTGTCTGCATTAAGCCTCAAAAGTGCTTAACGTCTATTAATAACGTACATTTCCACATTTTATTATATACGCAGGCGTAGTTTGTTGCAGATACATGAGCAATTTTTTGCTCTTCACCCTATGCTTTTGTCATCGTTGCGCGTCCGCCGTCCGATCAGATTCCGTCCGCCTTCCGATCAGATTCCGTCCGCCACCCGATCAGATTCCGTCCGCTGCCCGATCAGATTCCGTCCGCTGCACCAACCAAGCAAGCAACCAACCAACCAACAAGCCATTTAATTTTACCCATCAAAAGCAGCCATATATCCAACAAAAACATTAACTTTGCTAATCCATAAAAACTCCAACCATTATGTCCAGCAAAAGCACCATCCTTACAGAACACCATAACATACAAACGCCCTGCAAACTCTTCATCGTGGGCGAGCCGCAGGTGCTGCTCATACAGCCATCGGCGCGCCACGAGGAGAAGAACGACGGTGTGCGACGCGAAGTAGAATTGATAGCACAGGCGAGCGGCAAGGGCTTCGCCATGGTTTTCTTCGACTGCGTTGAGTGGGCGCGCGCCCTCATGCCGTGGGCTGACGATGCTGTGTCGCGCGACGCCGAGGTGGGCAGACACGCTCCTGACACGCTCCGCTTCATAGAGCATACTCTGCTGCCGTGGCTCCGCGAGCGCTTCGGCGCTTTGCCCTGCATCATCGGCGGCTACTCGCTCGGCGGACTCTTCGCTCTTTGGGCTGCGCGCAACACCGACGCCTTCGCCGCCGTTGCCGCCGCGTCGCCTTCGCTCTGGATTAAGGGTTGGGGCGAATATGCCGCTGCGCACCCTATACTCTCGCCACAAGCGACAATTCAACATTCAACACTCAACACTCAATACTCAACACCTCAACATATCACCACTACAACACCTATTCACCTCTCTCTCGGCGACCGCGAGGAGCATTGCCGCAACCAGCGCATGAAGCGCATCGGCGACTGCGTGCGTGCCGAGTACGCTCTGCTCTGCCAGCAGCTCTCTCCCACCGCCGTCACCCTGCGTTGGCACGAAGGCGGACACTTCGGCGCCGAAGCCGAGCGCACAGCGGAAGCCTTCGCATGGTGCATGGAGCACCTATAAAAGGAAGAACATAGTCATTTCATCGAGTATATTCGATAAAAATATAGCTATTTTATCGAGTATATTCGATAAAAACACAACTATTTTATCGAGTATATTCGATAAAATTAGTATCTTTGCACATAATTCTACTAATTTATTCTGACAAAACTATAAAAATAAAAGGAATGACAAAGGATTTAATAAAGATACTAATTGCAGAATATCAGAGATATGTTACACAAGTTGAACTTGTGAAACGTAATGTGGAATTGCAGGACGGACTGAATTACGTTTTCGTAGGACTACGCCATGCAGGAAAGTCTTATCTGATGTTCCAACACATAGCACAATTAATGGAGCAAGGACATAAAGCTGAAGAGATTCTTTACTTCAACTTTGAGGACGACCGTATAGATTCATTAGACATAAGCGACCTCGACTTGATTAAAACCTGCTATGAAGAAATGTACGACACCCGCCCTATATTCTTTTTGGACGAGATTCAATTGGTAGACAAGTGGGAAAAATTTGCACGCAGACTTGCCGACCAGAAATACAGAGTGTACATCACGGGTAGCAATGCCAAAATGCTAAGTAGCGAAATAGCAACTACACTTGGTGGAAGATATATGATTCATGAGGTTTTTCCGTATTCATTTGCAGAGTATCTGAAAGCTAACGGCATTGACTTGCATACAAAGAATGCACTTTATACACACAATAAAGAAATTGTGAAACTTGCCGACATATACTTTCAACATGGCGGTTTGCCTGAAACCGTCGGTATGAAAAACCCGCGCCAATGGATGAGCAACCTGTTCAGCAGGATTTTCTTTGGTGACTTGGTGGCAAGATATAAAATACGAAACGACTTCGCACTACGCGTAATGATACGCAAGATTGCAGAAAGCGTAAAACAGCCACAATCATACAATCGTATTGCAAGCATTGTTAGTAGCACAGGTAAAAAAGTCAGTACCGATACTGTCATCGATTACATGGAATATATGAACGAATCGTGGTTGATACTCCCATTTGAAAACTTTTACGGCAAATTGCAAGACAAGGAATCGAACCGCAAGTACTACTTCATCGACAACGGCTTGCTGCACCTTTTCCTGGTAGATGCCGAAACATCTTTGCTGGAGAATATTGTAGCCGTAAACCTAAAACGGAAATATAGCGAAAGATGCTATTTTTGGAATAGCAAAAATGCAGAAGTAGACTTCTTAATACCCGACGAAGAAACAGCTATTCAGGTTTCCTACTCAATGAATAATGCAGATACGGCCAAACGCGAAGTAGACGGATTACTAAAATTGGCAGCTATTCAACCTCTTAAAAGAATGATAGTTGTAACAAAGGATGAAGAGAGAGTTTTGGAACAAGACGGCTTTACTATAGAATTAATTCCGCTATGGAAATGGTTGTTGGAAACAACAGACTAACGATTCTGTAAAAAGCCATGAAAAACAGTAATAGACAAAAAACAGCTAAATCTTGAACCAGAAAACAATGAATAATTAGTTTTCCGGTTCAAGATTTAGCTGTTTTTATGTAATTAAGATCTACAAATCTCAACACATCAACATCTCACCACATCAACACCTCAACACCTCAACATCTCAACACATCAACACCTCAACATCTCAACACATCACCACATCGCCGCATCAACGCCGTAGCGTCCCTGCTCCGTCTGGATGACGACCTTGTTGCCGCTGAGCACCTTGCGTGGGCGCTGCATCTTTGCGCCAGACGTTACGCCGTTGACGGCGGTCGGTTCGGTCACGACGAGGCGCATTGTTGCTTCGGCTCCGCCGTCGTATGCAGCGGCAGTTATGGTTGTTTCGCCCACGCCGAGAAGCGTTACGAAGCCGCCTGCTACGGTTGCAACGCTCTCGTCGGAGCTTGTCCAGCGAAGGCGCTTGTCAGTAGTGGTCTTCGGCAGCAACGTTGGGCGCAGACCGATGTGTGCAGCGTCGAGAGAGACGGTCTGCTCCTCCTCAGCGAAGGCGAGCGAACGCGACTGCTCGGGCTGCTTCTGTTCGCCCTTAAGATAGAGGAACGGCAGGGGCAGCGACTTCGAGGTGTAGAGGTTGAAGCGTGCGTAGCTGTTGTCGGGAGTGCTGTAGCGCAGCGTGCCGTACTCGGCACCAGCGGGAGCTATTGTCGCACCGTCGTAGCCAAGGTCTACGGTCCACTCGGTTGCGCCCTCGTTCCAAGCAAGCTGCTGCTTGCCTGTTGCGCCGAGCTTTCGACCGTACTGGTCGGTGAAGGTCCAGTTCTGTGCGTCTGTCTTGTCAAGCGTGAAGCGCAGCACGTCTGGACTGGTTACGTCAGCCGTCGAGGGCACGGCAACTGCGTCGAGATAGTGCGACTCGTCCATACCGTCGAAGTCGGCTGCTTGTTGTATTCCACAATCCTGTACACTACTTCCGCTGCGTCAGTCGCAACAGAAAGCGTAAGGAACGCCGCTATCGCCATCGCCTTACGCGCCATCTTCATCAGATTATTCATATCCTTGCTTTACTTTTTTACTCTTTTACTCTTTTACTTTTTACTGCAAAGGTAGTGCAAACTGAAGACATATACAAGAATTGAAAAGAAACAAAAGGACACCATTGTATATTCTCATTGAAATTAACTACCTTTGTAGTCAGATTCCTTAATTTACAGGATTTGTGATTATTATTCTCTAATGTAAAAACTACTCAAAAGCAGAATAAGATATGCCGGTACAAAGTGAAGCAGCTCTCGAAAGCGGACTTATAGCAACTCTTCAAAAGATGAACTACGAGTATGTTCATATTGAAGAGGAGAAGAACCTGTCTGCCAATTTCAAAAAGCAGTTGGAGAAACACAACAAGAAGAAATTGGAGGAGTTCGGACGCACCGAGTTCACAGAGTCTGAGTTTGACAAGATACTCATCTACCTTGAAGGTGGCACACGCTTCGAGAAAGCAAAGAAGCTGCGCGACCTCTATCCGCTTGAACTCGAAAGTGGCGAACGCTTGTGGGTAGAGTTCTTGAACCGCACCCATTGGTGCCAGAACGAGTTCCAGGTATCAAACCAGATAACCGTCGAAGGTAGAAAGAAGTGTCGTTACGATGTGACGATACTCATCAACGGACTGCCTTTGGTTCAGATAGAACTGAAGCGTAGAGGTGTGGAACTGAAGCAGGCTTACAATCAGATACAACGCTATCACAAGACTTCTTTCCATGGATTGTTTGATTACATCCAATTGTTCGTCATATCCAATGGTGTAAACACTCGCTATTTTGCCAACAACCCCAATAGTGGATATAAGTTCACATTCAGCTGGACGGACGCAGCCAATGTGCCTTTCAACGACTTGGAGAAGTTTGCCACTGTGT
>ULUS01002792.1_pt1 | contig 15465 bp, 15 predicted proteins | sample 1958761 | NCBI WGS metagenome assembly ULUS01 (sample SAMEA4835767, study PRJEB28245) | human gut metagenome | biome: gut microbiome; material: fecal sample | place: Denmark | collected 2008
TATTTAATTGTTTGTTACTATTTGAAAAATATAAAAGTTGTTTTTTAAGTAAGTCCTCAAACTGCAATGCGCATTATTCTGCACGTTCGCCCAAAGTCTGAAGAACTCCGTGAATGGTGTTGCCACCTGATTGAAGAGCAGAGATAACGTTCTTCGCCGGAGACTGCAGCAAAGCCACAATGTCTGCGATAACTTCGTTCTTGCTCTTGATTGTTGCGAGAGCGTCCAATTGATCTGCACCTACATAGAATCCTTCTTCTGCATAAGCAGCCTTCAATGTAGGAACTCCATCTTTGAATTCTTTGAGCAACTTAGCCGGTACGTTTGCAGTTTCGCAGAACATTACCGATGTAGTACCTTTCAAAGAATCGAACAACGGAGAGAAATCAACATCTTCGAAGCTCATCAAAGCTTTGTGAAGCAATGAATTCTTCACAACAACCAACTTGATACCAGCCTTGAAACATTTTCTACGCAAGTCGCTTGTAGAAGCAGCATCCATAGCGGTTGTATCAACCAAGTAAAAATGTCCGTATTGCTTTACGGTATCAGCTATCTGACCTATAATTACGCCTTTATCTTCCTTTCTCATGATTCCTCCTTATTATTAGATTTCTTCTACTGATTTAGGGTCGATTTTAACACCCTTACTCATTGTACTTGAAAGATAAATACTCTTAATATAAGTACCCTTAGCTGTAGTCGGTTTCAATTTAATGATAGTAGCGATAAATTCTTTCGCATTTTCACGGATCTGATCAGCAGTGAAAGATACTTTACCGATTGAAGTATGAACGATACCGCTCTTATCAACCTTAAAGTCAATCTTACCTTGCTTAACTTCCTTAACAGCCTTAGCAACATCCATAGTTACAGTACCGCTCTTCGGGTTAGGCATCAATCCACGAGGACCGAGCACACGTCCCAAAGCACCGATCTTACCCATGATAGACGGCATTGTAATGATTACATCAATATCAGTCCATCCACCTTTGATCTTTTCAATATATTCATCAAGACCAACATAGTCAGCACCAGCTTCTTTTGCAGCAGCTTCAGCATCCGGTGTACACAGAACCAGTACACGTACTTGCTTACCTGTTCCATGAGGCAGAGAAACAACGCCTCTCACCATTTGGTTAGCCTTACGAGGGTCTACACCTAGACGTACGTCAATATCTAATGAAGCATCAAACTTAGTAAAAGTAAGATCTTTAACCAACTGTGAAGCTTCTTTCAGTGAGTATGCTTTCCCTGCTTCAATCTTTTCTGCAGCCAACTTTTGATTTTTTGTCAGTTTACCCATTATTCAATTGAAGTTAATTAGTTATTACCCGGGAACTCACCTTTTACAGCGATACCCATACTTCTAGCTGTTCCCGCTACCATAGTCATAGCAGATTCAATAGTAAAGCAGTTCAAGTCAACCAACTTGTCCTGAGCAATTGTACGAATCTGATCCCAAGTAAGTTCAGCAACTTTCTTACGGTTAGGTTCAGCAGAACCACTCTTAATCTTAGCTGCCTCAAGCAACTGAATAGCTACAGGAGGAGTCTTGATTACGAAATCGAAAGACTTGTCTGTGTAGTAAGTAATGATAACAGGCAATACCTTACCTGCCTTGTCCTGGGTTCTGGCGTTGAATTGCTTGCAAAATTCCATGATATTGATACCCTTAGAACCCAAAGCAGGTCCAACGGGAGGTGATGGATTTGCAGCGCCTCCTTTAATCTGTAATTTGATTAGTCCAGCAACTTCTTTAGCCATTTTTTTAATTTTTAATATAAATGATTAACGAATAGAATAATTACACGTAACAGAATGAATTATTCCTTTTCCACATCCGTAAAGCCTAATTCAAGCGGAGTTTTACGCCCGAATATTTTGACCATAACTTTCAGTTTCCGTTTTTCCGCGCTCACTTCTTCAATGACACCACTGAATCCGCTAAACGGTCCTACGGCTACTTTCACTGTTTCTCCAACTACGTAAGGAACATTAAGATCCTCACTAACTTCCTGCATTTCATCTACCGTACCCAGTATTCGATTTACCTCCGATTGTCTCAAAGGCACCGGATGATCCATACCTCCCAAGAAGCCAATACAGTAAGTAATGTTTCTCAATATATGAGGCACCTCACCTACTAGAGCAGCTTCTACCAAGACATACCCAGGAAGATAAGTTCTTTCTTTCACAACTTTTTTCCCGTTGCGAACTGAGTAAACCTTTTCGGTAGGAATCAATACCTGAGATACGTATTCACCAAGGTCAGTATTTCGCATTTCTGCTTCAAGAGTTTCCTTAACCTTAGCTTCTTTTCCACTTACGGCACGAAGTACGTACCATTTCTTTTCAATCCCAGACATTTGCCCAACTGTTTAAATTAGTGCGGATAGATAACATCTTCCATTATAAACTGGAAGGCAGAATCCATTAGAAAAACAACGAGTGCGATCAGTAGGGAAGCATATAAAACAACTACCGCACTACTAGAAAGTTCTGAACGAGTAGGCCATGATACCTTATGGACTAGTTCGTCGTAAGATTCTTTACAATAATTCGTTATCTTTTTAAACATATTCTTATCAATTTAGCACGGGAAGAGAGGCTCGAACTCCCGACACTCGGTTTTGGAGACCGATGCTCTACCAACTGAGCTATTCCCGTAAAAATAGTTCCCGAAGTATTACCAACGGGAACTACATAATGACTTATATTAATTAGTCAAGGATTTCAGTAATCTGACCAGCACCTACTGTACGTCCACCTTCGCGGATAGCGAAACGCAAACCTACGTTCAATGCAACCGGGTAGATCAAATCTACAGTGATAGTTACGTTATCACCCGGCATTACCATATCAGTTCCTTCCGGCAAAGTAATTTCACCTGTACAGTCCATTGTACGCAAGTAGAACTGAGGACGGTAGTGATTGTGGAACGGAGTATGACGACCACCTTCTTCTTTCTTCAGGATATAAACCTCAGCTTTGAATTTAGAGTGAGCTTTAACCTGACCCGGGTGGCAAAGGATCATACCACGCTTGATTTCGTTCTTGTCGATACCACGGAGCAACAAACCAACGTTATCGCCAGCTTCACCCTGATCCAACAATTTACGGAACATTTCAACACCAGTAACAACTGATTTCTTGTCTTCACCAAGACCCAAGATTTCAACTTCGTCACCAACTTTGATAACACCTGCTTCGATACGACCTGTAGCTACAGTACCACGACCTGTGATAGAGAACACGTCTTCAACCGGCATCAAGAAAGGTTTATCAATATCACGCGGAGGCAATGGAATCCAAGTATCAACAGCATCCATCAATTCGATGATCTTATCTTCCCATTCTTTAACGCCATTCAATGCGCCAAGAGCAGAACCACGGATGATAGGAGTGTTGTCACCGTCGAAGTTGTAGAATGAAAGCAATTCACGCATTTCCATTTCTACCAATTCCAACATTTCTTCATCATCAACCATATCACACTTGTTCAAGAAAACAACCAAACGAGGTACGTTTACCTGACGAGCCAAAAGGATGTGTTCACGAGTCTGAGGCATCGGACCATCTGTTGCAGCACAAACGATGATAGCACCATCCATCTGAGCAGCACCAGTTACCATGTTCTTAACGTAGTCGGCGTGTCCCGGACAGTCTACGTGTGCATAGTGACGGTTTGCAGTTTCGTATTCAACGTGAGAAGTGTTGATAGTAATACCACGTTCCTTTTCTTCAGGAGCGTTATCAATCTGATCAAAAGACTTAACTTCACCTGCCTGAGTAAAACCTCTTTCTGCCAAAACTTTAGTAATAGCAGCAGTCAAAGTAGTCTTTCCGTGGTCAACGTGACCGATCGTACCAATGTTCACATGCGGCTTGGTGCGTTCAAATTTCTCTTTAGCCATAGCTTTATTGTTATTTATTTTGATTAATAATCAGCTTTACAAATTCACGAGCTGTTACCGGGACTTGAACCCGGGACCTCTTCCTTACCAAGGAAGTGCTCTACCGCTGAGCTATAACAGCAAAAGAAGAAAAAAAGAAGAGCGGAAGACGGGGCTCAAACCCGCGACCCTCAGCTTGGAAGGCTAATGCTCTATCGACTGAGCTACTTCCGCAATTTAAGTGGGCAAAGATGGATTCGAACCACCGAAGGCGTAAGCCAGCAGATTTACAGTCTGCCCCATTTGGCCACTCTGGTATTTGCCCAACTCTCTTAATTTCTTTCAAAGAACCAGTAGGTCAACGTATTTTCGCCTAAGTTTCTTTCGAGCCTCTTGTCGGATTCGAACCAACGACCCCGAGATTACAAATCACGTGCTCTGGCCAACTGAGCTAAAGAGGCAAATCAAACTTTGCAGCCAAACATCTATCATGTCTTAGCGGCTGCAAAGTTAGATATTATTTTTTAATCACAAAACTTTCAATGTGATTTTTTCATTTACCTTGCAGTTTTTCTTTTGCTTTAAGCAACTGCTTCGATAGTGCTTCAATACAAACATCTACCGACTCTTCGAATGTATCACTTACCTTTTCAGCGTAAAACTCTGTATTCAAAGCCAACACACGGACACCCGCTTCTTTATTCATGGCCGTTTCAGGTTTCACTACTTTTAAAGACACCTCTACTTTCTTTATATTATCGCAAAACTTTTCGAGCTTTTCTGCTTTCTTTTGAATAAAAGCTTCCAATTTCTCTGACGCATCGAAATGAATTGATTGAATTCTTACTTCCATAAATACCTCCTTTTCTTTACGCTCTAGGATGAGCTTGTTCATAAACTTTTTTTAATTCCTCAAAGGTATTATGCGTATAGACCTGAGTCGCATCCAAGCTTTCATGCCCTAACAACTCTTTCACCGCCTCCAATTCCGCTTGATGATTCAGCATCGAAGTCGCGAAAGTGTGCCGCAAGACATGGGGGCTTTTCTTTTTAAGCGTTACTACCTTTGATAAATCACGTCGCACAATCAAATAAACTGCATTACGTTTCATCGGGAGTCCTTTCCCTGAGACAAACAATGTTTCACTACCGCTAAAAGTTTCATCTCGTTTCAATAAATAAGTAAGCAAATCTCGTTTCAGCTCATCACCGAACGGTATATACCGATGCTTATTTCTCTTTCCGAGTACTTTCACCTGCCCTCGCCCAAAATCGACATCCGCATCTCTCAATGCTACCAGTTCCGAAACACGCGCCCCAGTTTCATATAGAAATTCAAGAATCATACGATCCCTGACTTCCTGAAAAGTTGCGCTCGAATCTAACTGTCCAAGCAAACGATCCATGTCCGATTCACGGATAAAAACCGGAAGTTTCTTTTCTTCCTTAGGACCTTTTACTTTTCGCATCGGATCTTTCGATACGATTTTCTGCGCCAGCAAATAACGGTAAAAAGAACGAAGTGCGCTCAACTTTCTGTTTATTGATGTAGCCTTATACCCTTCATCAGCCAAGCTCATCACCCAGCCTCTAACGATATCAGAATCCACCACTACAAAAGTCAGAGCTTCATCTTTTGTCTTAAAATACTTCTCAAATTCATCCAAGTCCTTTCCGTACCCACTCACAGTGCATTCGGAGCAATTCCTACCGAACCTAAGATATTCCAAGAACAATTCTTTCAACATTGCAGTTCATTGCTTATTGTTTTCAGCAACGAATTTATGAAAAGAATTCAATAATTCAAAGTTTTGGCGGAAATTATTATTCTTCTGTCTGATGCAATTTCTGAACGTAAACGGCACGTTCCATTTTAAGTCTCTTCAAAACAGACGGTTTGTCATACTGCTGTCTGCTTCTAAGTTCTTTCACAACACCTGTTTTTTCAAATTTTCTTTTGAATTTCTTCAGCGCTTTTTCAATGTTTTCGCCTTCTTTTACTGGTACTACAATCATGTTTGTTTTTAATTAATGTATGTGATTATTAAATTATTTCTTTGCTTTATCGGTTTGATAGTCAAACTGCGACGCAAAATTACACATAGTTTCTTTATTCACAAAACATTCCACGATATTTTAATAAAAATAACAGCACAGACTCGTTATGATGGAAGACATGTCTTATCTTTGTAGATACTGAAAATCGATAAATCAAATACGTTTCAACATGAATACAGAAATAAAAAAGCGCATCGAAGCACTACGCGGCTTCATGAATAAAAAAGGCATAACAGCTTTCGTTGTGCCAAGTACCGACCCGCACGCAGGCGAATACGTTCCTGAACATTGGGAAAGCAGAAAATGGATTTCCGGATTCACCGGTTCTGCAGGTACGGCTGTCATCACCTCACAAAACGGCGGACTATGGACAGACTCACGTTATTTTATCCAAGCCGAAGAACAGCTTGACGGCACCGGCATCAGATTATTCAAGGAGAGAATGCCAGAAACACCATCAATAGCCGAGTGGCTTGGTGAGACTTTAGCGAATGGCGACAGCGTAGGAATAGACGGAAAAACATGCGGAGTAGAATACTCCTCACAGTTAAGCGATGACCTGAAAGACTTCGGCATCAGCCTAATTGATACGGAAGATCCGTTTGATGAAATATGGAGCGACCGCCCATCACTGCCAACTTCAGCTCCGTTCGTTCTTCCTCTTTGCTACGCCGGAGTTCCGACAAGCAAGAAATTAGAGCAGATACACGCTCACATGCACGAGCAAGGCGCCGACGCACTGGTAATCTCATCTCTCGACGAAGTGGCATGGGTATTAAACATGCGAGGCACAGACGTTCCATGCAACCCTGTTTTCGTAAGCTACCTGTTCATTACAGAACAACACACCTATTTATATATAGACACTAACAAGCTGACTGCCGAAACTAGCCAATATTTGCAAGACAACCATATTGAGGCAAGACCTTATTCGCAAATAGAGCAGGACATAAAAGACTATAAAGGAGAATGCATACAACTCTCGCCTAACGCCAACTACAGGATTTGCCATACCGCCGAAACATATTGCAAAATCAAGTTGCACGCATCGCCCGTATCAATGATGAAAGCCATAAAGAACGAAGTAGAAATTCAGGGCTTCCACGAAGCGATGACACGCGACGGAGTAGCAATGACTAAATTCCTGATGTGGCTGAAAGATGCCGTAAAGCAAGGAGGACAGACCGAATACACTATCGACAAGAAGTTATACGAACTTCGTGCAGAACAAAAGTTATTCCAAGGCATAAGTTTTGAAACCATCGCCGGATATCAGGAGCATGGAGCCATCGTTCATTATGAGGCGACACCCGAAACCGCAAGCGATCTGCATCCGGAGGGATTGCTTTTGCTTGACAGCGGAGCGCAGTATCTCGACGGAACGACTGACATCACAAGAACTATCGCATTAGGTCCTACCACACCAGAGCAGAAAAGAGACTACACATTAGTATTGAAAGGATTCATCGCACTGTCAATTACCGAATTCCCTGCAGGTACATGCGGAACTCAGCTCGATATCATGGCACGTCAATTCATGTGGAAAGAAGGCATCAATTACGGCCATGGCACCGGACACGGAGTAGGACACTTTCTTAACGTACACGAAGGCCCTCACCAAATCCGCATGAACCACATCCCCACCCCACTGCAACCAGGCATGACGCTCACCAACGAACCGGGCATCTATCGTTCTGGAAGATATGGCATACGTACCGAAAACACCATGTTAGTAGTCTTCGCAAAAGAAACAGAATTCGGACAATTCTACAAGTTCGAACCTCTAACCCTCTGTCCTATCGACAAAGAAGCTATCTGCACAGAAATGCTTCTTCCCTACGAGATAGAGTGGCTGAACGATTACCACAAGCATGTTTACGACACACTCTCTCCTTTCTTAAATGAACAAGAGAGACAATGGTTGAAACAAGCTACTAGTGAATTATAAGACTTAATTGAGTAGGAGGAAAACGAAGTATTTTTCTCCTACTCTCGTATTATTAACTCACATTACGAAACATACAACAATGCGTTTTGACAAATAGGCTATACGCTTTTCTGGCCGTCATAAAGAACAATCTTGCACAAGAATAGTTACAAAAAATATGTAGCAAAAAGCAAATAGTCACGTAATGCAATTCTTAAAAGCTTCAGAGCTTTAGAAATATGAAATTCTACAGCTTTTACAGATATACAATAATGCGTCGCTATTTCCTGTATTTTTTTGCCTTCAATACGACTCATGATAAATATATTCCTAGTTTTATCAGGTAACTTATTTAAAGTTTCATGAGTGATATCATGGATTTCTTTAGAGAAGATACTATAAGGTTCAACACTTTCCAAATCTTTAATACGCACAGACAAATCCCATAAACAAATATCTGAATATGCCTTATGAAGTTGCTCTTTCCTAAGAAAATCTATACATTTATGTTTTATGACAGTCAACACATAGGCCTGAATATTAACATCATGAGGTAACCTCTCACGGTTCTCCCAACAATACATAATAGACTCTTCGACAATATCCTCTGCCATGAATTCATCTCTTATATAAGCTTCTGTAAATCTAACAAATCGATTCTGATAATGAAGATATAAATCCTCAAGTTCTTTTTCATCAAAAGAAGACATAGGTATGATTTAATTCACACAAATTATTATAAACCTGATATCGAATACATGAATCCAAACAAGACAGATTCAACAATTCGAACTTTTGTTTATGCAATATTAAAATTTTAACTTGACTTATGCAACAAAAGTCCAAAGTTACTTTTGTTGCATAAACAAAAATAAGTGACTGAAAATAGGACCAAGAATCGCCATCAACAACACGTGTCAATGGCGATTCTTTCCCTGAATTAACCACTATATCATCTAATACAGAACGTATTAAAAGAATGACCTTGCAATGTTACATTTAAATATTTAGCACCTAACTGCAAAGTAACTTGTTTTTCTGTATCATTGAAATTAGCTGCAACAACTACAAATTTACCATCTACATTTTTACATACCATAATAGGAAGACCATCTTCACCTTTCTCACGATAACTTAAAATACGTGTTCCCTCTCCAATTACATTACTAAAATGCTTTACTGCATAGTGCTCAGGAGTATAGGTAGCCTCACTTGTTTTTGAATCTACACGCACCAATGCATTTTGGTTCCACCCCCAAGCACTAGTCCCCTTGTCGCAAAGAATCGCATTCCATATTGTATATTCTTCACATCCGTTTCCAAGATAATGATTGATCAAGTTGTATGTATGTTCAGCAGCCTTCCAATCAAATGTACCACTTCCACATTCACTTTCTGTCTGCATATACTTATAATTCGGATATTTAGCACGGATCTGTGGCAGAATTCCACCACCCCACCATTGAAAGCCTATTCCTTCCACCGCATCTTTCATGCGAGGATCAGAAAGAACTTTTTCCACACAATCCAAACGATTCGTATTTAAAGTTCCTAAATAAACCTGCACTCCTGGCAATTTAGCCTTAACAGTTGGCGAAAGATATTCAACGTTAAATCGAATGATTCCTTCAGGTGTCCATGCACAAGCCGGATAAATGGAATAAGCCCATGGCTCATTTTGGAACATTACACGATTTACAGGAATACCCATTTCTTGGTACATAGACACAAACTTACAAAAGTAATCTGCATAACATTGCAAATAACGAGGATCTTGTATAACATAATCGTTCTCGGTGACTTGACGTGGATAATATTTTTTGTCCTTATTGTCTTTGCCCTCATATAAAGCAATAGCAGCCTCTGCCGGTAATTTATTTACCTTAGCACTACTATTTACTGCATAATAATTATTAATCTTCAACCAAGAAGGAGGAGACCATGGCGACACCCAAAATGTCATATTAGGATTAAGTTTCAAAGCCCGTTTAACATAAGGTATTAATGTCTTCTTATCACGGTCAATATTAAAATAATGCAATTTAAAGTCACCTGGCACTTCATCACAACTATACCAATCACGAGCATAATCATTTGCATTCATCGGAATACGGCCCATTGAAAATTTCAGTTCTCCATCTGGCGCAAAAACATTTGATAAGAACTTATTTTGTTTCTCAATTGGAAGAATATTAAGAGCATCCCAGCCCAATTCATTGAAACAAGTGCCCCACTTTTTGAACGTTACAATATGATTAGATTCATCCACGACCAGCAACGGTTTCGTTTCAACTTTTGAGGTAAGTTTTGTTTGGGATTGTTTCCATACTTCTTTTTCTGTACTTTGTATCCAATTTACTGTTTGAGCAGATGAACTTGCCACATAAACAGCCATAGAAAACACTGTCAATAATCTACTTAATTTCATAAGCTAATTTTTAAATTAAAATAATCGTATTTCCACACCATTCACTTAAATTCCACTATATCCATCATTCTGAATCAAATTAGGATTTGTCTGTAAGGCTCTACGTGGAAGAGGAACCCATTTAGTATGTTCGTCTTTGTCAGGTTCTTTATCCCACCATGTACCGGAATTATAAACACCGAAACGACATAAAGTAGTTCTTCTCATGCTTTCTCCTAAAAATTCACGACCCCATTCATCTAACAATTCTTGTTTGGTAATTACGCTACCATCTTCAGGGTACAAGCTATTAGATCCTGCAGGATAATATCTCTTACGCACTGCATTCAACAACTTTTCAGCTTCTTCTTTTTTGCCTTTATTAAATTTGATTTCAGCCAAGTTATAATAAACCTCAGCCAATCGTAAAACGACAAAATCCGATTCTACCTTATGAGGATCATCTGATGGATAAATAGGGTATTTATTAACGAACCATCCTGAATTTTGGTCACCATAAGGCATTGCCGATTTAGGGGTTTCCTTTCCATTCGACGGATTAGGGCTCACTTCAGAAGGATCTGTATCACGGAAAATACCAACTTGATCTCTGATATACAATTTATAAGCTCCGTTATCAGCCCATACATATTGCGTATCACCCTTTTTATCTACATAATCAACATAACCATACAAGAACATTCCTTCACGTTTTCCTGTTCCTATGTTTCTGTACTTTTTCAAACGGATGTCATCAGCATATTTTTGGAATTTACGTACTGGCTTACCTAACTCAAATTTATACTCTTCACCATTCAAGTCAAGCCCAGGTTGCAACGCAAATTTACAACCCATTTGTCCCCAATCATAGAAGCCATAATAAGGCTGAGCATTCCACGGGGCACTCACAAAATACATTCCCCAACTATAATGCCAGTGCGCACTACCATAAGCACTTGGGAATGCATACAAAACTTCATTACACTTGTCATTATCCCAATCGAAAGGTGCATCCCAACGTTCCGCCAATGAATAATTTCCATAAACGCCATCAATAATATCTTGACAAAGCGTTTCACAATCACTACTTCGATCCTCACCAATCCACCACGACGCATTCATATACAATCTAGCAAGCAAAGCTGCTGTGGCCCTTGATTCCATAATCCTTGACTTACACCATTACCTTCACTACCGCTTTTCTTTTTCAATAAAGGTAGAGATTCTTTTAATTCTCTTTCAAGAAAAGCAAAGGTTTCCTGAGGACTTGACTGAGATGGAAGTTCATCAGTAGGATAATCCGTTACAATAGGGATATTATGCATCAGATTAAACAATTCCATATACATCCATGCACGTAACACACGTTCCTGAGCTATAAAATCGTTCAACTCGCCTTGAGACATACCAAACTTAGTCGGTTCCAACTTCTGAAAATCAGAAATAACAGAGTTACACTGTATAATACCACGATAAGTATCTGTCCAAAGATTTTTAACATACCAATCATCCAAATCCCATGTGTGGTAGTGAAGTTTAAAATAGGCACCACCATCGTACCAATGCTCTTCTCGCTGAACAATCATATATTGATCAGCAGATAGTTCATTAAATAAGTAAGAACTTCGTGAACATGTCCAGAAAGCATGTCCAAACGGACGCACGAATCCCTGAAGTACATTGTCTTTTGTTTGATAAAAACCGTCCTGCGGAATGAAGCTATAAACCGTTTCATCCAAATCAGTACAACTTGCTGAACTCAGGAGTATAAAAGCCGATATAATATATTTTACAAGTTTCATACTTCAATCATTTAAAAATTAATTTGAACGCCGAATAAACACTGTCTAGAAGAAGGATAATATCCATTCTTTGAACTAGGCACTCCAGGCTGCATACCATTTACAGCGTAAGCATCCATATCAAGAGCATCTCTATATCCGCCTATTGTAAATAGGTTACGAGCTGTCATATACAATCTAACCTTTTCAATCCACTTCGTATTTACATTCCAATTATATCCCAGTGTCAACACATCTAATTTCAGATAATCACCTTTATGTACGAAGTAACTATTGTGTGAATTCACTCCTTCTACAATATGTGAGTTCTTTCCATAAGCAACCTCTAATACATTTGTATTACTTGCCGCTGATTGTAGACCATAATAAAGAGTATGTGAATCATAGATCTCAAATCCAAAATTGCCCCTAAAGTAAAGCATCAAATCAACATTCTTATATCTGAAAGAATGAGACATTGACATGATAAATTTTGGCAATCCATTACCTACTACTTTCTTATCCTTATCAGAACCTTGTTTGATAGGAATTTTCTCACCATCTTTACTGTAAATCAACCAACTGCCTTTGTCATCTACACCCGCATATTCATAAGTGTAAAAGTTTCCAATACGTTCACCTTCTTCAATACGCTGTACAGGACCTGGATCACCAGGATATGCTGGGAAATTTTCCATCCAATAAAAAGATTGGCCTTGAATCTTATCGTTTGAAAATGATACAAACTTGTTATTAGAAGTAGAACCGACAACATTTAAGTTATAATCAAAATTCTTTGTTTTAACTACTTGTAAATTCAGATCGACTTCAAAACCTGTATTCTTCATCGTACCAACATTTACATAAGAACTTGGCTCACCGTAAGGAGGTTGAGGTACATCATACACGCCAAGAAGGTCTGATTGTTTCCTTGAATAATAATTCAAGCTACCATAAAGACGATTACCGAAAAGGCCAAAATCAATTCCGACATTCCAGTTCTTTCCTTTCTCCCATTTAATATTAGAGTTAGGATTTGAACTAAAAGACCATCCTCTAATATAACTACCTTGATAATAGTTTAAATCATAAGCTTTCATACGAGCCAATGAGGTATAGTTGGCAAAATCCTGATTACCTGTCACACCATAGTCACCGCGAATTTTCAAGTCATCAATCCATGTTAGGTTTTTCATGAACTTTTCTTGACTAAGTCGCCAACCCAAAGATACAGCCGGGAATGCACCCCACTTATTACCTGCGCCAAATTTAGACGACCCTTCATAACGAAGAGAGAAAGTAGTAAAGTACTTATCTGCTAAGTTATAACTAAGACGTCCAAAGAAAGCTATCAGTTTCGAATCCTCCTTAAAAGATCCCATACCTAATCTACCAATAGCTGCACTGTTGTATTCACCTGCACCCAAATTATTATATGACAACAAATCTGATGCAAAATCCTTATTTTCAGCATTAAACCCAGAGCTTACAAAATATTGATATGAATAACCTCCCATAAGTTTTAAATGATGACTATCCTTATCAAGCATGTAATTTACCAACCACTCTAAAGACTCATGTTTCATCTTGTCATAAGACTTCTCAGCTTCACCTCTGTAACCATTCTGCTCAGCATGGGTTGAAATAGAAGGGCGGTAAAAAAACAAATCATTATCAATAATCTGTTGAGCTAATGTAATCTGAGTATTCAATACATGATTATTGTTTTTACCCAATAAAGGGAGTAAATTCAATTTAAAAGTACCATCCCATTCCAATATCTTTTTTTCACCACCTTTCTCATCCAATTTCAAAGTTTCAACTGGGTTATACGTATTATATGTCGTAAATTTATAATACCTATTTGGCTTTGCAGGATCCATAACAGGCATAGTAGGATTAGCCATCAACGCCATCCAGAATACGTCATAATCAGAATTATTAAAATTAATAACTCGTGGTGCTACGTTAAGAGAGAAACTATAAAGAGAATTCTTACTGTTATGATTAACACTTAAGCGAGCACCTATATTTTTTCTCGTAGAGCGCAGATCAATACCCTTTGAATCCTTAAAGTCAATAACACCCTTATAGTTATTTTTAGCGTTGCCTCCAGAAATCTGGAAAGTATGACTATGCGCAACACCCACACGAGTTATTTCATCAAACCAATCAGTTTCAGCACCATAATCTTCTCCACGATTATACTTTTTGAAATCTGCCACACTCAATGTTTTAAGTTCTCTAATAGGAGTAGTAATATTGACGTAACCTGTATAAGAAGTATGTACCGCGCCATCAGTAGCCCCCTTCTTCATTGTAACTACAATAACACCATTTGAACCTCTAGTTCCATAGATAGCAGAAGCAGCACCGTCTTTCAAAACGTCAATTGATTCAATATCGTTCTCATTAATATTATCCAAGCTACCACCTGGTACTCCATCAATAACAACTAATGGGCCTAAGCCTGCCGAACGAGATGACACACCACGAACCTGAATGTTAGTAACGCCGTTAGGATCAGCTGCCGCAGTATTATCAATCATGACTCCAGATACTTTCCCCTGAATTTGAAGAGCAGGATTACCGCCGCCAATATTTAAAAGATCTTTACTTGAAACATGCGAAACAGCAGAGGTCAACTCCTTCTTAGCAACTGTTCCATAACCGATAACAACAACATCATTAAGAACAGTTGCCTCTTCTTTCAACACAATATGCAAATCACGTCCGTCACGAATCTGCATCTTCTTACTAGTATATCCAATATAGCTTACTACAATATAGTTTCCTTTATTGCATTTAAGTTTAAAACGTCCATCTACATCGGTAATAGTTCCAACGGATGTTTCTACTGTACGAACATTAACACCAATCAGTGGAGTACCTGAAGCATCTACAACCTGACCGGAAATCGTTAGTTCATTACCACCTTTTTGTACATCCTTCGTTAGAATAATATGACTACCTTCAACTTTATAATAAATAGAGGTTCCAGAAAGTAACTCATCCAAAACATCAGACACTTTATAATTGGTAACACTAATACTTTTATTATCAACGTTATTCTTGTAGATAAACAAATAATCCGTTTGCTTTTCAATCCCATCTAAGATATTTTTCAGCTTAGTATTGGAATAATTTAAAGTTACACGTGCATCTTGCGCATAACTATAGCTACCAAATAAAGAGAACAAGACAACCACTAGCAAGCAAGCCAACTTGTTTAGGTAGAAATCTTGAAAACAATGCTTTTGCTTTAAGTTTTTCATAATATTTTTTTATTAAAGTTAATAAATGAGCATTTGCATGACTTCGCACAAACGCAATTTCTGGTGTTTTCATTACATTCTTATTAGTACATCATAGGCTATCTGATTTAAAGTTATTTAC
>ULUS01014500.1_pt1 | contig 15351 bp, 15 predicted proteins | sample 1958761 | NCBI WGS metagenome assembly ULUS01 (sample SAMEA4835767, study PRJEB28245) | human gut metagenome | biome: gut microbiome; material: fecal sample | place: Denmark | collected 2008
TCGATGAGTATGATTCTCCATTGCAGCATTCCTGGAAGACTCCTCAGCATGATGCCTGCACAGCCATCTATAAGTCCGTGTTTGCCGTCTTGAAAAAAGAGGACGAACACGAGCGCTTCGTCTTCATCACGGGCATCACCAAGTTCACTCAGATTTCTCTCTTCTCTGTGCTTAACAATCTGAGCAACATCAGTTTTGATGCACCTTACGCCACCATCTGCGGCATTTCGAAACAGGAAGCTGCCGACAACTTCATACCTGAGATTGAGGCAATGGGAGAAGAAAACGGATGGACTCCTGAGGAGACGCTGAAGCAGCTCACGGCGTTTTACGACGGATATCATTTCTGCAGCGATAACATGGTAGATATATTCAATCCGTTCAGCCTCATCAATGCCCTGGAGGATAGGAAATTGAGAAATTACTGGGCTTCATCTGGCGCCACTTCCCTATTGCCAAAGTTCGTGGATGACATGGAAATGAAGATGGAATATTTTGACCATTGCTTCATCGAGGGCGATACCCTGGAGACATCGGACGTGGTGAATGGCGGAGCCGAACTCTTCCTCTATCAGTCGGGGTATCTCACCATCAAGGGTTACGATGATGGCGTTTACATCCTGGGCTTCCCTAACTTTGAAGTTCGCAAGGCATTATACCGCGTAGTGGTTCCAGCCTTGACCATGAAGTCGAATTCGGAAGTGGTTTCTGCGCAGAGTTTTCTCAGAAAAATGATGCAGGACGGCAATACCGCTGAAGCCAAGAAGGCATTGAAGGCTCTAATCGCCGATGTTCCATACAGCAACAAGAAGATGGCTAGCATGGATATGGAGGAGCGTTACCGACTGATAATGAGCACGATATTCAGAGCCTTGGGATTTAGGGTGGAAGTAGAGAGAATGCTGGCCACTGGCAGAATAGACCTGATTGTGGAGGTTCCGTCCATCATCTACGTCCTGGAACTGAAGCTATCTAACAATGGCGGCATTTCTGCTGCCGAGAGCCAGATAAAGGAAAAGAGCTACACAGAACCATTCAAGGCAGACAAACGCAAAGTTATCGCCCTGGCAGTGGAACTCGATGAAAAGGGCAAGGGATTGATAGATTGGAAAGAAGTGGATGAGTCTTTGTAAAATACAACTCCAAACAAACATCCCGCCAGATGTCCTACCGGATTCAAAATCCGTTGGGACACCTGGCGGGTTCTTTTGTTTATCATAAAGACTAATGATACTCCTTTCTTTCTATCCTCCTGGCCCGCAGGTTCAGCTTACGAGGATCTTGGCGCATATCCCAGAGATCCAGCCAGAGGATATCTTTCTCTTCATTGTAGAAATAGATAATCTTGAAGTTCTTCATGATGATGGCACCACGATACTTTCTCCATTTCTGCAATTCAGGTACAAACGGATAACTCTCAGGCATCAACCTCAGCTAATATTTAATACCAATCAAGCTATCAATCCACTTTTTGGCTGTTTTTCTGCCGAATTCCAACAAAGCGTAATCTACACATTTGTCAAATTCGCTATCAAACAAATCATCTGCCTTTATCTCCATTGCGCAATCTTCTGTTCTAATCTTGCAATCAAATCATCCACTGGGTGACCATAGTTCGGGTCATCCAAATGCTTGTCTATTTCAGCGCAATGCTCCATCACCTGCTCCAACGAGCGACCCATAGGATAGGAATCGGTGTCGTAAGCCTCATCCCATGATACGGATGATACTGATGAAGCTGATGATGCCATAGAACGATAAGCAGGCGATGGCTCACATACCTTATCCCCTACTATCTCCGATTCCTCGATATGATATTTCTTTTCCTCCATAATTCATTCTTTTTTAAGTTCTACATAATCATTTATATTTTGAGACTGAGAACCTTTTTGGATTCTGTCTCATATCCCAAATGTCAACAATATGCACCACATCCAAGGATTCATCATAATAATAAACCAACTTGAAATTACGCATAAAATTAGCACCCCGAAGCAAATAACTAAACTTTGGAGCACCAAGAAAAGGGGGTTTACCTTCAGGATATTTTTTCAGGAAGTTCTGAATTTTCATCAGTTCTTCTTTCCATCTTCGAGCTGTTTTCTTGCCAAAATTCTCATAAGCATCGATAATATACTGGCGTTCCTTTTCTTCATACAGCTTGTGGACAACTATCTCAGCCATGGGAATTCCTCATATAAACGTTCATTAAAGGCATCAACAGATTCCCATTTAGAAGGATCATCCTTAATGGTTTCACAATAATCTATACTATCCAAAAGACCCTCATAGCTAAAATGATTTTTAAGAACAGGAATTTCATCTTTCTGCTCTATCCCAGAATCAATCACGTGATGAGATACAGACTCTGATACAACAGATGCATAGGCTGGCGATGGCTCACAGACCTTATCCCCTGCAATCTTCGATTCCTCGATATGATATTTCTTTTCCTCCATATTTCTTTCGCTTTTAAAGTTCCACGTTTTTAACTTCCGGATGATTCCGAACCCTCTATAAATCAGAATCCTCACCCTTCAAGTGGCAAAGGTACGAAGAAAGATTGGAAATCGCAAGAAAATCTGAAAGAAAATAGCTTTTTCTGCATCAAAAAAGAAGCATATCTCAGGAATATTTTATATCTTTGCACACATAGAAGAGAATGTTGTTCTGATTAAACCAATCATTATGAAAGAATATTGGGATAAGACTGCTGTAATAGGTCTGGTGGGGTTTATGATCTCACTCATGTTGATATTGTGCTTCATGGATAGGCTCAGTCACCCGCTGGTGGGGATATTCCTCTGCCTGTTTGGTATCTTACTCTGCGGAATATATGGTGCTCTGCCAAAAGCAGGAAGCCCTGAAAGACAGAAGATAGTAAGGGAGAAAGAAAACGAGAAGGAGTATGAGACAAGTAGTCTCTATGCCTTCAGCGTGCTTTTCTGCCTGGTGGTCAGCATCCTCAGTCTTGTCATTGGACTCATCCTTGCCATTACCGGCTACGGAGAAGCCAGCTATGTCTGTGCTGCCATCTTTGGGGTATCATTCACTGCCTTCCTTCTCGGTTCGTGGTGGAAAACCACCAGCATTGCCTCCAAAGCCGATTGGAGCGACTGGGGGTGGTTATAAAATACAGAAGAACCATAAAACAACTAAGCCAGCCTTCTCCTGCGAAAAGGCTGGCTTTCTTTATCATCTAGATTCATTCACTATAAAGTTCTTCCCTGGAAATCGTGGTGCTCCACAAGCCCACTTTCTCATCCTCCTTATGACGGTTAATGCCCGTATAGGTAAGACTGCTGTCCTCGTAGCGCTTGAACTTGAAGACGGCATCGTTCATCAACGCCTCATTAAATACTCCCAGGTTCACCAGCAACTCAAAATCCTTCTTGGTCAAACCCGTAACCTTGGCAAAAAGACCAGGCTCCAGCTGCATGATGACATCCCGAAGACTGCGCTCACGATAATCCGTAAGATACATAAAGATAGGAATACGAGTGGCAAACTTGATGAGTTTCTCCTGTATCATCTTGCGCTTGCTCTTTACTTCCTTCTCCTCTTCGCTTAATTCCTTCTTCTCCTTTTTCGAAAGACCATCCTCCGATTCCGAAGCCACTTTCTTAGTCTTCTTGATGTGGTCGGTCTTGGTAATGATAGTCTGGATGTCCTCATTCAAACTTCTGAATCCCTCGATGTTCATCAGAGCTTGCATCGCCTGCTCGTTATTCAGCAGCTTTTCCAACACACCATTGGTTACATTCACCAGCGTGGCACTCTCCCATCTCCTGGCAAGCAAGGTGGCAGAAGTATTACTCGTTGCCATATCAAGTACTTCTCCGGCATTCAAAGCCTTCATCGCTCCATCCTGATAGCAGATTACGGGCAAGAAATGAATCAAATCATCCACCTTCTGCTCCGGAGTCTTGTCGGCTTCCACATTCAGCTGACTGCTATATTCCGCCAACTTTCTCAAAGCCCTGTTTGGCGAGAAATCGAAAACGTAACACTCCTGCTTCAAAATCTCCGTCTGGTTGGGATGCAACCCATCACGATTGGTAATGGTCCATGGCGACTGCACTCGGAAGGCAGCCTGGAAGTATGTTTCCGGACTCGACGTATCACGAAGCATAAAGATACCAGTCCATGGTTTCACGGTTACCCCCGTGGTCAGTTTACCACAACTCAAAGTAATGGATTTGCAATGCAGAGGATCTGGATTCTCCATCGCCCGCTCTACAGGCGCAAGGGCATCAAGTCCGATTCCAGCCTTGGTTCCAGCACAAACTATCACCTGATATTCATGATAGAAAGTGTTCTGCGATTCTGCCAGCAGATTCCTCATAGCATAGCAGGATGCCACGTTTGGCAGGAACCACAGCGTATGTGCCAGCACACCGTAAAGTCTTGAATCATAGAAAGGAAGAGGCGGTTTTCTATTGTTTTGCTTCAAATGGTCAATAGATGCAGGCAGATAGTTGCCACGCAACAAGTCGAGCCATTTCTGCACATCATCATGAAAATGGAAGCATGCCTCCTCGCCTTCTCCATCTGCCAGGAAGAACGTATTGAGGTCGAACTCATCAAACTCTCCATCATTCGCCACGGCGGCAATGGAAGGTGGCAACTGATAGGTCATCAGCACCATTCTCGGGAGCGAGGCATAGGGGTTCATCCTCTTGGGCAGCGATGTATCCTCCGCAGCATACCCCTGCAAGGGTAATGCCTGTGGATGAGCATTCTCCCACTCCTCCTTGGCACGCTGCTCGTCGGAATAAGTCCAGTTGTAGATTTCATCCTCGATAAAGTCGCCCGAAGCAAGTGCACGGAATGGCGTGCCCGAAAGATAGAGGTAATGACGAGCCGTGATTGGCATCATGTCCTCATCGAAATAATCAGGATTTTCTATCTCCCGACTCAGTTCCTTCTCCGATTCAACCATGGCTTTCTTCTGCACTTTGATGTCTTCCCTGGAGCCAATCAGTTCCTGCGCTTCCTCTCGCCATGCACCAAAATGATATTCATCCAGCACCACACAATCCCAGTTAAAGGCTCGTGTCCATTCGTGTTTCGCCTTCATGCCTCCGCTCTTGCTCTTGCCCAGGAAATCCTGAAAGGAACCGAAGCAGACGAATGGCTTGTTGATGTCGATATCCTCATCGGTTTGAGTCTTGGCATTGATGAATTGCCAACCCTCGAAATCCTGATGGCGCATCAGGTCTTCCTCCCAAGCTTGCGCCACGGCAGGCTTGAAGGTAAGCACCAGCAGTCGGCGCCACTTCATGCGAAGAGCCAACTGATAGGTAGTAAAAGTCTTGCCGAATCGCATCTTGCAATTCCAGAGGAAATGAGGCGTATGCTCATGGTCATGCTGGAACCGATTGAAATATTCGGCAGTCTTGTTCACGGCTTCCTGCTGCTCAGGTCGCATCGGGAAAGTTTCGGTGCGGTCGTAGATGGTCTCGCTTCTGTCTCTCACGGCAAGCCATGCCTTCTTCACATCCTCCTGGGTGCAGCGGAACCATTCGCCAGCCACTTTCCGGCAACCCATTCTGAGCAGCATGCGGTGCACCTCATGATCGGTGAAGACAGTTCCGTCCTGCCGCATCGCCGATTCTTCGAAGACGATGTTCACAGGGTCACCGCTTGGCTTCACTATCTGATATTGTTGATGAATTCGGGTAATCGTATCCTGGGTGGTATAGCCCACCTTGAGCAATCCCTTCAAGTCGGGGTTATGCTTATCTCTGTAAGCATAGATTTTAGGCTGCGACTCCGATTTCTCGGGAAATAAATTCTGCGTCATAATCCATGATGTTATGTTGTTATATATAAAAGGTGGAAGCAGGAGAATGCCTGCTCCCTTACCCTACTTAGATTATATTTCAAGATTATTCCATCGGACGAATCATCGACTCGATGAAAGCGATTTCATCAGATGAGAGTTTGTACTTGCGATAGAGCATCTCGTCGGTCCAAGGATGAGAGAAGTCTTGGAGGGGGACGAAAGTGTAACTCGCCTTTGAAATGTTTTGGGTGTTCTTTACCAAAGACATCATAAATCTAAAGAATCTAGTCTTGATATAAGAAACCAAATTCTCTGCTTCTATTCTTGAATCCACATCTTTTATTACCAAATACGTTTCGGTACAAACAGAGTTTGGTTCTGAAACGATAGGCTGACTCACGATAGAATGAGGATATTCATCACCGCCAGGACTTGCCTTTGAAACCAAGACCTTGTAACGGTCTATCAATTTTTCATTTTTTACAATAATCTTCTTAGCAACATAACCATTTTCACCAAATCTATAAAGCTTGACTGAATGCATCTCAGTTTGGATTGAAGTAAAATCACTAAAATTCGAACGCATCCCAAAAGGCTTACTAGTACTAACATACTTTCCTAAAGATACCTCTTTAAACTTTAAGACTTTCTTCATTATACTTATAGATTGATTGTATCTAATAAGAAGCGGGATATTGGCTTCCTTCAAAGGACGTTTCATTTCAATCATTTTTCCTTTTATATGATTAATGATAGTACAATCTCCATGATACAAAGAATCCCATAAGAAATAACATACTCCACCTCTAATGTTCAAGCCAGGAAAACAATCATCAGTTTCCGGATAATCATGAATTACTTTCAAACGAGTATCAGAAATCATATTATCTCTAAAATCATCAAGACCTCTTCCACCGGTATACCAACGAGCAGGAATAATCATTATCAAGAAATGAGGTGCTAACTGCTTTGCTTTTTGTACAAACTTATCATATAATGGTATAGCAGCAGAATCTCTTCCCCCACCATCATTCAGCTGATACGGCGGATTGCCAATAATTACATCGAATTTCATATTGTTGAATAGTTCTTTTGGATTGTCTGTATGAATAAACTGATAAGCATGGCTTTCCTTATCCTCACCACGCTCGTACACATCTCGGCTTGCGCCGCAATAGATACACTTGCCTGTAGATTCATTCCAGGTATGCGGAATCTCGTGGAAGGCGATGTTGCCGGCAGCCTCATCAAAGCGGCTGATGCTATACTCGCTGCTGGCCTCCTTGCTGCAATAGAGCGAACGGCGGCTCACCAGAGAAGTAAGCTCCGTTATCGCCATGCCATACACCTGATAATGCAGGATATGGTCAAGGCGCTCCTGCATATCGGGAATCTCTTCGGAGAGACCATCCAGCAGCCGCTTGGTTATCTCACGAAGAAACACACCGCTCTTGCAGAACGGGTCGAGAAACTTCACTTTACTATCGCTCCAAATCTCCTTTGGCAAAAGATCGAGCATGCGGTTGGCTATCTCAGGAGGCGTGAACACCTCATCGTTGCTCAGATTGGCAAGGCAACTGAGCACATCGGGATTATAATTGATCATGGTCGGGAAGATTAAGATAATGAGTCAACGGATATTCCTTGATAGGCTCATGCACGAAGGTTGGCTCGCCCGTATCTGCAAAAAGTAAACCCTCCTCGTCTGGTTTCGGCTTATCATACTCCACGTTCTTGAGCAAATCATCAAGACGGAAGTCACGACGCTTCACTTTGCCACCGCCCACGAAGCCCCATTCCGAGAAGACAATAGGTTTCCCGGAAGACGTTTCCATGGTGAGGGCATCACCACAAAGAATGTTTTTGGCATAAAGAAACTGAATGCAACGCTCATAAGGGGCACTGCATTCCTGATGAAACACACGTTGATAGCGCTCCATGAAATCTTCATAGAGTCTCTTCTGACAGGCAGCTACATTGTCTGGCAGCAGCTCCACGCCATACATCGAACTGATGGCGAGGGCAGCATACAGTTCGTAGTCGTATCGGCTCTTACCATACTGGCACTCCACCACCTCGAGTTTACGGCGCTGAATTTCGATGAGGAAATTGCCGTTGCCGCAAGCCGGTTCCAGGAATCGGGAGTCGATACGCTCCGTCTCTTCCTTCACCAGGTCGAGCATAGCATTCACCTCACGCTTGGCAGTATAAACTTCTCCATGCTCCGCCACTCGCTCACGCGAAACTACCTGTCTTTCATTATCAAAATCTTGATTATTTATCATGTTTTGGTCGGACATTTAAAAATCAATAACACATGAAAGACTTGTCTTTCAAAGACTTATCGTATAAAGTCTTATCTAAATATTATGGAAAGAAAAAGGCGCACCCACATCCTATTCATTCCTAAACTCGGGGTTGTCCGACCAAAGATTTACCCATGCAACGAAACGAAAGGAAGGGGTACGCCTATAGCTAGGCGCATCCTCATCCTCAGAAGTTCGTTGCTATTGTCTGGTCGGACTATTTGAGTTTAGAACTTCATCGAACTAGATACGAAATCTATTTCATCCACAAAAACAGACGTCATCACCCTAAGGCGAATCAATCCGAATGCAAAGATACTGCAAAAATAAGAGATTACAAAAATAATCGCCACCTTTTTTATATTATCCCCCTATTTTCTTGCAAAATAAAAATATTCTTCTTAAAATCTTTGGAGTATCAATAATTATCTGTATCTTTGCAGAGTGAAATGTTTAAAATTACAAATATGGCAACACAAGTATTACAATTCAATCAGGCCCAACAGGCTGTGCTCAATGTTATCTCTTGTTTGCAGTCGGAACAAGACCTGGCAGACTTGAAACAAACATTAGTAAAGTTTATGAATGATCGCTTGCAGCGAGAAATAGATAAACTTTGGGAATCTGGCGAACTAAGCAATGAAAAGTTGCAGGAAATGCAGTCTGAACATTTGCGCACGGCTTACAAATAGACAGACTATGCAGAGAAATATAGTCTTAGATACCAATTGTCTCTTGCAGATAATTGCAAGAAAAAACAAGAATTATTTCTTATGGGAAGGGTTCTTGAATGGGGACTATTGTCTTTGCTATACAACAGAAATTCTAGAAGAATACGAAGAAATACTTTGTCTTAAAACAAATCGTTTAATTGCAACTATAGTATTGGAGATTATAACTCAAGCTCCGAATACCAAAAGAATTGATGCTCATTATCACTGGAACCTTATCACGCAGGATCCCGATGACAATAAGTTTGTGGATTGTGCTGTCTTTGCCAATGCCGATTTCATTGTATCAGATGATAAACATTTCAAAGAATTAGAAAACATCGATTTTCCAAGAGTTCTAGTAATTAAATTAGAAGAGTTTGCCAGATTATACCGAAATATTGATATCAACTAATAAACGAGCTTCTTGAATACAGGAAATCTATGGAAGAAGATATTGCAATAGCAGATATCTATGTGCCAGATGGAAGGAGATGAAAAGGTACAAAAGGAGAAGCAGAAGGTAGGCCAGAAACGAGTTCTCTCTTTTCTAACTTTTAGAATAAGTTCATTTTTAAGAATGCAGGCAAAAACATCCAATTCTGGCATTTTCTTGTATTTTTCAAATATAGAAGTTTTCATTTTAAGAACCTTAACTATCTACTAAATAGATACTTAAATATATTTAACAATAAAAAAGTTAGCCAAAGCGTTTTCTTTTACCTTATTTTTTGTATATTTGCAAGTAAAATTACAACGCACAACGTTTGCCTAAGCAATCTTGTGCAAACATTAATAAAAAATGATGAAGTATGAAAGAAAACTCTACTATCTTCGTTGTAAAGCATGAAAGAATCTCCACAGAGCTAATAGCTGGGAGCAGTAGTCTGGATGAGAATTCCATTAAGACACTAATGCACAATGGCATTAGTGTCTGCAAGGAACGAGACTCTGCGCTTTGGGGCGCCATGATGGGGCTTCAAGGTGAAAACAAGGCCTATCTACCTATTATGGAGACAGAAATTGAGGCTCTACTAGAAGTTAACTATAAACAACTAAAAAGAATCAACATAGAAGACCTCAATATCAAGGATAACATCAGACTAACCAAGAATATTCTGTATCAGAGAATGGTTCGCTATTTCCGCAACCAAAGATGCCCATGCCGTAGAGGCTTCACAAATGGTATTGAAATTTATATACTTGAAGACGATGCCAATCCAAAATACCGTAAATATCAACGTTATAACTTGACCATTAGATACAATGACCAGGTTGAGGACGCATGGCAACTAGATGTCTCTATGGGCCGCAAATCCATTGTTGGCAAAACTCAAGCATTTCTTTTGCCTGCATTACAGAACAAGCAATTTCAGGTAATTGCCGGAACTATGGTTATGCCATGCAATGAGATTACGCAACGCCATATCGAATTGACTGAGGAACAAATATTTCCTATTTGCAACCCAGAAATTAAAGGAGACCTTGCGGTTCCTACCTATTATAATAGAGATACCAACAAATACCTAACCAAGTATAACGGAATTAGAAAATTCATCGACAGATGGATAAACACACCAGCTTTCAAAGAGGCAGTTGGCGTGGATTTTCCCGACAACGCCAACTTTATACAATTGGCAGACCATAAGATAGGTATTGTTGACGAGAAAGCAAAGACTCTTAAATTTGGCAATGGTCAAACTGGTGTCAGTCCAGGATACTTCTTCAAGAAGTATGGAGCAGCCGAGCGTCCAGCAGAGCATCGCCATTTTTTTATATGCCCTCAAAGCATGAAAATTACCCTCTGGCGACTATACAACATCTTCCAACAGGGCAAAGACTCTTCTGGTCGTTTGGCCCCTAATGATGTTGATACAAACAATTATCTATACCATACAATATGGATGGGCAACCATGCATGGGCTGATGGTATGAACCTCATGTTTTCAGATGATGAGCACGCTTTGGAAGCACTAGAGAACCATCTCAAAGCAATGCCATTCGAGCATGGCAAGAAATACTTTGCCATCATCATATCTGACATCGACCGCGATGATACAACCTCTCCCCATTATCATCTCTACTACAAAATGAAGTACCTGTTGATGAAGTACAACATTGGCTCTCAAGTGATACACAAGAAGAGAGTTGAGGATAAGAATTTCATCAGCTATATGGTACCGAACATTGCTGCAGCCATAGCTGGTAAGGAAGGTGGAAAGGCATGGAAGATAGCCTATCCAAGCCAAAAAAACGATATGATTATTGGCATTGGAGCTTACAAAGAATATGGCATGAACCAACAATATATCGGGGCTGCAGTCTGCCTCGACAAAGAGGGTGAATTACATAATTTCGATGCTTGTCTCAAGGGAAACTTTGAGGAGTTGAGAAGCACCATCATCAAAGCTATCCTCAATTTCTACAAGAAGTTTCAACAACCTTCACGGCTCATCATCTACTATCATAAGAAACTGAACCATGATGAGTCAGACATGATAGAAGATGCATTGAAAAAATGCCAGGTCAGCTGCCCTGTAATCGTTATAAATGTAACAGAGACAGACAGTGAAGACCTGATTGCTTTTGACACGACATGCCCTAATGTATTAATGCCTGTGAGCGGAACGTATGTTCATCTTCGTACCAAACGTGGCATTCACGAATATCTGCTGTATAATAATGAGCGATATGCGCAATATGGTGAGAGAATGGGATTCCTCAGACCTTTCCCCATCAAGATTTCCATCATGGCAGGCAGAAACAACGAACAGGATTTGAGTGAAGAAGATATTAAGAATATCATCACCCTAACATATCAAACAACTCGCATCAACTGGAAATCAGTTTCCATGAGAAGTATGCCTATCACCATTGCTTACGCAAAACTGGTAGCCAAGTTTGTACCTCATTTTCCTGATGGTCAGTTAACTGATTTCGGTAAAAATAATCTTTGGATGCTATGACATTACCAATTATAGAAGCTATACTAAGAGGCGACTTTCGCCCTACACTCATCAAAGAGACAGTTCCTGCAGAGGAACTGTCTCAAATGATGCATACATTACGCCAAGCCAAAGAAAGAACTAATCTCATTGAGCTTGAGAAAGACATCACCCATGCTCTTGACAGCCATAGCCAAGTGGGCTTACAATATAAAAGGGATAAAGAGTTGAAAGATACCATCACTCGCTATCTCAAGTCGGTTACACCAGACTATTATACAAGAGAGTATAAACACGTTCTAAAAAACATTTTCCCAGCTCCAGAAATAAATACGCCTTATCTGCGAATGTACAAGACGATTCTGGAACTGGAAAAAGTACGTACGGTTTGTGCTATACTAGATTTACATTCAACGATGCAAGATGATTCTTTTATCTTTACGGAAGTTAAAGAATTATTAAATATCATCAAAGGATATTGTAAAGAGCTGAAAGAAGAAAAGTATCAAAGCCCCGTAACCAGCCTACTCCGAAATATGCTTATAGAACTGTATTTCAGCCTGTTCATATCGTTTCAAAAAATCATATATTCTAAAAAAGCAATAGATATCGAAGATGATTTTGAAGATTTCGTTTATTATACCTATGGGACTTATCCATCCAAAGATGTAACTGAGAGATTCCGGGAACAGACCGAAAAAGCCAAACAGGAAAATCGAAATATACAGAAGACTGAAAAAGAGACAGAACAGACGGAAGACAAGCAAACTGTTCATCTTACCAAAGCAGAAAAGTTTTTGGAAGAAACTACTTGCTATGAATTCCTAAAGATGCCGTTGATCGTAGCTTTAGAAGCGCAAGATGAAAAAATGCGCAAAGCAAAAGCATTGAGACTCATTGAAACAATGCTTGAAAATCCTGCTCATGCCGCAGCCATGCTCGAATTTCTGGATTTTTACGGTTGGATAAAGAATAAATATGAAAAAGGTTACACCTATACAAAATATGACGAGTTTTGTACAAGAGTAGTTATGGGATATGAAAATGGAAGAACTTTTAAAAAATATAGAACAGCGCTTCATAGCACATCTCAATCCCTAAAAGACTACCAACATCCAGAATATATAGAACAAGTAAAAGAAGAATATACAAATATAAAAAACGAGATATAAATTCTTGGCATTTTCTTCAAGAATTTATATCTCAGATTAATCATTTTTAAAGCTTTCGCCCTTACAGGGCGCAATTTTCAAACCATTGTTACCCAAGGCAACGCCCTGGGCTAAGAGCTTCTGCCCTTTACCTTTCCGCTACGCGCCGGTGGCCGTTGGTTCAGAGCGTGAAGAGCTCACTTGCAAAACTTCACTAATTTTAGAACAACCAGAACAAAATAGAACAACTAGAACAAAATAGAACAAAATAGAACAAGTGAATCCTACCCTTAGAACTAAATAGAACAATTTTCTTTGCAACCGAATCCAGACGTCACATCGTTAGGGTTCGGTTAATATGTCTAAGAATAAATTTAAAAGCATGATGCTTGAAGAACAGTATGGCACATGCAAGCATGCCAACACCGGCATGCACGCTCCGCAAGGTTTGCAAACTTTGCAACCAATGCAAACTATGCAAGGTCAGGACAGCCTGGATAGTCAGGAAGCAACGGAGCTACTGACGCCACTTTCTGAGTGGCACGACAACTATGAGGTGATGGAGATGTTCCACATCAGTGCCCGAACCCTGCAGACTCTACGCTCCAATGGCAAGCTGCCGTTTGCCAAGATGGGCGGAAGATGCTACTACAAGGAACGGGACCTGCAACGACTCATGGATGAATCGTACAGAGACAGCCGCATCAAGCCTATTCCTAAAGATGAGGAAGAAGGCAAGATGCAGACTCCTATTATTAATAAGGTGGAGAAAGGAGGCACCCTATGACGATGAACCTTGAACAGCTGCAGGAGCACAGAATGCAGTACTATCGCCATCCTATCTCTAATGTGGTGAGCCACAACCGGGTGGGCATCTACCACTTGTGGCAGTACATTACAGACCCTACCCTCTTCAAGAATGCTACGGATACGCTCCGTGGCATTCCGGAAGAGGAAGAGAAAAGACGCAAGGCTTATAAGGCAAAGGAGTTTGACTATGTGCTGGCTAGCGGAATCTTCAACGCACGCAACGACCAGGGACTCATCAAGCACTCGGGCATCATGTGCCTGGATATCGACCACGTGGGCAAAGACCTGGTGGAGGAACTGAAGCAGGAATTCATCCATGATGAAATGATGCAGAAGAACTTCGAACTGGAACTTGCCTTCCGTAGTCCTTCGGGTGACGGATTGAAACTCTTCGTACGGATAGACCTGCAGCAATGCGACCACCAAACCTGGTTCCAGGCATTGGAGCACTATATCTGGCAAGCGTATGGAGGCATCAAGATTGATGCAGCCTGCAAGAATGTGAGCCGGGCTTGCTTCCTGCCCTACGACCCCAACTGCTACGTAAATCCTCTCATCTGCCCTTTTTAAGTGAAGAGGGAAGAACGAAGAGTGAAGAAACAACGTTCGGCGACCGCAGGGGAATGCCAATTCTATTATTGTACAAAGAATTTAAAATTGATTAGATCATGAACAAGATAACAAGTTTCGACCCAATTCAATGGGCCCAAGTAAGTAAGGCTGAGCAAATCCGCACAGTAGCCAACCGTATCATTGAGATGAACATCGACATCACAGAAGGATACAATAACTGGCGCAACATCGCCTTCGGCATCTCTCTGGAGCTGGGCGAGGAAGGAAGAAGCATCTTCCATGACATCAGTCGGTTCAATGCCGGCTACAAGTACGAGGAGTGCGATAAGCTGTACTCCAACTGCATCAAGCGCCTGCATGATACTACCGACCACTCTGGTATCACCATCCGCTCTTTCTTCAGTTATGCCAAGGAGGCAGGCATTGACATCAAGGTGGCTCCTAGCCATGACAACGTTGCCGGAAACGGTAACGTTGCAAGCCTTGCAAACCCTGCAAAGGGTGCAAACATGGCAAACCTGGCAATAGCTCCGAATGCATCTACGGCTGCAAATGGCATATCAGCAGAATCAGTAGTAGAGCACGAAGTGGCTGAAACCATCCCGCTGCCTACCTTCAGCGAGAAGGTAATAGGCTATCTACCTGATATCTTGAAAGAAGTCCTTTTCCTGGGCAAGACGATTACGGAGAAAGATATGCTCGTACTGGCAGCCCTTGCCGTATTGAGCGGTGCATTCCCCGAGGTATTTGCCATCTACGACAACATGAAGGTGTTTGCCAACCTCTACATCTTCAACGTAGCCAAAGCTGCAAGCGGAAAAGGCAGAACCACATCGTGCCTCAAGCTGGTGAGCCTCATTGAGCAGGAGGTAAGGGAAGCCAACAAGCAGGAGGTGGACGACTATCAGCAGGAACTTGCCGACATCAGAGCCTTGGGCAGGAAGGCTTCGGGCATGCCACTGCCCAAGGAGCCTCCCTACCGCTCACTGCTGGTTCCTGCCAACTGCTCTTCTACCGCCATCTACCAGGCGCTGCACGACAACCACGACCAGGGCATCACCTTCGAGA
>ULUS01018096.1_pt1 | contig 15339 bp, 14 predicted proteins | sample 1958761 | NCBI WGS metagenome assembly ULUS01 (sample SAMEA4835767, study PRJEB28245) | human gut metagenome | biome: gut microbiome; material: fecal sample | place: Denmark | collected 2008
CTCATATTTATCAACTTAAATTAATTCCGCCAACGGGTTAGATTAATTATTTTATATATGAGTATTAAAAATTTATTGTGGACAGGAGGATTGGCATCTGTTCTCATTGCTACCTCGGCATGCTCCACCTCGAACAAAGCCGGCTATGCACTGACTGGCGTCTCAAAAACAAGAATTCTTGTTGACCAACGCTATGATGCGTCGCCCGACAAGAATGCCATGAAATTCATTGCACCCTACAAGCAGAAAGTTGACAGCCTGATGGGACCCGTTATGGGTACTGCAGCTGAATCCATGACGGCACACCGGCCGGAAAGCGAGTTGTCAAACTTGCTGGCCGACATCCTGGTATGGAAGAGCAAAGACTACAACGAGACACCTGATTTCAGCGTCTATAATATGGGGGGAATCAGAGCTTCCTTCACAAAAGGAAAAGTGACCTACGGTGATGTGCTCGATGTGGCTCCCTTTGAAAACAAGATTTGCTTCCTCACCCTGACAGGTGAAAAGGTGACTGAACTGTTCCAACAAATAGCCTCTGTGGGCGGTGAAGCCGTGAGCCATGGCGTGGAACTCGTTATCACTCACGACGGAAAACTGGTAAGCGCCAAACTGCATGGCAAAGCCATTGACCCCAAAGCCAACTACAGAGTGGTGACATTGGATTATGTGTCGCAGGGAAACGATAAGATGAACGCCTTCAAGAGTGGCACAAACCAGGTTTCTCCACAAGAAGAACACAACAACGTGATGTTTATCATCATGGACTATTTCAAAGCCCACGATAAACAGGGCAAGGCTGTAGATAGTAAGATTGAGGGAAGAATACGTTATCAAGAATAAAAGACAAGATATATGTTGAAGAATATTATATTATCCGCCATGCTCCTCTCTGCTGCATGCGGGATCAATGCACAAGACAAGCAACTCGTGATATTGCACACCAACGACACGCACAGCTGCATCATGCCTCTCAACCCTAACCTTGCAGACACTACGAAAGCTAACCGGGGTGGGTTCATGAGAAGAGCGACAATGATAAGCGAGGAAAGAGCCAAGAATCCGCGACTTCTACTTATAGACAGCGGCGACTTCTCACAGGGGTCTCCCTATTACACGTTATTTAAAGGTAACGTGGAAATTGGACTGATGAATGAAATGAAGTATGATGCTTCAACAATAGGAAACCATGAATTCGACTTCGGACTGGAAAACATGGCACGCCTATTCAAAAGGGCTAACTTCCCCATCCTATGCTCCAACTACGACTTTACCGGTACCGTTCTCGACGGCATTGTCAAACCGTATGCCATCGTAAAACGCAACGGAATAAAAATAGGCATGTTTGCCGTAGACCCGAAACTCGACGGCTTAGTTTTTGCCAAGAACTGCAAGGGGGTGAAGTATCTAGACCCCATAGGATGTGCACAAAAAATGGCAGACCTCTTGAAGGCAAAGGGGTGTGACCTTGTTATCTGCGTGTCACACCTGGGATGGAAAATCGGAGGAGACGACGACAACAAACTCATTGCCAACACCCGGGGCATAGACTTGGTGCTTGGAGGTCACTCGCACTCACTTTTGAAAGAACTGGTATGCGAAAAGAACCTTGACGGCAAGCCAATACCTGTAGATCAAAACGGCAAGAATGCCATATATGTGGGCAAACTTACACTATACTTGAACAAAAGAAAATAGCCAGCATTTCTACCCTATTCAAAATAGAATGTCAGAGCTATGATTTTGCTTCGAGTTTCGTTTACCGACATGCCATAGGCAAGATTGGGGTTCTTGAGTTTCTGAGCATGAGCTTTATCTAAGCTGTTGGTCAAGCTATACATAAACTTCAATTCTGGCCGAAGCTTAAAGAACGGAAGATAAAAGTCGCAGCCAATGCCAAATTCGGCAAATGCATCATAGCGTTTCAACTTAATCAAATCATTGTCCTTGCCTGAGAGGTTTACCATCGGTGTAAAGCCGGCCATCAGGTAAGGACGATGGTTATTGAAACGAGGAGCAGAGAATATCAAGTCAAATGCCGAAGATATATAGACCGTCTTCATTTCTTGTGTGACCTCGGTCTGTTTCCCGTTGGCATCAAGATTCGAAAAATTGTGAAACGTGAGATGGCGTGTACCAAAATACAATGCTGGCGCAATGCGGAACTGGAAATGTGTACTAAGGCGAAATTCACCAAGCACACCCACAGTAAATCCTGGGTCCCACCTGTCCTGGTCACAAGTTATATCGGTCAACGAGGTGGTTCCATCGTCATTGGTAATAGTTAGTGGCCCAACGTTCATCAATTCAAGATCTTGAAGGTGCGTACCAACCATGACGCCAAAGTGAAGGGGACGCAAATCTGTATACGGACGGTTTTCCACCGTACGTTCCTGGGCTGATACCCAACAGGTAATCAACAATAGCATCGAAATAATAGAAGTACGTTTCATATAAACCATAAACGTAAAAAATCCTTCCTTATTATATATAAGTCCCCTCTAATTAATCCCCACAAATAATTAGTAGGTTAAATTTTTGCAAAATATATACCTAAATATAGGTATATTAAAAATATTTCGTACCTTTGCATCGTCATAAAATGACAGACGTGAATAAGAAAACACAACAAAAACATTATTAACAATAAAATTTAATTGAATATGGCTTACGTAATTGGTAACGATTGTATCGCTTGCGGTACGTGCATTGACGAATGTCCTTCTGGCGCTATTTCAGCTGGAGACGAGAAGTATTCTATCAACCCAGATGAGTGCACAGAATGCGGTACTTGCGCTGATGTTTGTCCTAACGAAGCTATCGCTTTGGGCTAATCATTAGTAAGACGAAGAAATAAAGGTGACTGCCAGTTGGTAGTCACCTTATTTTTTATTATACCTACATAAACACAAAGATATTATACCAGACCCCAGTAAACGTTTCCATTAGAAATTCATTTTCTTTCATATAATAGAGTGAGGGATGAGTGATAGATAAGTGAGGGATGAGTGATAGATTCTTGTTAGTACTTTTATTGCATATATCTGATAATCAACATTCTACATTTATAACAAGTTCAAAAAGTGATAGGTGATAGACAATTCTTAAAAAATCTGTTTATGTATACTTGTTCAAGTGTATGATAAGGTACATGTAAAATGATTCAGCCAAGGAAGTGATTTCAAATTCGGGATTATAAATAGGCTATGGTAATAGTATGTGGTGGCTATAGAAAGACTATAGTGTAACAAAAATCCAAAGATATTATGCCGGTGTACACCACACTGTGAAACTTTTAAGGAAGTTACATACAAATCAGAAATACAAGTAAATAAAAAAAGGATGAAGTATATACTCCATCCCTTTACAAATAGTTATATAAAAATCTCTTTTATTTAGCTCCAAGAATCTGGTTAGCAACATTGTCAGAAGGGTCAATCTTGATAATCTTTTCAGCTATAGTCTTGGCACCAGCAACATTGTCATGTGAATAATTGTAGTAAGCCATATAGTGATAAGCTTCGAGGATACGAGCCTTGTCTACATTAGACAACTCACCCGTATGCTTCTCAACAAGTTCTGCCAAACGCTCATAATGAGGCTTTGCGAGTCCCTTCTTTGAATCGGGATCAAGTGCAGCACTCAAACGAGCGCGCATAAAGACAGCAAACTCCTCTGCATCAGGAAATCTCTTAGCCAAGTCTGCATAAGCAGCATCTGCATTCTTCACAGCCTCGTCGCGCTGCTCCTGAGTCTGATTGGTTTCAGAAGCCTGATTACGATAGATAGTAGCCAAACCAGCGTAATCATTGGCTGTAGCATCCTTCTTTGCTGCCAGGAAGTTCTTGTAAATAGTAGCTGCATTAGCATAATCACCCTTTGCCGCATAAGCTTGAGAAAGCACTTGCATTACATCAGTACGATTAGGATTCATCTCCAAAGCCTTATTGAAAGAAGTAATGGAGTTATCGTAATCCTTCTTGCCATTATAAGCATATCCCTGATAAGTATAATCAAGAGCAGTAAACTTGGCACTGTCTGACTGATTGAAAAGTTTATCAGCAAAAGACAGAGCATTATCATAATCCTTCTTGTCTGTATAACTATAGAATGCAATACGATTCAAACCAGCCATACGGGGGAACTTTTGACTTCCGGTTGTTGCTACTTCAATTGCCTTATCAAAGTTCTGCTTGAAGTAAGCAGACATGGCATACTCTGTAAGCTGTGAACCATCCAACTTATTGATGTCAGCCTTTCCAAAGTTTTCAATAGCCTTATCGAAGTCATTAGCCTCATAATAGAAATGACCTGCTACAGCATCCACGGGATAAGTGGGATCAACTGTACGCAACTTATTAAGCATGTCAACAGCTTCACCAGGGCTACTTACTCTATATACATAGGCATACTTGATATAACCCTGAGGATTCTGAGGGTCAAAATAAACTGCCTGCTGATACCATTTTGCAGCTCCACCACCATTGTCCTTGAAAGCTTCGATATCGCCTTTCAAGATATAGCCAGCCCCATTCTTCTTGTCTTTCTTGATAGCTTCATCGGCATATTTCGAAGCATTAATTGTATCTTTAATGTCGAGATATGCACGGCCAAGACCAACCAATGCTTCTGCATTCTTCTTGTTAGCCTTGTAAAATTCCTGAACCTGCTTCTTGGCGGCGTCAGGATTAGCTTTATTTGCTACTATAACTTTAGTAATGGCATCAAGCTGCGACTTAATGTCTTGTGCCATAGAGGGAGCGGAGAATCCTGTCATCAACGCTCCTGCCAATAAATATTTAATCGCTTTCATAATTCTATGTTTTTAAGTTAAGAATGTATCGTTTCATACATGACGAAATAATAAAATAAAAGTTACTCGCCAGAAACGTTAACAGACCTTACATTAATGTCACCTCTATAAGGAAGTAATCCAGACTTGAATATAATCAATTGTCCTTTAGGGCTTTCCAGGAAATGAGCAAATCCCCATGGCAAGCCATTAATAGGATCATTTAACAATGCATATATAGTTCTGATGAAAGGATAGCGTCCATCATATATGTATGCTTGATAAGGTTTCCAACTATTCATGTCAGTGGCCTTGTCAAGTTTGCTAACCGACATCACACGAATATTCTTTTTAAACGTAGTATTAGTAGAATCCCTTTGGTCATTCAGCCAATTACTACCGATTATACCAATGGCATTGGGAGTATGTTCTACGTAGTCGATAACATCCTTACTTTTGTTGACCGCTTGGATATTGGGACTAGTTATATGCTGACCATTGAGGAGAGAATCCACACAATACTGAATAGTACTTGACTTTTTATTATCAAATACAACCTGTATTTCACCCAACTTAGAAGATGGATAAATTTGCTTCCAATTCTTAAGCTCACCACGTAGAATCCTTTTCACATCATTGGCGGCAATACAAGAATCTGTGTTTTGCTTATTAATAATGAGCGCCAAACCGTCATAAGCTATCGGAATGGACACAGGCAAAAATTTACTGTCTTTAAGGTATTTCAACTCCTTAGCCTTATAGTTGCGAGAAGTGACGACAAGACATAAACTATCTTTCAACAGCAAATTCATTCCGTCAATCTCGTTAATATATAAAGGAGTAACTTTTGCCTGAGGATATGAATGTTCAAAAACTTCACGCTCCTCTTCAATTATAGGACTAAAACTTTCGTCAGAAGCAAACCTAATTGCTCCTGACGAATAAGTATCAGTTCTACCGCTTGTAGGTTTGTCGGCACAAGCCGTCAAACCTACAGCAGTGAGAGTTAATCCAACTAAAATGTTAGATATTTGTTTCATACAAATTATTGTGCTAATCTAAATGTCACAGGCACGTTATACTTCACGCGCACTGCAGAACCATTCTGCTTACCAGGAATCCAGTTAGGCATTGACTTAACAACACGAGAAGCTTCCTTGTCAAGAGAAGGGTCAACACTCTTTACCACCTGTACATCGGTGATGCTACCATTTCTCTCAACCACGAAGGATACTACAACACGACCCTGGATGCCGTTTTCCTCAGCAACAGCTGGGTAACGGACATTATTGCGGAGCCAATTCATCAAGGCGGCATCACCACCAGGGAATGAAGGCATCTGCTCTACGGTCGTGAAGACCTTATTCTCAACTTCTTCATGCTTTGGTGGTTCAGGCTGAGCAATATCCTGCTTTGCCTGGAGCACAACACCTGCAGCTTCATCGTTACCCTTCACATCGAAGGCACCGATAGAAGTAGAAGTCTTGTTCAAGTCTTCCTGAGATTTCATTTCCTCTTCAGGCTTAACCTCACTATCCTTCTTGATGACAGGAGCGGTAAACTTGATAGAAGATTTTACTTTCTCAACTTTCTGTTCTTGTTCAACCTTAACCGGAGCCTTTCTCTTGACTTCAGCTTTCTTCTTCACCTCTTTAATGGTAGTAGCCTCGACAACCTGTTCGAATTTAGCCTTCTGGCTGGCTTCATACGCATTTTTGAGGGCGATGACAGCGAATGCAAGTGCTGCAGCTATGGCCATGATGACGATAGACATCACGTTACGCTTAGAAGTACCCTTGCGGAGTTTGTAAGCGCCGTAGGCCTGATTCTTACCCTGGAAGATAAGATCAGTCCATTCGTTAGATACCAAATCTATTTTTGCCATTGTCTTTCTTTTTTAATTGTTTGCCGACTTACTTAATGCCACGCTTGTCAAGCAAAGCCTTGTCGTCAGGATTAAGTTTGTCAACAACGAATTTACCAACACTGCAAATCTGCATTTCATCGAGAGCATCAACAAGGTTCTTGTAAGTAGACTCGTCAGTAGCCTTGATGATGATGGTCATGGTAGGAATCTTCTGACCGTCGACAACACCATTCTTGATTTGATCCAAAGCCTTGTTATAAGTCTCATCTGTGTACTTATTAGGATTGTCGGCTCTGTCCTTATCAAGCTTTGCCTTAGCATTCATGATAATACCTACAGGGTTGATACCCTCTTCGGTAACATGGTTAATCAACACCTTGCGGATTCCATTAGCACCCCAAGTTGTCTCTTTAAGACAAGAAGGATCGCTATAGTTAGGAATACCGTCAACGTGATAGATCTTGTTGTTGGCTGCCACATAAATTGTGATAGTCTGTGATGCCTTGGTTGCGGTCTTGTCTTCATCAGAAACGTTCTTATCGTTACTTGGCATGGTCAAGTTCATCGTCTGAGGCTTGCTCAGAGAGGTACAGAGCATGAAGAATGTGATAAGAAGCATCATCATATCCACCATTGGGGTGAAGTCGACGCGAACGTCTATCTTCTTCTGTTTGCTTTCTTTCTTTTTTGCCATTCTTTAGTCCTCCACCTTTTTATACGATGTGATCAGGAAGTAACGGTTCTCGTTCATGTCCTGAAGTTCAGACATCAGTTTCTTTACGACTTTGTAAGGTGTGTTCTCGTCAGCCTTGATAGCGATTTTAGTATCACTACCATCTGCCAGGTTGTCGCGAACAGCCTTTACCCAAAGTTGGAACTCGCTCATCTTACCGTCAATACTATCGGTAGGAATACCCTTATCCTTCTGGTAATCGTTAACCTTTGCCTCAGACTGGCTGAGGAGTTCCTGTATGTCATTCATTGACACACCGATACCATTAGACTTACGGGCGGTTTCGATCTGCTTTGCTGTGAGAGTAATACCATACTGGTCACACATACTCTCCAGGATAGTCTGCATATCGCCCGGCTTATCCATATTCAAGAATATCTTGCCCTGTTTGTCGACAAGGATACTCAACACGTTATTTTCTGGAACTTTGATTTCCGATACCGAACCAGGTGTATTGACCTTTACTGGCTCATTCTTCACGAACGTTGATGTCAACATGAAGAAGGTCAGAAGGAGCACCATGACGTCCGACATAGGAGTCATATCGATCCAGACCGCCTGTTTCTTAATTTTTACTTTACCCATAGTGATAAAATTTTAGAGGGTTAGCAAAAATTAAGCTTCTTCTGCGTGATTGGCTTCGTATGTCTGAGCGATAGAGTAACCAACCTCATCGAGGGCGTATGTCAACTTGTCGATCTTGTTTGTGAAGTAGTTATAAGAAATAACAGCACACCAAGATGTCAAAATACCGAATGCGGTGTTGATCAAGGCCTCAGAAATACCTGTAGAAAGTGCAAGTGAGTCACCACCACCACCAGCAGCCAAAGCCTGGAATGACTTGATCATACCGGTTACAGTACCGAGAAGACCGGTAAGAGTACCGAGAGTTACGATAGTTGCGATGATAGGAAGGTTCATCTGCAGTGTAGGCATTTCGAGCTGAGTAGCTTCTTCGTGTGCCTGCTGGATCTTAGCAACCTTCTGGCTCTTCTTGATGCCTGAAGTAGCTTCCATCTCCTTATAAGCACGAAGAGATGCAGAAACAACATTTGCTACAGAACCGCGCTGTGCGTCGCAAAGCTGCTGAGCCTTGTCGAAGTCTTTAGCGTTGAGGGCAGCCTTGATATTCTGAACAAACTTTGTCAAAGAACCCTTACCGAAAGCGGTGCGAAGAGCAAGAATACGCTCGATGCTCAGTGCGATAACGCTCAACAAGAGAGTGTGGATAACTGGTACGACCATACCACCCTTGTAGATAGTACCGGCGATGTCAAGAGGAGCACCATCGCTATTGCCTGAAGCGAAGTGACTGCCGTCACCGAGTACGAAGTTAAAAATGCAAAGAGCAATAATGAAGCATACAACGATGACCCAAAATGCTGCTCTTACTCCCTGGAAGCCCTGGCTTTTCTTAGCTGGGCTTGCTTTTTTTGTAGTTGCCATAATTTAAAATTTTAAGTTTTATAAATAAATTTAAGATTTGTCGTTTGTTTTATATAACCGTATACTGTAGTTGTCGTTAGGAAAACCTAAGTAGCCCTATTAATTGCTCGGCAAAGATAGTAAATTAAAGGTAACTATTATTGCAATTAAGAAGTTTTAACGGCAAATGTACCCAAAATTCACACCTCTGCAACAAGTAACGTCAAGACTTTCACTATTTCAAGCGCGCTAATGTATCCTTAATTCGTTTGAGAGCCTCACGGATATTATCGTCGCTTGTGGCATAGCTCATGCGGAAACAATCGGGATCGCCAAACGCATCTCCTCCCACTGTTGCCACATGTCCCACTTCCAAAAGATACATGGCAAGGTCTGTTGAGTTATTGATTACGCGGTCTCCGTCCCGTTTGCCAAAGAAACTACTGCATTTAGGAAAGAGATAGAAAGCTCCTTCTGGCACGTTTACTTCCAATCCTGGAATTTCCTTGGCGAGTTTCACGATGAGATTGCGACGACGCTCAAAGGCAAGACGCATGGTTTCCACACATTCCTGGGAAGAATTGTAGGCTGCCTCAGCAGCTTTTTGACTTACCGAGCATGGACCAGAAGTATATTGGCCTTGAAGTTTGTTGCAGCCTTTCACAATCCATTCCGGTGCAGCTATGTAGCCAATACGCCAGCCGGTCATAGCATAAGCCTTGGATACGCCATTCACAATAATAGAGCGTTCTTTCATGCCTTCAAACTGAGCGATACTCTCGTGATGGCCCACATAATTAATATGCTCATAGATTTCGTCTGCCAAAACGAACATTCCTTCATGACGCTTAATCACCTCTGCCAATCCTGCAAGTTCGTCCTTGGAATAGACGCTACCGGTTGGATTGCTTGGTGAGCAAAGAATGAGAAGACGGGTACGGGGAGTGATAGCAGCCTCAAGTTGTTCGGGAGTCATCTTGAAATTCTGCTCAAAGCCAGCATTCACGAAGACGGGCGTACCACCTGCTAGTTTGACCATCTGAGGATAGCTCACCCAATAGGGAGCCGGGATAATCACCTCGTCGCCGGGGTTAACCAATGCCATAACCGTGTTGCACACACTTTGCTTGGCGCCGTTGGACACGAGCACCTCATTTATAGTATAATCAAGATTGTTCTCACGTTTCAGTTTAGCTACAATGGCCTTGCGAAGGTCGGCATAGCCAGGCACTGGAGAGTATCTTGAGTAATTGTCGTCTATGGCTTGCTTGGCTGCCTCTTTGATGTGATCGGGGGTATTGAAATCGGGTTCACCCACACTCATATTGATCACATCGACACCCTGAGCCTTCATTTCACTACTTTTCTGCGACATCGCCAATGTTGCCGACGGTGCCAATCTATTCAATCTGTCAGATAGCTGTACCATAATTTATAATATCCTATGATAGTTTATTGTTGCAAAATTAATCATTTTCTTCCTTTAAACGAAACAAACACAACTTTATTTCTCTAATACTAAGGAAATATTATCATTTATTGTTCGAATCAGAAAGATGCAGTGTATGTCCCATCCGCTCCATTTTAGTTTTCAGATAATCATAGTCATACTTGTTGGGAGTGATTTCGATAGGCACATTTTCCACAATTTCAAGACCATAAGCCTCGAGTCCTACACGTTTCACAGGATTGTTGGTCATGAGCCTCATCTTATGTACACCAAGGTAGCGAAGCATCTGTGCGCCGCATCCATAGTCACGTTCATCGGGTTTAAAACCGAGATGCAGGTTGGCGTCGACCGTATCATAACCCTGTTCCTGCAGCTTGTAGGCCTTGATTTTGTTCATCAGTCCGATGCCGCGGCCTTCCTGCTGCATATAGATGAGCACGCCTTTACCTTCTTTTTCTATCATCTGCATGGCCTTGTGGAGTTGCTCTCCACAGTCGCAACGCTTGCTGCCCAAGATATCGCCGGTGGCACAAGAAGAGTGCACTCTAACCAGTACGCTCTCGTCCGGACCCCACGAGCCTTTGATAAGTGCCATGTGCTCGAGCCCGTTACTGGTCTGGCGGAATGGAATAAGTTGAAAGTCACCATACTCGGTAGGCAAATGTACCTGATCGCCCACTTCAATCAACGATTCTTTCTGCAGTCTGTAGGCGATCATATCCTTGATAGAAATAATCTTGAGATTCCACTCTTTTGCCATCTCCTTGAGTTGCGGCAAACGTGCCATCGTGCCGTCCTCATTCATAATCTCCATGAGTGCAGCTGCAGGATAGAGTCCCGCCATTTTGCAAAGGTCGACGGCAGCTTCAGTATGACCGCTTCTGCGGAGTACACCATTATCCTGGGCATAAAGCGGATTGATGTGTCCGGGACGTCCGAAAGTCTTGGGGGTAGACTGTGGATCGGCAAGAGCCTTGATGGTAGCTGCACGGTCGTGTGCAGACACACCTGTAGTGCATCCTTCGAGCTTATCTACCGTTATGGTGAATGGAGTTCCCAGCATAGACGTATTGTCCTGCACCTGGTGAGGAAGATCAAGTTCGTCGCATCTGCTCAAGGTCACTGGAGCACAAAGCACACCACGTGCATGCACAAGCATGAAGTTTACCTTTTCCGGCGTTATCTTCTCGGCGGCAACGATCAAGTCGCCTTCATTCTCGCGGTCCTCATCATCCACGACAATGACGAACTTACCTTCCTTGAAATCCTTTACAGCCTCTTCTACGCTGCTAAGTTTGATGTCTCCCATATTTATATTTCCCTTATGTGTTTAATGTTTGTTTCTTTGTTTCACTATATCTTCCACCTGACGTGATATGCGTTCATTGTTTTGGCATATCACACGCAAGTCCTTGTAGAGCCTAAGCCTGAAGCGGACCATTCTTAAATAAAAGAAGATGCCCAACGGAAGGACTACTGCAGACAGTCCATTGAGCCACTGGCGCTCAAACGGCCTGGTATGCGCCTTGACCGACAGCACGGGATAGCGATTGAGCTCCACGATGAGCTGACGGCTCCGGGTGTTGTGCAAATCTTCTATGAGCAGTTCCATCTCTTCACTGATGCGCTCTATTTCATGGTCGAGTTTGTATTTGAAAAATACGGTAACAGGATTAGGCAATGAGCGGAGCGTGTGTTCCTGTTCATACTTCTTCACGTCGGCAGTTATGCCGGCAAGTTTCAAAAGATCCTTATCGTAGTCGGGCAGGTTGATTATGACATCCTTGGCATAGAGATGCCGTTTGATGCGCATGCCCAGCAAGCGCTTCAACAGCTCACGATAGAGGTCGATATTGAACACCGTAGAATCGTTGTTAGCCTTGTAGGTGACAAAGACAGCCACCGGCGAAAGCACGGCAAGTGCCAGCGTCTTGCCGAACCAGATGTCCCAAGAGCCGAGTCTCGCCATTCGATAACCCGAGTTGTCGAGTATGTAGTACACGATGAACACCAATACGGAAATAACTACAGGAAATCCCAAACCGCCCTTTCGGATAATGGCGCCAAGCGGTGCTCCGATAAAGAAGAAGAGCAAACAGGAAAGCGCCACGGTGAACTTGTTGAACATCTCTATCACATGGCCACGGATAATGCGGTCGCCATCAGAAGTTAGCATGCTCTTGAAGTCGAGGTCACTGGCATAAGCCTGCACTTGGTTAAGGGCTGCGTTGGCCACCTGTTGTTTCTTGTCGAGTGGCAACCTATTAAATAAGGTGTCGAGCGTCATGCTTTTTTCCTTTCCCCAAGCCACGGCTTTCACCGAATCAGACTTTGTCATGTGGGGGACGGAATAGGTTGTGCCCATGGCATAACGGTAGTAGCTACGACCTATACTGTCGTAGACATGATTGAGAGAGTCTATGCTGACACGGATTTGCTCCAGGCTTTTGCCACGCGCATCGTTTGAGAGTCCGCCTGCATCTGCCATATTGAAGTCGCCATCGAAGTCCATCACTATTTTCTTGCTCACGAACGTTTCCCTTCTATAGGGCACGCTTGCCGTGTTGCCGAAATCCTGCGACCTCATGTTCTCGAACCATTCACCACTCCACAGGGTCATTACGAGATGCTTTTTCTCGGCTGTAGACTGGAGCATGGCGGAGTCGGCAAGGATAATGGCGGCATCTTCATAGCTTTCAGTCATACGGTAAATCATCACGCCATAAAGCTTGCCTGTGTTCAAATCCTTGCGCTGCACATAGATATTGCTTTGCGGCACACCGTCATAGAAGATTCCTTCTGGTATTTCCAGTTCCGGGCTCTTCTGTTTCATGGATATCATGAGCTTCGACAATTCCACATTGGCATGTGGTCCCACCACATTTTGGAACCAAAAAGAGCAAAGGCAGAGCATTACCGTGATGACGATAAGCGACCGAAAAGACTGGACAAGCGATATGCCGGCGGCCTTGATGGCTGTAAGTTCCGAACTTTCGCCCAGGTTTCCATAAGTGATAAGCGAGGAAAGAAGGATGGCAAGGGGCAGTGCTTGCGGCACGAGCATGAGTGCCATATACCAGAAAAACTGCGCCAAAACATCCATCGACAAGCCCTTGCCGATAAGCATGTCGATGTATTTCCAAAGGAACTGCATCATCAGCACGAACTGGCAGATGAAGAAGGTTCCTATAAAAAGCAGGCTGAACTGGCGTGCTATGAATATGTCTAATTTCTTGAATCGAAGCATTATTAACCTTTAGATGTAGATGATATACACCTATACTACATGCAAAAGTAATACAAAAAACTCAGAGAATGATGGCTTTTTTAGTTTTTTATTAATTTTATAGTCCGGTAGAGCGGTGGAGTCTTTCAAGGTCTTCCGCCCAGAGGTCTTCCATGCTCTCCACGTCCTCTTCGTAGGCAAAGTCGGTGATGGTCAACGTATAGTAGCCCGTAAGGTCACTTTTCATCATGCCCAGTTCCACGTAAGAGTCGGGATCGTCGTCCGTATCCCATTTGAAGCGCATGCTTGTCTCCTTCACCTTATCTATAATATAGGCAGTGTGAATGTCGTGATGCGTCCACGTTTCTCCCCACCTGAAGGTGAGTTCTCCGTTTTTCTCGGTCACCTCGTCAGCCATCCAGCGCTCCAAGCCCGATGCAGTACTGATGAGCGACCATATCAAATTCTTCGAACTCGAATTGAGAACATGCTCTATATAGACCTTCTTTTTTGTCATTTTGCCAGTTAAAAGGGTTGGGTTAATCTTCTTTCGGGCACAAAAATACTACTTTTTTCGCACACTAACGAAAATTTTTCGTGAAAAGTTTTGGAGTGTAAAAGAATTGTATTACCTTTGCACCCGCAAATCAGCAACAACGAGATGGCGGGATAGCTCAGCTGGTTAGAGCGCATGATTCATAATCATGAGGTCCCCAGTTCAATCCTGGGTCCCGCTACAGAGAAGCAGCAAGACATTCTTGCTGCTTTTTTCTTTTTTATTCTCTACTATTCTTTTGCCAACTGCAAGTGACAAAACTTATGTTTCAAGTTCTTTTTCCTGTATTTCATTCACTTTTTAATGTCGCTGTAACACTAAAAATCCGTTATTTTTTTGTTCTGTTAAAATAATTGCTTACTTTTGCCACTGCATTGTTACAAGATATGTAGTTATAACTTAAAATAATAATCAATCATGGTAAATTACAAAGAAATCGGCTTGGTAAACACCCGTGAGATGTTTAAGAGAGCCATCAACGGCGGTTATGCAATCCCTGCATTCAACTTCAACAACATGGAACAGTTGCAAGCCATCATCAAGGCTTCGTCCGAACTGAAGTCGCCTGTTATCCTCCAGGTGTCAAAAGGTGCCCGTAACTATGCCAACCAGACATTGCTCCGCTATATGGCAGAAGGTGCTGTGGCATACGCCAAGGAATTGGGTTGCAATCACCCGGAAATCGTGCTTCACCTTGACCACGGCGACAGTTTTGAGCTTTGCAAGAGCTGCGTTGACATGGGCTTCTCCTCTGTCATGATCGATGGTTCCGCACTTCCTTACGACGAAAATGTGGCTCTCACCAAGAAAGTGGTTGACTACGCTCATCAGTATGACGTGACCGTTGAGGGCGAACTTGGAGTTCTCGCCGGCGTGGAAGACGAGGTTTCTTCTGAAGTTTGCCATTACACAAAACCTGAAGAGGTGATTGACTTCACTTCCAAGACTGGTGTCGACTCGCTCGCCATCTCTATCGGCACTTCTCACGGCGCCTACAAATTCAAGCCAGAGCAGTGCACACGTGACCCGAAGACCGGTCGTCTGGTACCTCCCCCATTGGCATTCGATGTGCTCGACGAGATTATGAAGAAGCTTCCTGGCTTCCCCATCGTTCTCCACGGCTCATCTTCCGTTCCACAGGAGTATGTAGACATCATCAACCAGTACGGAGGCAAGTTGCCCGACGCTGTGGGCATTCCTGAGGAGCAGCTCCGCAAGGCTGCCAAGAGCGCTGTCTGCAAAATCAATATCGACTCAGACTCTCGTCTTGCCTTTACGGCTGCTGTCCGC
>ULUS01030200.1_pt1 | contig 15326 bp, 8 predicted proteins | sample 1958761 | NCBI WGS metagenome assembly ULUS01 (sample SAMEA4835767, study PRJEB28245) | human gut metagenome | biome: gut microbiome; material: fecal sample | place: Denmark | collected 2008
ACGCCGTCTGATTGGATCGCGTACGCCGTCCGATTGGATCGCGTACGCTGCACGATGACTTTTATTAGGATTCAAATTTCTTTATTTAATACTTTTGACACGCCCTTGCTTGCGTAAACGTTTACACACACTATACATTAGATTTATATTAAAAAAAAGTGCAACGAATTGATATAAATCATAATTTTGCACATGGAAAGATCCTAATAACATTTGTAACTAAAAACAATTTATTATAATAAAATCAAAAGCTACATGAAGAAGCAGGTTAAATTCCCTAATGCCCTCAGAACAGCTACGCTCTCAGCAGGCTTGTTCCTGTCGGCAAGCGCCTTTGCACAGCAGGTTGTTGTGAAAGGCAACGTAGTAGACGAAACCGGCGAGCCGGTTATCGGTGCTTCCGTCAAGGTTGTAGGCGGTACATTAGGTACTGTTACAGACATCGACGGTAATTTTACTCTCAATGCCGACAAGAAGTCGACTATTGAAGTTACTTACATCGGCTATGAACCTGTAAAGATACAGGCCGGCCAGAACCTAACAATCCATCTCAAGAACACTTCCTCTACACTTAACGAGGTTGTCGTAATCGGTTACGGCGCTGTGAAGAAGTCGGACCTTACCGGTTCGGTAACAGCTCTTAAGCCCGACTCAAAGAACAAGGGTCTTGTGGTGAACGCTCAGGACATGCTCGCCGGTAAGGTGGCAGGTGTGAACGTTACGTCAAACTCTGGTGAGCCAGGCGTCGGCACACAGATCCGTATCCGTGGCGGCTCTTCACTGAACGCCAGCAACGACCCGCTGATCGTTATCGACGGCGTGCCTATGGACAACAACAAGGTGGGCAACACTGGCTCCAACTTGCTTTCTACTATCAACCCGCAGGATATCGAGTCGTTCAACGTCTTGAAGGACGCTTCGGCTACAGCCATCTACGGTTCGCGCGGTTCTAACGGTGTCATCATCATCACCACAAAGAAGGGTCACAAGGGTCAGAAGCCGGAGATAAGCTACTCGGGTTCAGTATCGCTCTCTATGAAGAAGAAGACTCAGGATGTGATGAACGGCGACGAGTATCGTGCTTACATCAAGAGCCTCTTCAACGAGAACGACAATGCCGTTAAGGCTCTCGGTACAGCCAACACCGACTGGCAGGAACTCATCTACCGCAAGGCAGTGAGCCACGACCACAACGTGACGGTATCTGGCTCTGTAAAGGACTATCTGCCCTACCGCGTTTCTCTCGGCTACACAGGCCAACAGGGTATCTTGAAGAACTCTGACTACAACCGCTACACGGCTTCAGTGAACCTCAACCCGTCGTTGCTGAACAACCACCTCAACCTCAACCTCAACGCCAAGGGCATGTTCTCTAAGGCGAAGAAGGCTGACACTGGTGCCATCGGCAATGCCGTAAGCTTCGACCCGACACAGAACCCGTACGGATACACATCGCAGCGCGACCTCGCTATGCTCGGTTCTAACGCACAGCAGACACTGCAGAACTTCGGCGGCTACTTCAACTGGCTTACCGCCGCAGGCGGCTTGGGCGACCCGTCATGGCAATTCACACGCTTCAAGGACGCTCCTGCCAACCCGCTCGCTCTGCTCGAACTCGGCAACAAGCAGGAGAAGGTAAAATCGTTCATCGGTTCGGCTGACATCGACTATAAGGTGCACGGTTTCGAAGACCTGCGTCTGCACGCTACTCTCGGTCTTGAGGTGGCTAAGGGCACAGAGGACGAGTCGCAGCCTACATCTTATGCCTCTACATTATATTATGGTGGCATCACAGACAACGAGAACTTCAAGCGCAACGAGCTGCTCAGCCTCTACGCTCAGTACTACAAGGACTTCAGCAAGAACCACCACTTCGACATCATGGGCGGTTACGAGTATCAGCATTTCTTCTTCCGCTACAACAACTCGTGGATGCAGTACTACCCGCAGACACACCCGGAACATGCAGGTGAGGTGTTCAAGGACACTAAGGACGTAGACAAGTACGAGAACTTCCTCGTTTCGTTCTTCGGACGTGCCAACTACACACTCATGAACCGCTACTTCTTCACCGCTACGGTGCGCGACGACGGCTCTTCACGCTTCAAGGACCACTGGGGACTCTTCCCGTCGTTCGCTTTCGCATGGAACATGAAGGACGAGAACAACATCAAGGATATCAACTGGCTCTCTGAACTGAAGTTCCGCGCCGGCTACGGTGTGACTGGTCAGCAGGAAGGCATCTCCAACTACATCTGGTTCAAGCAGTACAAGAAGGGACAGAACTTCGGCCAGTACCCGGTTATCGGCGACGGTTCTATCTATACTCCGCTCTACTACAACGACAAGCTGAAGTGGGAGACCACAACAACGTATAACCTCGGACTCGACTTCGGCATCTGCAAGCGACTCACCGGTAGCATCGACTGGTACGTACGCAAGACCGACGACCTTATCAACGACGCACCTGTAACAGCACTCGCCGGCTCTGCCGACCGCGGCTTGCAGAACATCGGTTCGTTGAAGAACACCGGTGTTGAGCTTTCGTTGAACTACGTAGCAGTGAACACCAAGGACTGGTACTGGACGATGAACTACAACTTCACGTACAACCGCAACCGCATCACCGACCTCAACGGCGTGAGCGACAATGGTGACCCAGTAATGACAGGCGACAACATCGACTCTTCTAACAAGGTGCTCGCTTACCAGACAGGCTACGCTGCCAACTCGTTCTACGTTTACCAGCAGGTTTACGACAAGAACGGCAAACCGCTTGAGGGCGTGGTAGTAGACCGCAACGGCGACGGCGTCATCTCTGAGGCTGACCGCTATCTCTACAAGAGCTCTATGGCTCCTGTTACAATGGGCTTCTCTACACGCGTTGAGTGGAAGAACTTCGACCTCGGATTCTCACTCCGTGCAAGCCTCGGCAACTATGTATACAACAACTTCGAGCAGGGACAGCGTCTGAAGACTACCAGTGCAGTATGGTGCCAGGACTCTTACTTAGCTAACCGCTCTGTAAGCAGCCTCGGCTGGTTGTCAGACTCTAACACCTCGAAGCTCTCCGACTACTTCGTACAGAACGCTTCGTTCCTGAAGATGGACAACATCACACTCGGCTACTCGTTCGACCGTCTCTTCAAGAGCGGCTCATGGAAGGGCATCTCTGGTCGTGTATACGCTTCTTGCAGCAACGTGTTCACCATCACCAAGTACAGCGGCATCGACCCTGAGGTATACAGCGGCATCGACAAGGACGTTTATCCGCGTCCTATCACATTCCAGTTCGGTCTGAACCTCAACTTCTAAACAAAAAAACATAACTTAAACGATTCACGACAATGAAAAGATATATAAAATCGGCTCTCGCACCTGCCGCTGCGCTGCTCATCAGCCTCGCTTCGACATCGTGCCTCAACGACCTTGACAAGGAGCCTATCAGCCCGAAGATCGACCTCAACGTCAACAACGACGGACTGCTCAACAAGTGTTACGCCAACTTCGGCATCAACGGCAATGGTAGCGGATCGAATAGCGACGACGATCCGGACGTAAAGGGATTCAACGACGCAGGTATGACCGGTCTTGTACGTGCTATGTTCAACATAAACGAGCTGCCTACCGACGAGGCTACATGCTCATGGGGCGACGGTCTGCAGGAGCTCAACTCGGCTAAGTTCGACCCGTCACACGCTTGGGTGAAGCTCTACTACACACGCCTCACTCTGGGCATCACGTTCTGCAACCAGTATCTCGAAGTTGCAGGCGGCGAAGACAAGCAGAAGACAGCAGAGTGCCGCTTCCTCCGCGCTATGCAGTACTACCTGCTTATGGATGCTTACGGAAATGTAGGCTTCTCTACATCACTCGAGAAACCGCAAAGAATGGAGCGCGCAGAACTCTACAAGTGGCTCGTAGAAGAGCTGACCGCCATCGAGCCCGACCTCGCTGAACCGAGAGTGAAGACCGGCAGCGACGCCGACTACGGTCGTGTAGACAAAGCTGCTTGCTGGATGCTTCTCTCACGCCTCTACCTCAACGCTGAGGTTTACAGCGGCAAGGCAGAATGGCAGAAGGCTAAGGACTACGCCAAGAAGGTGATGGACTCTCCGTACGACATCAACACTACATCTGTAGGTCGCTGGAGCGCATACCAGCTTGTGTTCATGGGCGACAACGACAGATCTGCTGCCGCAAAGGAGATTCTCTTCCCTATCGTGAACATCTCTGGCAAGACTGCAAGCTACGGCAACTCGCTTTTCCTCATAGCTGCTTGCTTCGATCCGTCTATGCACGCCAACCCCGACGACCCGACCGGTTCTAACGGTTTGGTAGGTCAGCAGTGGATCGGTCTGCACCCACGCGTTTCGTTGCTCAAGAAGTTCTTCCCGAGCACATCTGCTCCTGAGGTTCCTTCTTACGAGATGACTGCTCAGGCAGGCGACGACCGCGCTATCTTCTGGGGCGAGGGCCGCTCATACGAGATTGAGAACATCACAAAGTCTGCTGAGGGCTACGGCGTCTGCAAGTTCCTCAACTACAACAGCGACAACTCTACACACGCCGACCCGACTTCCGCTGATATGGACTGGCCGTTCATGCGTGCTGCAGAGGCTTACCTCAACTATGCAGAGGCTGACGCTCGCCTCAATGGTGGCAAGACATCGCAGGAAGGCACACGCGTTCTGAACAAGCTGCGCGCTCGTGCCAACGCAAGCACTCGCGCCGAGTCAAGCAACTACTCGCTCAACGAGATCTGCGACGAATGGGCTCGCGAGTTCTACTTCGAGGGTATGCGCCGCACAACACTCGTACGCTTCAACCTCTTCGGTGGCAACACTGGCTACAACTGGGACTGGAAAGGCGGCGAGTCGGCTGGCAAGAACTTCGAGGCATACAAGAACATCTACCCGATTCCTCTGACACAGCTCCAAAGCAACACAAACCTCAAACAGAACCCTGGTTACACCAACTAATAACAACGACCGGAGGAGAGCGACAACCTCTCCTCCACCGTTACAATCAACCTAACAAACAAGCATAAGCAATATGAAAAAGATATTGAAATCGGCATTGCTGATCATGATGGGTCTCGTGATGTTCACATCGTGCGAGGACGACAACGACAGCAATCCTATCGTTAAAACACCGACGGAGTTCCATTTGAACACTCCGGCACTGGCTGCTACGAATATCGACCTCACCAACTCTTCTGCAATAGTGTTCACATGCTCGCAGCCTAACTACGGTTTCCCTGCATCTACTATGTATAAGGTGCAAGTATCGCTGAAGGAAGATATGACCGACTTCGTAGAACTCGACCAGTCGTTCCCTAATACAGTATGCAGCGTAGACGCAGCTATACTCGCAAGCACACTCACCACAATGGAGCTGAACGCAGGCAAGAGCGAAGCCGACTTCCCGATGGATGTAAAGGTATATGTACGTATGCGTGCCTACATGACTACCGATACCGGCTCGCCGGTGGCTGACACCGAGATTCTTTCTAACGTCACCTGCCTTGAGAACGTTCACCTCAACTACTCGCTGGCTCCTGTTACAACGCCTGAGCACCTCTACGTTGTAGGCGGCTTCTGCGGATGGGACTGGGGCAACAGTTTCGAGTTCGTACCGGTTTACGACCATCCGGAGATGTACTGGCGCATGGTTTGGATTGACGAGGCTGGCGTTAAGATCAACACAGCACAGGAATGGGACGGCAACGAGAAGGGCTACAACGGCATCACCGTAGCCGGCGACCTCGCTGGTAATATCTCTGCTAACGGCGACGGCAACATCTGCTCTACAACTCCGCAGTGGTACCTCATGGTGGTTACTGCTTCTGTAAGCGGACGCGATATCAAGTACACAGTAGAGTTCAACGAACCGAACGTTTACCTCATCGGCGATACATTCGGCGGTTGGGACGAACTGATGGCAGGCAGCAAGTTCGACGTTCCGACAACAATGGACGCCGACTTCGTTTCACCGGCATTCACTGGAAACACACCTGATGGTGCTGGTGTACGTGCTTACGTTAAGATTCCGGGCAACGACTGGTGGCACTCTGAGTTCATGGTGTTCAACGGCGAGATCGTTTACCGTGGCAAGGGCGGCGACCAGGAACACGTGGCAGGTAGGGTTGGCCAGAAGCTCTACCTCAACTTCGCAACAGGTAAGGGTAGCATCAAGTAAGAAAATGAAGTTTCACAAGTTTCGCAGGTTCTTCTGCCTGCGAGACTTGTACAAAGCAACTTTTCAACATTAAAAAGACAAAGGAAATGAAAAATATTTCAAAGCTTTTAGCATTCGGCTTCATGGGACTCGCACTCGCTTCGTGCGACGACAGCTACGACGACTGGAGCCAGCCACAGCAGAACCCGCAGGAGGAGATTATCACACTGCCTAACTTCACTGCTACAGTGGCACAGCCTATCGACTTCGATCAGGTTACATCAGACAGCGTGACGGTGTTCACACTCAACGACGCAACTCTTCCCGAGGGCGTGACTCTCGAAAAAGGACGACTCGAAATGACAGCACAGAACGCTGCAAAGACTACGGTAAACGTGAGCGGAAACGGACGTGCCTGCACAGCCGAACTGCTCGACGCAGTGGTAGCGGCTTACGGCAAACGCCCTGTGGAGCGCACAATGAAAGCCGAGGTGCTGCTGAACGCCATGAAGGACGGACAGGCTGCACTCATCAAGGCTGGAACAATCGAGCTGAAGCTCACTCCGAAGGCATCGGAGTACACACCTATATATTATCTCGTAGGTGCATTGCAGGGCTGGGACAACCAGGCTAAGACTTGCATGTTCTACCCGCAGAGCCAGACAGTACAGACCTACACCACACAGTGGACTGGTGATGGCAACCTGAAGATTTGGGACGAGAACAACTTCGGCGATTGGAACAACTGTATCGGCGCAGCTACCGACGGCGACAACGCTGCTTCGGGCAAGCTCGTGACAAGCAATGCTGGAGCAATAGTATGTCCGGAAAAAGGCGCCTTCTACACACTGAAGGTCGACTTCGAGACTATGTCGTACACATGGACAAAGCTCGAGAACCAGACTCCTAAAGAGTTCGAGAAGATCGGTCTCATCGGTGGCTTCAACGAATGGGGAGGCGACGAAAATATGACTGCTACCGCACCGCACAACTGGACTGCGGAGGTAACTTTCGCTGCGGATACCGAAGTGAAGTTCCGCGCTAACGGCGGTTGGGACGACAACTGGGGTGCTGGCGTGAACATAGCAGAGAAGTACTACGGCACTGGCACAAATGGCGGCGATAACATCAAGGTTCCGGCAGGCACATACAACGTGTTCTTCAACGACATCACCGGCGAGTTCGTATTCGCTGCAAAGTAAACTTTTGATATCAAACATATAAAAAATAAAAAGTGAGATTGCGCATCAGTCGCAATCTCACTTTTTCATATTTAAGGGATGTGAAAAGGATAAGCTCTTTGGTGCACTTCTTGCTCTGGCAAGCGGCAAAGCCGAGCGGAGACAAGTGCACCCCCTAAAAGCAAAAAGGTGTATCAACATTGTTGATACACCTTTTTGCTATTCTGTGGGTGGTGATGGATTCGAACCACCGAAGGCATAGCCAGCAGATTTACAGTCTGCCCCATTTGGCCACTCTGGTAACCACCCGATAGCTTTTGTCTTAAAAGCGAGTGCAAAGGTACAAATTAATTTTGATACTACAATAACTTTGCACAGTTTTTTTTCATTATCTATAAAAACAAACGCAAAAATAGTGAAAAAGCAGTTGCTTACACTATAATGCAGCTGCAATTCTTCTCACTTTAGCCAATCTATCCATGAAAGATGCGTCTTTACGAGTGGTTTGAATGTTGTAGCGCATCTGCATCTTTAACAATGGTTCTGCATTTACACCTAATGCTGCCTCAAACAGAAGTGCAGTCTTTTCGGTAATAGGTCGTCGAGCATTAAGTATCTCGTTAAGTGCCGAATACGCAATGCCCATCTCGTCTGCCAACTGGCGTTGGGAGATGCCTCTATATTCTATTTCATCCTTAATAATCTCTCCCGGATGGGTGGGGAAAGCTGGATTGATATTATTTGCTATCATATTTTCTGTAGTCATACTACTGCTTATTTATAATGGTTTGACAATTCTATTATGTTACATATAGTTGCTATGGTCTGACCATTTTCAAACTGCTCTTCAAACTCAATTCGATATTGGTCATTAACTCTTACCGAAGACAATCCATGTTTATCTCCTTCCAAACGCTCATAATTAAGAGAGTTGTACTTCCATAATCCATGAATATTATCTTCGGCAATCATCAGGTCTATAACACGGACATACCTCTTAATAATCTGAGGTTGAAATCGGTGCTTTTTATCTGCCTTACCCGTTTCATATAGGTCACGTAGATACGCTTCGTTAAACTTTACTTCCACAACTAATTTATTATCTTTTGCAAAAATAGTGCAACAAATTGACATTCACAAATTTTGTGAAGATAAATTCATTTACATTAACAATAGCAATGAAAATTTGTACGACTCCCAAATTAATAGTAAATTTGCAGTAATTCGGAAACAAATCAAAAAACCTAAATAAATGAAGAGAACTTTATTGTTAGTGGCTGTTGCAGCATTGGTATGCAGCGGCACTGCCTACGGACAGCGCAAGGCGAAGCGTCAGACAAAGAAGAACGTGCCTACGATTGTTCATTCGGTTGAGGTGAAGGACATCGCCGAGGTGGTTGACTCATGGGTGGAGAACGAGCAGAAGTTTGAGGACCAGAAGCTCCCAGCACACGCTACGTTCATACCCTACTCGTCTACATCGCAGATGATGCAAGACAAGTGCTACGCCATGCCGTGGCTCACGCCGGAGCGTGCCGACTACCTGCTGCTCAACGGCGAGTGGAAATTCCGCTACACAGCCGACTGGAAGCAAGGCAAGCCCGAAGCAAAGGACTTCTACGCCGACAATGCTGATGTATCGGCTTGGGACGACATCAAGGTGCCGCTCAACTGGGAGATGGCTGGCTATGATGTGCCTGTATATAATAATGTGGGCTATCCGTTCCACAACGACCCGCCGCGCATCAAGGCGATGGACGACAACTTCGACAAGAACCCTGTGGGTTCGTACCGCCGCACGTTCAACCTGCCCGAGGGCTGGGAGAAGGAGAAGCGCGTAGTGCTCCACTTCGACGGAGCGTGCAGTGCCATCGTGGTATGGGTGAACGGCAAGTACGCCGGATTCTCTGAGGGTGCGAACACCGACGCCGAGTTCGACGTGACGGCACTCGTGCGCAAGGGCGAGAACAACGTATCGGTGCGCGTGTACCGCTGGTCGGATGGTTCGTATCTTGAGGGTCAGGACATGTGGCACCTCGCCGGCATCCACCGCGACGTGTATCTCATGGCTACTCCGAAGGTGGCTGTAAGCGACCACTACATAACATCGCAGCTCGGCAAGGGCTACACCGCAGGCTCTATGAACGTGGAGCTGACAGTAAACAACTCGCTAAAGCAGAGCGCAAGCAAGACGCTCGAAGTGGAGCTGCTCGACCCCACAGGGCAGCTCGTTGCAAAGAAGCAGCAGGCTGTGGAGCTGACAGCAAAGGATGCGCAGAAGACTGTTTCTATAGACTTCGAGGGTCTGACGGACCTGAAGCTCTGGTCGTCTGAGCACCCGTGGCTCTACACCGTCATCGTACGCCAGCTGAACAACGGCGGCGAGGAGATGGTGTTCTCTACGAAGTACGGTTTCCGCGCCGTGGAGAAGAAGGGCAACCTCATCTACGTGAACGGCAAGCGCGTTTACTTCAAGGGTGTGAACACGCAGGATATCCATCCGCTCTTTGGTCACGCCATCGACGTGAAGACGATGCTGCGCGACGTAGAGCTGATGAAGAAGGCCAACGTAAACACCGTGCGCACATCGCACTATCCGCGCCAGGCTAAGATGTACGCCATGTTCGACTACTACGGACTCTACTGCATGAACGAGGCTGACGTGGAGTGTCACGGCAACCAGAGCATCTCTAACATACCGTCGTGGGAGGCTGCATACGTAGACCGCACGGCACGCATGGTGCTGCGCGACCGCAACCACCCGAGCGTGGTGTTCTGGTCGCTCGGCAACGAGTCGGGCGGCGGCTGCAACTTCCAGGCTACATACGACTGCGTGAAGCGCCTGCTGCCGCGTCGCGACGCATGGGTTCACTACGAGGGCTACAACCACGGCGAGAAGTATTCCGACTTCGGTTCGGACATGTACCCTGTGGTGAGCAAGGTGGTTGAGCAGCGCGACGGACTGAACAACAAGCCTTACTTCATCTGCGAGTATGCTCACGCTATGGGTCAGGCTGTAGGCAACCTGCAGGAATACTGGGACGTGATAGAGAACAGCAAGGGCATCGTGGGCGGCTGCATCTGGGACTGGGTAGACCAGGGCATCTACGACACACGCCGCATCAAGGCTGGCGAACCGCTGAAGGATCCGAAGACAGGCATTCCTTACTACACTTCGGGATACGACTATACTAAGATGAACCGTGGCGACTATGGTTTCCAGGGCGATTTCATGAGCAACGGCATCATCACTCCGGGACGCGAGTGGACGGCTAAGCTCGACGAGGTGAAGTACGTGTATCGCGATGTCGACTTCGTGTCGTTCGCCAATCACAAGCTCACGCTGAAGAACAAGTTCGCCTTCACCAACCTGAGCGACTACCAGCTCGTATGGAGCATCAGCGGACGCGGCGAGGGAGAGAGCAACTTGGCTCACGGCGCAGTGAAAGACCTGCAGTGCAAGCCGGGCGAAACATGCGTAGTAGAAATTCCGTACGACGTGAACGTTCCGGCAGACAAGGAGATTATCATCACCTTCAAGCTCAAAGTTAAAGACAAGACCGCATGGGCAAACCGCGCTCATGTGATTGCAGCACAGCAGTTCCGCCTCACACCCGACGTTGCAGCCAACTGCCCGTCGGTAGCCGACCCGACATACGTGCAGCAGAACCACATCGCTCTGCCTGTCATCAACAAGAAGGGCAAACTGAAGGTGAAGGGCAACAGCGTTGAGGGCAAGAACTTCAGCATCAAGTTCGACACTGACGGCACCATCGCCGAGTGGACATACGAGGGCAAACAGATCGTCATGCCGTCAGCAGGCCCCGACTTCAACGGCTTCCGCCGCATCGCCAACGACAACATCTCGCTCGGCGCAACGGGTGGCGTAGCCGAGAACGAGAACAAGGAGGAGGGCGCGCTCACTGGTCAGAAGACGCTCGTGAAGGCTCCGAAGAAACAGGGCAACAACGTGATTGTTGAGACTGCCGTGTCGAACAGCAAGGACACCCACCACATACTCTACACCATCTACCCGAACGGCGAGGTGGACATGCGCGTAGCGTTCAACAACTCGTCGGAGGAGACACGCCGCGTGGGCATCACAATGCAGTTCGCACCGGGCTTCGAGGGCGTGCTCTACTACGCTAAGGGTCCGCACTCCAACTATATCGACCGCCAGCGCGGTTCGCTGCTCGGCTGGTACCGCACGTCGGTAGACAAGATGTTCGAGGAGCTGTCGACTCCGCAGACCATGGGCGACCGTCAGGGCCTGCGCGAACTGACGCTCAGAGACAACGGCAAGGGCTTGCAGCTGAACATGAAGGTGGAGGGTCAGCTCGCCTTCTCGCTCTCTCACTACGACGACCAGCAGTTCAACTACGACGTGTTCTACGGTGGCAAGCACCCGTACGACCTGACACGCAGCGAGCAGGTGTTCGCTCACTTCGACTTCTGGCAGCGTGGCATCGGCAACCACTCTTGCGGTGGCGACTCTTGTCTGCCGCAGTTCAAGACTCCTACTGGCGAGCACGTGGTGACAATGCGCTTCACTCCGCAGACTTTCAACCCGAAAGCACGCTTCAGCGCTGACATCGTGAAGAACATCAAACCGATGGGAATTAAATAACAGCATCTTGACGCTCGTTTTTTAACGACGGATTAAAGCGGATTTAACGGATTCGTTGTTAAATACGTTGCTAATCGTAGCGGAGGTCTCCGGCCTCCGCAACACCAAGTCGGCATTTGCACTAAACAAGCAGCGGATTAAGCGGATTTTTATTGATTGAGCAATAAAGTCAGTTTAGTCCGCTTTTTCGTGTTCTGAACACACCTGTCTATCACTATATTAAACGACACGAAAGCAAAGCTAATTCGGTATTCCTCAGGGGGTGCACTTGTCTCAAGTGCACCAACACAGCAAACCGTAAACCAACACACCCCCTTTGAGGATGGGCACGCAACTTTTTGGTTCCGCGTTCGGTTTCTATAGAATGAGTTTTTTCGCGGAAGTTTTCTTGTATTATATTTGCGAGTAAAAGTAAAGGAATAAAAAGGTAAAAAAGTAAAAAAACGTAGAAAATAACATGTTTCTTTACAACAGACTCACTTGCTGAAAACATAGAAAGTGGGTTAACGAATTTTTGAATGCGCCAACCGTAGCGGAGGTCTCTGGCCTCCGCAGCACCAAGACACAGTAATGATTGTCCTCAGCTTGCTGCGGAGGCCGGAGATCTCCGCTACGGATGGATACGCACCCTAAACATCTGAATTCCGTGGGAGCACACCCATGGGGTGCAGCTGTCTCAGCTGCACCAACCGAGCAGATGGTACGCCATCTCGGTTGGTACAATTCTTGATCGGTTGGTACAATTCTTGATCGGTTGGTGCAATTCTTGATCGGTTGGTGCAATTCTTGATCGGTTGGTGCACTTGAGACAAGTGCACCCCCTAAAGAATTCTATGAGAAAGCAACCAACAATCTACGCTTCCTCCGTGGTATCCTCTGGCGCACGGAACAGCGAGAAGTTGACGCTGCCGTAGGCGCGGTGCTCTATGAAGCCCGGCACATCAGAGAAGTCGTTGTGCTTGCCGTGCTCGAAGACGAGCAGACCGCCGGGGCGCAGCATTCCCTTGCCCAGGATGAGCTGCGGTATGGTAGGCAGCGTAGGCAGAGCGTAAGGCGGGTCGGCGAAGATGAGGTCGTACTGCTGCTTGCACGACTTGATGAAGCGGAACACGTCGCCACGGATGAGGATGTTGTCCTTCGTGCCGAGCTTCGTCATGCACTCGCGGATGAACGACGCATGGTCGCGGTCCATCTCCACGCTCACAACTGGAGCGCAGCCGCGCGAGAGCAGTTCGAGCGAGATGCTGCCCGTACCAGCGAAGAGGTCGAGCGCCTGTGCGCTATCCATGTCTACGTAGCCGTTAATCACGTTGAAGATATTCTCTTTGGCGAAGTCAGTTGTAGGACGTGCCTTGAACGAGCGCGGAATATCGAAGTGGCGCCCTTTATATTTTCCTGTTATTATACGCATAATATGATGTTGAGATGGTGAGGTGGTGAGATGGTGAGGTGGTGAGATGGTGTGATGGTGTGGTGAGATGGTGAGGTGGTGGGATGGTGTGATGGTGAGGTGGTGTGATGGTGAGGTGGTGTGATGGTGACATTTGCATTGCAAATCTCAACATCTCAACACAACAACATAAAAACACAACACCTCAACATCTCAACATCTCAACACAACACCTCAACATCACAACTCAACATCACAACTCATTTACATTCTTTACAAACTGCCCGAGCTTTGTCTTCAACGTCTCGGGCTCCTCGGCGTTGCCTGTGATGACGAGAATGTCGGTGGGTCGCATGGCGAGCTGTTGCCACACGCTCATGATGTAGAACACGGCGTCCTGCGTGTCATCGGCATGGAACGAGTTGCAGAAGCGCAGGCGGTGCTTGCGGAAGGCGATGATGTCGAGGTCCTTGCCGCGGAACACGCAGAAGAGCTTCTCCTGGAAACCGCCGTACGCACGCTGGTTCAGGTTGGCGAGCGTAGAGGCGATGCGCGGCTCGAAGCACACGTAGCGGAAGTTCTCGTTGAGCACGAAGTGCAAATCCTTGTTCACGGCGAACGCCACCACCACGCCCAGCGCATCGAGCGGCGACGTCTGCACCTCGTCGGCTGCCGCGAGGCTGAACGCGTTGCGGTAGAGCAGTGTGGCGCTGCCTGCGCTGTACTCGTCCTCGGGGATGAGCATCACGGGCGTGTCGACCACCACCGTCACACGGTCGTACTGGCGCGGATGGCGCAGCAGGGCGCACGAGACGAGAGCCTGTCGCAGGTTGGCAGCCACGGCGATGCCCGAATTCAGGGCGTACGTCTCGCGGTCGTTGCCGCCGTCGGCAGAGTCGGTCTGCAGCGTCATCATCGTGTTGTCTATCGTGATTATAAGTTTCATGTTTTTATACTGATATGTTTGCACAAAGTTACTGAAAAAGTTTGGGTTATGCGAAAAAAACAGCGTTCCAATGCCGTTCTATAGTCAAATTTCTGTAATTTTGTAGAATTGAAAAGACAAAAACCACAACGCTTATGCAATCATACAAGACCGACGTAGCAGTACTCATACTCTTCTTCAACCGTCCCGACCACCTCGGCAAGGTGTTCGACGAAGTGCGCAAGGCGCGTCCATCAAAGCTGTTCCTCTACCAGGACGGACCGCGCGGCGAGCGCGACCTGCCCGGCATAGAGGCGTGCCGACGCGTAGTAGAGAACATCGACTGGGAGTGCGACGTGCAGCGCCTCTATCAGGAGCGCAACTACGGCTGCGACCCCTCGGAGTACATCTCGCAGAAATGGGCGTTTTCATTCGTCGACAAGTGCATAGTGCTCGAGGACGACGACGTACCATCGCAGTCGTTCTTCACCTTCTGCAAGGAGATGCTCGACCGCTACGAGAACGACGAGCGCATCTGGATGATTGCGGGCTTCAACCCCGAGGAGCAGCTGTCCGACTACCCCTACGACTATCTCTTCACCTCCGTGTTCTCTATCTGGGGATGGGCGTCGTGGCGCCGCGTCATCGACAAGTGGGAGCCCGGATACCCGTTCCTCGACGACCGCACGTCGATGCGACAACTTAGGAAGATAATGCGCCAGCGACGCTACTGCGAGGACACGCTGCGCGCATGCTACGACCACCGCGCGTCGGGCAAGGAATACTACGAGACGATATTCTGGGCATCGATGGTAATGAACTCCGGACTCGCCATCATGCCCTCGCACAACCTTATCAATAACCTTGGAGCCACCGACGGGTCGACTCACTATACCGGCTCGCTGCAGACCATGCCGCGCCGACTGCGCCGACTGTTCACCATGAAGCGCTTCGAACTGGAGGGCGAACTGAAGCACCCCCCGTACGTGATAGAGGACATCGACTTCAAGGAGCAAGTGTACC
>ULUS01030598.1_pt1 | contig 15275 bp, 8 predicted proteins | sample 1958761 | NCBI WGS metagenome assembly ULUS01 (sample SAMEA4835767, study PRJEB28245) | human gut metagenome | biome: gut microbiome; material: fecal sample | place: Denmark | collected 2008
AATCCTGTTAACTATTCAACACAGGGTTTTACTGGTGACCCAGCTTTACCCCTAAGAAACCCTAAGACACCTTCCAGCTTGTTCAGTTTGTCTGTTGGGTATGAACTTTGCTTAAAAAGTTTATCTGCACTTTCTTTGAGGTAGTTGCAGGAAGAAGCAAACAAGAATGCCTGCAATGAGTTTTCTTCATCTGTGGTGATAAGTTCACCTTTGCTAGTTACTCGGTCTGTATGAATACCGCTTTCAATACTTGTATATCCACTAACAGACCATGCATTCTCTTTACAAAGGGCTTTGATTTTATTTTTCCACTCGTTTGCCTGAGGATTTCCATATTCAGGTTCTTCAATAGTTGGTGTTTGACTATTTAGATATACAATGCCAGAGATGCCACCAATAAGCACTATGGCAATAAGTAATAATTTTATAATTTTCATTTTAATTTGCTCTTTGATATGAATTTATAACGCTTTGTAAACCCTTAAATGTAGAACATTTATTTAATCTACCCTTAATTTCTTCTTGCTGCTTAGGCGTCTTCCTTTTATAAATCTCATCTAACCAAGAATTATAATTGTCAGCAGTAGTCTTCTGAACTTCTGTCAAGCCATTCTTTAATGATTTACCTATCTTTACCTGTCTTGTAATTCTATCCTTTATGTCAGATGTTAGATTATCAGAACCCTTAGTGTCTTTTGAACTGTCTTTAGTGACTTTGGTTTCTTTTTTAGGTTCCTCTACAACTTTTTTAGGGATTAAGTTGTCTAGGATTCTTTGAAGAGGTGCAGCAAAATCTTTATTTCCTATAGCGTTAACTCTTTTCTGAAAATTGTTTTTCTCAACCTCCGTTATTGTGGTAATATTTTCTAACTCGTTATATAAACTTATTTCAGAGGCTTTAACATTTAACTTAACGTCAATGATGCCACTAAAGCCAAGAGTGTCCTCTAATTCGTCAGCATATATTACAGTTTTTGAGTCGTTTGCTGTTATAGGAGTATTTCTAACAGATATAGTAAAACTTACCTCTTTAATTTCTGATGCACTACCACTAACGTTATAAGTTAATTGGTATTTTCCTGTAGTAACAGAATCTATTTTTTCAACGAAATTTTCTGGAGAAACATATATGTTGACATATTTTGAAAAAGTCTCGTATGTAAATCCATAATCGCTAATATCTTCTATTGGATCATTGTCCACACCTATGAAATTAAGAACAATCTTTCTGTCTACAGAATCGTTCGAAGCAACCAAATCTGGTGTTTCTTCACCTCCTGATATTATCTTTGATATATTTGGCCAGAAGAATACCAAAAGCAAAACTAATAGGACTGATGATACAGCAACACTTCCCCAAAGTACATTCTTATTATTTTTCTTCTTTATGGGAGTGTTGGTTGTAACAGTTTTCTCTCCTTCAAGCTTCAATGAACCACCCACATTAGTACCTTTTGTCGCTGCTCCTATCCTATTTGATTTTGCATCTGCATATTGTCCAGTAGGATTTGTTCTTGCAATATTACCTTGTTTCTCTTTTTTAGTTATGAGAACTATATTTACAGAAGAACCAACAGGAGGCATTTGACCTGTCTCTGTTTCATAGAAGTTAGACTCGATTATGTATGAATAATCCTCGCGTTTTCCTGGAAGAACTTCATTTAGATAGTCTTCTACAATGAAACTCTTTGACTGACCATTTCGACGTTTAAGGGTTATTCGCTTAGGCTTGTTATATGGCTTTGGAAAAGAAAAATCTATCTGGCAACATTGTTCTACCTGAATTAAACAAGTAGCACCGTCCTTAAGCCTTCTAATATCAAGATTTGCACTCTCACGCTTAATGACATAGTTACTATTTCCACTCTCTATGGTCTTTCTATCATAGATTTCCTTACCCTCGAATGTCCAGTTCTCACTGCCTATATTGAATTTCTCTCCATTTGACAATGTAACCCTGGGGCTTATAGATGCAAACGGAACTACAACACCACCATCAACAAAAGAGAACTGAATATTGCGTTTTTCTTGTCCAAAACGATATGTAATCTCAATAGTATCACCTGCAAAAGATGCCACGATGTTTCTGCCAGCTTCTCCATTTACCACTTGCTGATATGTGAAGTTCTTGTCAATATCAATCTCACCTTCTTCAGGCTGGAGGTTGTAAATCTTATCAGTAAGCTTTACGTTCTGGAATCTTTGGCCATTATTAGTAATCTTTACTGAATAGAAAACAACTTCTATAGGCTCTTCATCAATGTTCTGTGGTGCATTTTCTGCAATGAAGACGTGATGATAACTTTCGTAACTTTTTCTGCAAAGTGAAGAAAGGTACAACGGAACATTATCCTCTGTTGACTTCACATAACCTAAACGCTTGTTTGGAGAAGATACGTCTATTCTTGAATTGATAGGACGTTGAAGACCGTCAGGTACAAGAACAAAGTTTGACAATATATCGGTATAGTAATCTTGCATCAGAACGGCTGCGTTCTGGTTTACCATACCATTGACAAAGTTCTTCTCACGGAATGTATCGTGAACTGCATTGAGAAGTTGATACAACGCCTTGTTATTCTGTGAATTCATTGCAGATTCTACTTTCTTGTTGCGAGGAAGCAGAATTGATACAACAAGTACACCTGGACGACGGAAAGAGTCAAGAATACGTGTTACAAGGCTTACAGAGATTACAGTTGGGGCAAATGATATGGCGTATGCCTTATCATCATTGTTGAGGAAAGTCAAGAAGTTTCGGTAGTCGAAGTCAAACTTAGCCTCGTTATATATGTCATTTGCATTAGGGGATGCATAGAAACGAGAGAAGCCTGTCAGATTACCAGAAATAATTAATCCAATGTTATTCATTTATTTCTATGTTTACGTTATTAACTATTAAACCAATTTCTAAGTGAATCCAGAAAGCCGTCTGTACGACGTTCAACCACGGTGTTCTTCTGAATTACACGAAGAATCTTAAGAGAGTCTGTTTCATCAAAGGTGTAAACATCACCAGGCATGAATTTACCCACACAGAAAGGATAAAGACCAACTTGGAAACCTGTCTGTTTGTTGATGTCATACTTCTGACAGATTGCCTTGATTGAAGCAAGAACGGCAGAATAGCCTTGTTCTGTCAGACGATCCTGAATGACATTCTGGTCAACATAATCTCCGAGAGTGTCGCTCTTTGTAAGAATTACATGGATTGCAACAACCTTCTTCATGAGACCAGGGTTCTTTGACAAGAGGGAAGATACGCAGTCAAGCACATCGCTTTGCATAACCCACTGATTGCTGTCAAGTCCCATCTGGACGTTTTTCTCGTTCGTAGGGTCGATAACAAAAAAGAGGACTTTGTTGTTGTCATTGCCAAGAAGTCCAGCAGCACCTGCACCCAAATCCTCAAGACTTGTAGGATTCTCTATCGCTGCAAACTCTGCGGTCTTCTCACCAGACATCTCAATCATTGAAATCTTGTGAAGATTGCCATCCTCATCGTTTATCTGGGCATCAATAACCTGGATATAGTTCTGGTCAGTTGCAGGAGGAAGCATACTTGTGCGAGCATAGTTGCGAAGCTCCATTGCGTAGTTACCACCACCACCAGGACCCTTTGGATCAAAACGGAAGCCAAGTTGACCTGTCAAACTCATCAGACCGGCAAGTACGCAAGTCTTACCAGAACCAGATACACCAAAGAAGTAAACATCAGTATTACCAGTTTCGCTGTGTGGATTCTCCAAACGTGCTACAGGAAGTTTGCGTTGTTCATCTTTAAGATGTGGATATCTTTTAATATGACTATAACCACGGTCTGTAAGTACACAACTGTCATCTACAAGATCTTGCATGGTAAGCGCATTTGTGCTTATGTAACCATACATGTCCTCACGGTTGTACTTGAATGGGAAACGCTTCATGTCATTGAGCAAGTCCCCTTTCATATCAAGAATACGCTTCTCTGCTTCCTCACGGTACTCACAATAAGGGTGAGCCTCCAAGAAATGAACGTATGCAAGAATTGTATTTTCCTGCTTCGCGTCAATCCAATCAACACGTGCCTGTTCTGCGTCAGCTAACTGCTCCATAAGTTCGTTAGCCTTGCCCATATATTTCTGAGCCGTCTCTGTTGGGTTGGTAGCGTACTTTTGGATAAAGTCATTGAGCTTGTTTCTCTTCGCATCTGTGTCTTTAATGACAATAAGGCTATTCCAGTCTTCAACAATGGTGCCATTCTCCAACTTTTCAAGAAGTTCCTTTGCTTCAGCAAGATGAAGTGATGTATATACACCGATATTGCATTTCTGGATAAAGCCATTGACCATAGCTGGATTATGAGAAGACTTTGCGTTATTCCAGTCAATAAACTCTGCTGCATCCTTTGCCTGTTGGAGGTGAACTTCCGAATAAGTTCCATCCATACATTTCTTTATATATGCATTGAGAGAATTGAGGTCGTTTGAAAGCTTTGTTGTATTCCAGTCATCCTCTTCAACTGCGGCTGCAAGCTCTTTGCGCTTATTCTTGGCCTGTGCAAGATGAGCCGTAGAGAAAATACCTTGTTGACACTTTTCAATGAAAGAAGTCAAAGCTTCTATTGAACTTTGTGACCTTGCCCAAATGATTTCTTCTGCCTGAGCGTAATACTGCTGTTCGAGCTGATCTATCTTATTGTAGTGTACAGCACGAAGTCCATCAATTGTGATACCTGATTCGGGATCAAGGCACAACTCAAGAAGTTGTGCCAAAGGTGCTGCATTGCAGCGCAGATAGATGTTATTAATCTGTTGTTCTGAGAGTCTTGGCATATCTATTATTCTTTTTGTTTTTCTGTTAATGATGATTGACTATAAAAAGTAACCATGAAAAAAATAAAATTTAGAAAGTAAAGCCACCATCAGATGTGATTACCGATGAATCACCTTCCTTGAAATCTATGACGGTACGTTTTTCTCCGAGCAGATATTTTACAAGGCCGAGACCACCCAATATGAGTACAGCAAGCAGTCCCATGATAGAGAAGCCAGCAAGATCAGAGAATGTATTTGTAATGGTGCTTTCTGAACTGTATGCTGTAGCATTAAATTCTGGAACATTCTTCTCGATGTCATTCTTATGCTTATCGTAAATAGCCTTTAGTTCTGTAGCATATTTGCTTTTTGCAGCGCCTAATTCAGAAGCATATTGAGGGATAAAGAGAATATTCCAGTTCTTGAAATTTGTCTGAACATTTGTTTCAAGGTTGTTCTTCTCAGATTCTAAAGCCTTGTACTCGCCGCCCTTAAGGCTATTCATAAAGCTCTCGCTTGCTTGTTTTACATTAGCCTTTGTTACATTCTCGGGCTTCATGTCAAGAAGTTCTGCAATTTTCTGACGTCCCTGATCGTATGTCATCATAGCTTCAAGTGCTGTCTGATAACTACCACAACGTGATTCGCATTTTCTGGTGTAATCAGAGAACATCTTGTTGATGCCTTCGAGGTCAGACTGTACCTGCTGAGTAATCTCTGTCTTGCTAAAGTAAATGTCGAAGAACTTTGCAGAATAGAGATAACAAGGAATCAACGCGATGACATAGAGACCTAACATTGCATACTCTACGTTCTTCCACATAGACTGATTGCGGTTTTGTGCCTTAGCATGTGCTGCCAAAAACACAAATACTGCCATTACAACCACAAGAAGGATTGCAACAACGATGCTTGGAACCTTGTCACCAAGGGTACTGAAGTTCATACCGAAAAATACGGTAACTCCTAATAAGATAATTGCAACAAAAGAGATGATGTCGCCTTTTGACAAATTGTCAGAATTGTTTTTTGCCATATTTGTTATATATTTTAGTTATTTTACTCTAATAAGATTGAATGTTACTGTGCCAGACTGATTTGACGCTTTACATGTGAGATTGCCTTTCCTGTCAGCGGAACATTCATATTTATAAATACTAAAGGTCGTATCACTTGTTTTGCTTGCAGCTGGTTGATGTTGAGTGATGAATATTTTTCCGTTGTTGATCTTTGCTGTGAGAGGAGCAGTGAACACATTTCCCTGATTTTTAATAGTTAGTGTTCCCTTTAACTGTCTAAACCTCATATATAATTCGATTGGAGTGTTGTCAGCAGAAGCTACTAAGCTTGTAGTGGTTTTCCAAAGTCCATCGAGTCCATGATTGTCTTTTACCGCATCTTTGTACTTCAATGTATCGGATGGTGCACCTGCATCAGGACAAAGTTGACATAAGCTATCAATCTGAGCTTTTAAACGTTCTACTTGTTTTGCAATGTCATCGCAATTACCAGGAGTTGGAGAGTCACCCAAGTTGAAAGCACGTCTTAAAGCCTTGCTGAGATTAATGAGAGGACCGATACTTGGGTTCACCTCACGACCTGTCTCCTTAAGTAATGTAATTGCCTGATCTACAGTAATATTCTTGTTGACGCTCTTTAATAAAGCAACAGCACCAGAAACTACGGGAGCTGCCATACTTGTGCCTTGCATGTTCATGTATTTTCCATGAGGGGCAGCACTGAAAATTGCAACTCCAGGAGCTGATACTGACGAATATTCTCTATTCAACTGAGCATATCGACCAAAATTGCTGAAATTTGCCTTTTCGAGTGTTGTATTTACTGCCGACACTCTTATAGTTTCATTACTGCGTTTCTTTGGATCGATACCAGAAATGACGTTATCATTACCTGCAGCAAAAACTATAATACAATTCCGTTGCTTGGCTTTTTCAAAAATCTTTGCCCACATAAGTTCTTCCTGTTTCATGGAACTGCTTATGTAGTTTAATTGTTGTCCTTCAGACATTCCTTTAACCGCATCTGGAGTGTACATTCCTAATGATACGTTCACAACATCTGCTCCCTGGTTAATGGCATACAATACTCCTTCGACAATTGCTTGATTACCCATGCTACCTTCTGGGTTGTCATTGCCGACTTGAATAGGCATCAACTTACATTTTGGAGCTATACCCATAAGTCCCTGACCATTGTTGCAATTACCAACGGCTGTTGCAGCAACGTGAGTGCCGTGTGCATTTTCTCCTTCTTTCGTCAATATTGGACGAAGATTAGCATCTTGAGTTAATACATTATAGGGGCGAACAATCTTTCCTTGAAATTCTGGATGTGTGGTGTCAAAACCATTATCAACGACAGCAACAATTACATCGGGATCTCCTAAAGTGAGATTCCAAGCATCTGTTGCACCTATAGCATTAAGATACCATGCGTGTGCTTGGTTAGACAGTTCCGGATCGTTGAACGAAACGGCCTCGGTCTTAAAAACCGTTTCGTCGAACACATCAAATGAGAATCCACTGAGTTTTTGCTTTATCTCTTTCTTTATCTGTTCGCGTTCTGCTGAAGGAACTTTAATCTGAAGGTTATAGAACTCTTCATTATAGTAGAAGATTTCGTAGTCTTCACCACTATATTCCTTCTTAAATGCTTTTGCCCATTCCAACATGGTGTTATCATTCTCTTTTTCAAGCATGATATTCAAACGGTCTGTAGCAATCTGTGTCATTCCGTCTGCACTCATTCCTACAGCACCACTTTCGATAGGCAAAACCCTTGGATTCTCTGGCAAAGGATTGTAGAAGGGATTAATCTGTGAAATTGGACCTTGACAACCTTTGCAGAAGAAGAGGATAGTAAAAAGTAATAATAGTAACAGTAAAAGCCACCAAATCTTACGGAAGAAGAACTTTAATCCCTGCCATAATCCACTAAAGAATGACTTCCAGTTATATTCGTCTTCTTTCTTGGTATCTTTTGCTTTTTTGCCTGTGTCTTTGTTGTCGGGATTATTTTTATCCTTTACAGGCTCTTCAAGTTTCTCGGGATTCTCTTTCTTTTCTTCTTTCTTCTCTGTTGGTGTGGTAATCTCAACTTTTTCAGTTTGTGTGACAGATGGAGGTGTTACAACCTGTGGAGGTACTGGTTGTATAGTTTCTTTTGGAACCTCCACTTTTGGAATTTCCTGTGTTACAATCGGAATTTCTTGAGTTATAGGAGATTGAATGGAAATAGGAGGGGCAGAAATAAAGGGTTCCACGTTTACCACAGGTTCACTACTTATTGATTCCTCCTTGATTTTAGGGTTTTCGAGAACCTGTGGCACTGGTTGGAAATTACCCCAATTGCCAACAAACTTTCCACTACGATAGATACTACCAGAACCGAGATCTGGTCTTCTTGGAATAAGTCCCCAGTTAACAACAACGATGTTGCCATCACCGCAATATACAGAACGTTCATCAATATAAGAGATGGCTTTTGAGAGGAGTTCGCTTAATGCCATGCCTCCATCCTCTGTCTTTAATGACTCAATAATTGCTTCAATAGCATTTATTCGTTCCTTAAGGGCATAAGAATACCTGTCTTTGAGTTCTCCTTTGATGTCGCATAGTAATGATGGACGGCTGGAGAAAACATCTGTAGCCCAGATAATCTCTGTTTGGGTACGCATCCTTGGATTTGCCAGAAAGTCATCGTAAGGGAAATCTCCTCGGGATGCCAACATACCTTGGATGCCCTCGTAATAGTCTATCACAATGACAGACTTTACTTTGGGCATTACAAAGTCTTTTATCGACGAACGATGTATATCCATAATCGTTTATTCTACAGTTAGTTTACCTTCGCTATCAATGAGTATCTTTTTCATAAACTTTTAGTTTAACTCCTTGTATGCGTTGAGCAAAATACCTAATTGGCGGTTTGCTTCTACGTCGTAATTAGGAACATTGTATGAAGCGATGAACGAAATCAGAAGCAAATCAATCCACTTATTGTAGTTGATGAATGAAGGCAAAGAGGTAAGCATTGTGTTTTCCTCTGTAGGACGAATGTCATCAAACAAGTCAGAAAGTTCATCGTTTGACATTGGAACCTTGTCTGTCATGCCATAATCAAATGACAAATGGAGATTGTTCTTCTCATTGATAAGTTTGAGGTCTGATATCTTCTCAGGAGAATAGTAATTGTAACCAAATGTCACTACAAACTCGTTGATAATCTCTGCTGTAGTATCGGCAATCATATCCAAAATCTGGTGAGGTACATTGATTGCGTCAACAAACGGACTGATGGTCTTTGCAATGATACCAGTGAGATTGGTTGTATCTACAACTGCCTTAATGTTCTCAATCATATCAAGGACAGTAAGAGTGTTACAACCAACTGCTTCGTAGAACTTCAAGTTCTTCTGGGCCTTCACATCTTCAATCCACTTGGCAACGATACCTTCTGCCAACTGTTCTGAATTGCTCTTCTGCCTAAAATTGCACTCAAACAACTTCTCCAAAGAAATACCTTTGACATTCTCAAAGAATTCCTTGCAATCCAAAACGGTAGGATAGTGGTATTCTTGACGGAGTATTTCGAGATTATCCTCGTATGAATTTGATGCCGAGATTCTTCCGTGGCAACGTGAAAGGATTAAGTCGTATTCCTTCATGTCACGTTCAACAATCATCTTAGTGTTGTTCAACTGATTGTAGTAAAAGTCAAATACATAGTTCTCGCTTACCTGAAGATTCTGAATCATTCTTCCGAAGAAGTAGTTGTCCTTACCACAGACAACATCGAACTCTGCAACGATAGCACCACTGCGTGAGATTGCTTTCTGTAGTACATTCTCGTCATTCTCATCGTGATAGTATTCAACCATGAGTTGCAATGTCTGTGCATGAAGTCCCTTAACTTCGGAAATGTACTTGTACAGACGGCTTTCTTTCGCATTAGCAGCAACGATTCCAAGATTCTCGATGATTCGTGTAGCACCATCATTGTTCATTGTTGCAGCTGCATCCCATGCAAGTTCTGGATCCTCGAAGAATGTATTTACATATGGACTTGTAACGAAACTCTGGCGAAGTTGCTGATGGAATGCTGTATCAATCTCTGTTGTCTCTACTCCGCTTGTCTCAAAGCCTTCAAAAAGTCTATTGCCATTAATGCCAGACCACTTGTAATCACGCAGGAGGTATGTATTCTTGAAACTGCCTCGCTCCGTCCAGTTTTTGAACCAACTCAAGCTATCAGCCTGAAGAACCTGTTCGTAAAGTACCTTTTGGTATCTGTCTTCCCAACGCTTCTCTATCTGATCATCACCACCGCTCTGAACAGAATGGCTCATGTCCATATTGAACTTTGTAGCAATCATAAAGAGTGGTGAAACGATACTCTTATCAAGGAAAGCTGTACGTTCGCGAACTGATGCGCCCATATTTTGCTTAACCCACTGCTCTACGAGTCCTGGCATTACAGTAGGACCATTCTGCATGTGATCATGGCAAAGCATCAATACGTTGATAAGTCTTTCGTCACTATATTTATTAAAAAGGTAACGAACCTTACCGCGAAGCATCATCTTATTGTTGAGCTCGATCTTAATCTGTTCTTCCTGGAGTTCGAGAGCAGCACGAGCACCTGGGAAGTCGAAAATGTCAACAGTATTAAGGAACTCTTTGCTGACTTTCTTGTTCCAGCCCTTAGACAGCAATCTCTGACGATTTCCGTCATCAAGAATGCCTTCTGTGTTGTAGATGAGTTCCTCAGCTATGGTTTCCTCTGGAATCTGGAACACGACTTCTGCTGCAATTGAGGAAAGTACGCTCTTTGAGAAACCACCTACAACCTTCTTGTCTTCTGTGAGAAGGTCTGTTCCCATATTAGGATCCACATTACCTGTTGTAGGTGATGCAACATCAAGTTTCTGAAGGCAAAGTGAACTCATTAACGTTGTTGTCGTGTTCAAGAGTGCAGAGATAGGAATATAAACTTTCTTTGAGAATCCAAGAGTCTCATATCCCTGAAGCATTCTTATAAACAGACTTGTAATGTCTGAATTATCGTACCAGAGCTTTGAGATCAACTGAGGCCATTCACGTGGCTGTACGTGCGGAATGATACGAGCAAGGACATCAAAGAAACGAGAATCAAGAAGTTCCTTAGCTTTTGTGATACCAACATGCTCTTCTACATATTCACGAACATTCATTATGTCGTCTTCATCAAGAACCTCCTGTACTTTTGGTGAACCCTTGTAACGACGTTCCTGAGCTATCATGAACTCATCGATGTCCTCACGGTCGATTACGGAATGTGACTTTACATCATTATATGCGGTGTCACAGAGAATCTGAAGCATGTCTGCAATAGAAAGCACCTTTACCATAATAGGGTAGCTTTTGTTTGGAACCTCGTATGACTTGGTGAAACGAGTTGCTACACCTGTTGCCTCAGTGTCACGTGTAATTGGGTTGAGTTGTTCTACAAAGTTGTATGTCTTACCAGTCATAGGGTCATTGACCATGAACTGCTGTCCCTTACGAGCAAGCAATGAGCTGATAACATAGCTCTTACCTTTCTGGCTCTCACCGAATGCCGCAATTGCTGGGTTGCTTTCAAGAGAGAAGCGTAGTCTCTTTAACTGTCTGCGAACATTCACCAACTTCTTGAATGTCTCTTCACGGCGGCTATGTTGCAGATGGCTATCTGCCCAACTAATGAAGTTGTTGATGGAACTGATCTGGTTTGTTACGTTCTGTATCAGTTCCTGATTTTTTGTTTCGATTATATCGTTCATTGTTATAGTCCTTATATTATCCGTTAATACTCAAAACAAACTCACCCTTGTCGAGCCAATAAGCACCATCGCTTGCAAGGCTCTGAACTCCGAATCTGAGTTTCTGAACAGAGAATGGTTTACCCATGGAATCTACAGCAGAAACAATCTTGAGAACTTCTTTCTCCTGAGAATAGTTCCTGACAACAGAGACCTTGAGAGGAAGTGATACAGTATGCAGGTCAACATCTTCTGCTAAATCAAGAGCGAACAATGGACGTGCCTGATAGAATTGTGACACGAGTTGTTTGCAACCAATGAAGAGAGGGAATCCGTGAACTTCAAATGTTGCGGTATTTTGATCAGGCGTAAGCATTGCTTCTGCCACCTTCTGATTTACGGTATTATACAGTCCCATATAATTAGCTGTTGATACCATGTCCTTCTTTAGGTGTGTCATGTCCATGTGGAAACCATTGATTCCACCATTAGAAGACATATAACCAATCATTGCACCAATAGCAACCAATGACTTCTGATCCTTGAAGTAGCCCAATCCGTCTGCAAAAGGATACCATTCGCCAACTCGATAATCGTTAAGACGAATGAGACGGTTTGGTGATGTTGGATAGTACTTCAGGAACAGATCGGTAATTGCAGTAAGTGATGTTGGCTTACCTGCAAGAAGAACGATGTCACAGTTGTATGTATTGAGTACAATTGCAAGCTGCTTCATCAATGGCTCAATTTTGGCAATGACAATCTTGGAAAGTACTTCTGTGTCGAAGTTCCAGATAATCTTCTTGAAGTCAAAGTCAACGTATGTCTTACCATTAGCAACAAGGCTGAAATGCTTAGCAAAGTGATCAAGGATGAAGCTTGCTGGCTGTAATTCGTTGAAGAAGTCTTCGTACTTCAAGCGCATGGATTTTCTTCCGAGTCTCAACATGTCCAGCATCTTCAAGCCCATAGGTACAGAAACCTGAACATTGAAGTCCTGGCGCATGATTCTGTCCTTATAATCCATCAAAGCCTTATCCTTGCCAAAGAAGTTGTGGATGCGCTCAGATGTCTCGCGCGACGCGTACATATATTTAATATCGTTCTTCTCTGCTTCAGAAAGGTTGTGAAGGCTAACCTTACCTTTAAGGTTAAGAGCTTCTACGAAATCTTCGTCGGACAATGCCATGTAATTAGAGCAGATTGCATTGAAGATAGGACCTTCATAGACTTGTCCAACTCCCTTGTTCTGACCTTCAATGATGACGGCACGAACAATCTCTTCAAGCAAATCATCACCTGCATAGTAGAAACTATCCCAGAATAGTGGCTTTGGAGTAAGTTTGCATACACCCTTGTCATCATACATATATGAGCAAATCATAAGGTCTGTTGTACCTGCACCAATATCGATGGAACCGATAGTCAGTGATTTGCGATTGTAACCATCGTTAGCCAAATCCTTACGAACATGTCCATAAAGATTGAAGAAATCTTCACAATGGTTCAAATAACGCTGAGCGACCTCTGCATACAAGTAAACCAGCTGACAGCATGTTGCTTCATCATATCCCCATTCTGTCTTGATGCGCTGAGTTGCAGGATTGTTTGGATTGACAGACAAGTCCTTCACAGAAGGGATAATCTGAATCTTGCCCTTCCATTCCTCTGGATCGTATGGCTGATAATACAAGTCTGGATCCTTGCAACGCAATAGTGAGATGTATGCATCTTCTGCGCACTGACGGAGAATAATCTGTTCTTCCTTTGGCATTGCAGTTGGGCAAGTGATGATGATACTTCTCAATTTACGAGGGATGTTTACGTCACCACGCTTCTCACGGAACTGCGAACTGTTGATCTGGCAATTTGCCTGTTGGAAGATTTCAATCATGACAAATGTCATCAACGAACGACGTGAGAAAGAGCTGAAAATGCCACCGTTCTTATTTCTGCGGAGTGTGCCATCGCTATCAAACTGCTCAGAAAGACCTTTGATGTTGATATAGTGATTCAAAGATGAATTATCATCTTCTTCTGTGGTAAGGAAATCCCACTGTCCATCAAACTGTTTGTTGTCCCAGAGGTAGCGCTTTGGACTAGAATAGTTTGTAGTTCTTTGTGCCACACCATTTGCAGGACGTGACTTATAAATCAACTTAATGGCTTCATCACCAACTCGCAGGAAACTCTGCCAAGAGAACTGGTCAGGAACATCCATTTCGCCAAATTTGCAGTGATGGAATGCAAGACGCATGTCGAAAGGCTTCTTGTAAACCTTCCAGGGTTCTGACAAATCCTGAAGTTGAAGCATATCAACCTTTGTAAAATCGGCATCCTCGAACAGCACACCACATGTACGTGAGTTACCAATGTCAAGGACAAGGTCAACAGGCTTTGCCTCTTCCTCATCTGAATATAGTATTACATTAGGAGTCAATCCCATCTTCTGGAGATATGACACTATTGTAATATAATAAGCAATGTATTTGAAGTGAGATGCTTCTCCCTCGGCAGACACCAATTCGGTATTTTCTTTATTGCCATGAATCAGTGAAGCAATATATTCGTCAACCCACTCGCAATCGTATGGTTTTGGCGAGAAGAAGTTGAACAGAAGAGATATGTCATTACTGATAGAGTACAGCTTTTCTCCTTCACCATCATAGAAAAATGGCTTCACACCTGACATGTCGTTCTTCACAGAAGTTGTATCAAATGCCCATACAATATGATAACGTCTGATATTCTTTACTCTGGAAACAGGAACAAGTTTCATTCTACACCAACCTGTAGGACCAAAGACGCTATTGCCCATAGTGTCTTTTTCAAACATAGGCATAGGCAACCACTGGTTCTCAATAGCGTCCAAAGGACATTCGCCTTTTGCAAGTCGCTCTGTTATTGAGCCTGCGAAGCAGTAGTCACTATAGCAATCCTTTTCGTCAAGAACGTCAAGGGAACTAAAGTCAATCTTGCTTTCATCAACAAGACACTCGTTGCCGGCTGGGTTCATATAAACATAAGGTATAGGCTTATGTTTTCTTAACTCATCAAGTCTGACGATTTGTCCTCCAGAGAAACTTACAGCCATCTCCAAAGTCCAAACGTCATCCATGATGTTATAACTCTCATGGAAAACTAATGGCATGTCAAAATCATTCTCATCTTTAATTGAAAGAGGACTGATGAAATTGCCGTCTTTGTCCACGAAACTTTCTTCTGCCTTAATCTCAAAGTCTGAGGTCAGAAACTGAATGCCAGTGTTTGCAATTAATGATATATTCATAAAATTATAATATTATTATCAATAGAATAATCTGGATGGTTAGAAAAACTGGAACGCAAATCTGAAACTTCTTATGTTGTGTCTTATGTCTAAAACCATGCATTGCTATATATGCTCCTATTGCGCCACCAAAGAATGTAAACGATAGCAGCGTGATTTCAGCCACTCTCCACTTGCTTTTGCGAGCACATTCTTTATCATACCAATATAGTATGAAAGTAATCACATTCATTATAGCTAAGATGAATATCAGCATTTTCGTTATTTTCCTTTTAATGACATCGGTTTTATAAATGTAACCACCAGTCTATAAATTTTCATCTATTTTCTGTAAAAACGCTGTTGGTATATATGCCTAAAATCCGCAACTATCATCCAATACACGATTAAG
>ULUS01014553.1_pt1 | contig 15033 bp, 8 predicted proteins | sample 1958761 | NCBI WGS metagenome assembly ULUS01 (sample SAMEA4835767, study PRJEB28245) | human gut metagenome | biome: gut microbiome; material: fecal sample | place: Denmark | collected 2008
GTAATTTTCCCCTGCATCTCATTAAGGAGTTAAGGAGTTAAAGAAGTTAAGGAGTTAAGACATATGCTTTGTTGTTAAAAAACTACGCCAAAATTCTGTTGTCTTAACTCCTTTAATTAAACCCTCAAGACATTTGTCTTAACTCCTTTAACTCCTTAACTCCTTTAACTCCTGAAGAAACTCCTGAAAAACACCTCAACTATCATTATTTTTTGCTTTGTTCTTGCGTGTTTTAAAAAATTTTCATATTTTTGCAGACTAACAGCAAAATACCTGAAAATGAAGAAAGCTAAACAAAGCATAAAACTCATCCTTACTACGCAACTTTTCCTTGCGCTGTCAGTTCTCATTGGTCATGCACAGACCCCAGAGAGTGTCGACTCCCTGCTCCACTGCATCGACGAGGCGATAGACCACTCTGCCCAATACGTCAGCCGCAAAGAACAGCGCATCCGACAGCTGCAGCAACAGCTCTCGCAAGCCAAAAACCTACATGCCGAATACCAACTCTCCTATCGGCTATACGAAGAGTACACGCCCTTCGTCAACGACTCTGCCATCATCTACCTCAAACGCTGCATCAAGATTGCCCGGAAGACGGGCAAGCACTCTGAAGTAGGTAAGTGCCAGGCACTCATCGCCATCCGCTGCTCCAGCACAGGCAAGTTTATCGAGGCGCTCAACACCCTCAACGCCATCGACACCACCCAGCTTGACAACATTGCCAAGGGCACGTATTATATGGCTTACAACCACGTATACGGCGAAATCATATACTACCGCAACCCCATCACCCCCGAGGCGCAATACGGCGCCATGGCTGCCGAATACCGGCAACGAATGTATGCTGCCCTTCCCCCCACCAGCAATTCGGTATTTCAGTATCGTGAGCTCGACGCCCTCAATGCCCATGACAATCGGGAAGCCATGCGCATCAACGACCAGTGGCTCAGCCACGTAGAGAAAGGGTCACATCCCTACGCCCTCGTCACCCTCTACCGCTATCTGGCATACAAGGCAGAGAACGACAGCACCCGCATGATGTACTGGCTGGCAGAATCAGTCCTCAGCGACATCAGGAACGGCGTCATGGACCAAGGATCCATGTGGGAAATGGCCAACCAGCTCATGGGCCTCAACGATGTCGACAGAGCCTACAAGTACATCAGTTTCAGTAGCATCAGCGCCAACCGTTTCGGCTCACGACAGCGACTGGCCCAGATATCGCCCCTGCTGTCGGTCATCGCCAAGATGTACAAAGACGAGAACGACCAGTACAACAGGCGACAGAACTATACCCTCTGCATCATCAGCATCCTGGCGTTGATGCTCCTCATCGGCGTGTTCTACGTCAGCCGACAGCGACATAAACTCGCCATCGCAAGAGACGACCTCGCCAAGACCAACCGCCAACTGCACGAGCTCAATGCACAGCTCAAGTCGCTCAACGAGCAGCTCTCCTGCACCAACAGCCAGCTCTCTGTGGTCAACCACGAACTCACCGACGCCAACCGTGTCAAGGAAGAGTATGTGGGCAGATTTATGCGCCTCTGCTCCATCTATATCAACAAGATAGAGGATCTGCGCAAGAGAGTGCACAAGAAACTGAAGGCACGCCAGTATGACGAGTTGTACGAAATGACACGTCCACAGGACTTCAAGGAAGAGGAGTTAGAGGAATTCTACACCAACTTCGACTCCGCCTTTCTCCATCTCTTCCCCCATTTCCTCGATTCCTTCAATGCCCTGCTGCGCCCAGAAGAGCGCATAGAACAGCCCAAGAAGGAACAACTCTCCACCCCTATCCGCATCTTCGCCCTTATCCGATTGGGCATCACAGACAGCAGCAAAATAGCAGAGTTCCTGCATTATAGCGTCAACACCATCTACAACTACAGAGCACATATCAAGAAAGGTGCCATCAACGACAAAGACTCCTTCGAGGAGGATGTAAGGAAGATCGGAACGTTCTAAGGAGAGGGGGAATTTCCCCTCAGCAGAACTAAAACGCGAAAATGACTAATGACTAATGACTAAACTTTTATGCACGGAAGTTAAGCAAACGTGTAACGCATTCATGTACTCATGTCAGAATTTTTGCCAAAATTCTAATTGATTGAAAATCGAATTTGACCAAAATGACTTTTGACCAAAATGACACACTTTGTAAGTTTTACTATCAAAGTCGGAAAAAGCAGTCATTTAGTCATTAAGTCATTAGTCATTAAGCGAAAAAAGTTAAGTCAATAATCCACTATAAAATATAATATTATTAATAATATTATATTTTATAGTGAGTTTTTGACTATTCTCAAAGTTCCTTAATGACTAATGACTAAATGACTAAATGACTATTCTACTTTTCGCATTGTTCATCAAAAACTAAATAGGATGCTAAAAATTGATGTTTATGTAATTTACACATACACAACAACTTACATCGCCGCTTCTTGCCTTTCTTTCGCTGTTTTGCTTAACAAGTCATTCCGTTTTTGAACAAACAGCCGAAATATGTTGTATCTTTGCAGAAGAAAAGCTGCATCGCAGCAAAATATTCAAGCAAGCTTGACATTCTGCATTCGATTTGCATTTCCTTTGCAAAAGAAAAGCGGCATCGCAGCATTTTGAAAGTGCTATAAGAGCCCCGCAGGGGGCATCTATTACGACCAAGGGAGGTCACAATAGACGACCGGCGCCGGTCGTCTATTATGACCCAAAAGGAAGCTCTTAGGGGGAAGACTTTACTTCACACTGATTGTTCCGTTCTTGGTGTCACGGCTGTTGGGCCCCACCATAATATCGAACTCACCGGGTTCGAGGACATACTGCAGGTCGGCATTGTAGAACTTCAGCATGTCGGGAGTTATCTGGAAGCTAACATCTTGACTCTCGCCAGCAGCAAGGTGGATGCGACGGAATGCCTTCAGCTCCTTCACAGGACGGGAGATGCTTGCCACCTTGTCGCGGATGTAGAGCTGCACAATCTCGTCGGCAGCGCGACTGCCAGTATTGGTGACACGGACAGTGGCGGTGTGGTCAGCACTGATCTGCAGCGGTCCATACTCGAAAGTGGTGTAACTCAAGCCGTAGCCGAAGGGATAGAGAGCGCCATTGCGCACGTCGAGATAGTTGCTGGCAAACTTGGCAAAACGGGGATTGTCGTCGGGCACGGGACGGCCAGTGTTCTGATGGTTGTAGTAGAGAGGCTCCTGTCCTGTAGTCTTGGGCATAGAGGCGGTGAGCTTACCACAAGGCACCTTGTCGCCGAAGATGACGTCGCAGATGGCATCGGCAGCCTCAGAACCGCCAAACCACACGTTCATGATGGCAGGCAGATGCTCCTGTTCCCAAGTAAGGACGGTGGGACGACCCGAGAAGTTGAGCAGTACGATAGGCTTTCCCGTCCTGGCGAGCTGAGCGAGCAGATGGCGCTGGGCGTCGGGCATACGAAGGTCGGTGCGGCTGGCACATTCGCCACTCATATCGGCAGTCTCGCCCATGGCGCACACGATGACGTCAGCCTGGCGTGCAACCTCAAGGGCTTCTGCCTCCATCTGCGCATCGTCGCCTCGGGCGATGGTCTTGCCCAACTCACCGTCCTTCTGCTCCTGTTCGTCGTACACCACGTTGCAGCCCTGTGCATAGAGCAGCGTCGCCTTGCCCTCGAGGGCTTTCTCCATGCTCTCACGCAGAGAGGAATAGCGGTCGGGGGTGGCAGCCACGCTCCAGGTTCCGCTCATGTTGCTGCGCGTGTCGGCCAGAGGACCGATGAGGGCTATCTTGCCCTGCTTGCTGAGGGGCAGCAGCTGACAGTCGTTCTTGAGCAGGACGAAGGTCTCGGCGGCAATGTCGCGTGCGGTCTGGCGATGGGCAGCGGTAAAGATGTCGGTCTTATGTCGCTTGCTGTCGCAGTAACGGTAAGGATCCTCGAAGAGTCCCAGCTTGTATTTAGCCTCTAAGATGCGACGGCAGGCGATGTCGATGTCAGCCTCGCTCACCTTGCCTTCCTTAACGCTCTGTTCCAGGAATCTCACGAAGCCCTGCGAGCACATGTCCATATCGGTTCCGGCCAGGAGCGACTGCTCGGAGGCTTCCTTGAGGTCGCGGGCTGTGCCATGCTGCAGAATCTCGCCGATAGAGCCATAGTCGGTCACGACGAAGCCCTGGAAGTTCCATTGCTTGCGCAGCACGTCGGTCATCATCCAATGGCTTGCCGTGGCAGGCACATAGTCGATGAGGTTGAACGACGACATGACGCTTCCCACACCAGCGTCGACCACAGCCTTATAGGGAGGCAGAAACTGGTTGTACATGCGTATCTTGCTCATGTCGGTTGTGTTGTACTCCTTGCCAGCCTCAACGGCTCCATAGAGGGCGAAATGCTTGAGACAAGCCATGATGTGGTCTTTGGGGACGATGGTCTCACGGCTCATGTCAGCCTGCTGATAGCCGCGAGTCATGGCTGCTCCCAAGACACCACTGAGGTATGGGTCCTCGCCGAAGCCTTCGCTGATGCGTCCCCAGCGGGCATCGAGAGCCACGTCGACCATAGGCGAGAAGGTCCAGTTGATGCCGTCGGCGCTTGCCTCGCGTGCCGACACAGCGCCCACCTGTCTCAGAGCTTCCTCGTTCCACGAGCAGGAGAGGGCGAGCGGTATGGGGAAGATGGTTTCGTAGCCGTGTATGACGTCCATGCCCACGAGGAGCGGAATACCGAGTCGGCTCTTGCGGATGGCCACGTCCTGCAGGGCTTTGATCTTGTCGAAGCCCTTGATGTTGAACACGCCTCCCATCTTGCCGGCAGCGATGTCGCCCGCCACCTGAGTGTCCATAGTGCTGCCCGTGGTGATGTCGCCCGCCACCATGAGGTTGAGCTGGCCGATCTTCTCCTGAAGCGTCATGCGCGACATGAGCTGACCGACGTACTCGTTCATGGGCGGCAGTTTCTTGCGCGCGGCAAAGGCTGAAGGAGACAGCAAAGTCCCCAACAGGATGAATGATGCTAATAACAGATTCTTTTTCATGCTGATATCTTATTACTCAACTTTCGCAAATGGGGAAGTTAAAGAATTTAAAGAAGTTAGAGAAGTTAAAGCCATATGCTTTACAGCTAAATCTTCAACCAAAAAGGCTGTTGGCTTTAACTTCCAACGACCGAAGGGAGTGATAACTTCTTTAACTTCTATAACTTCTGAACCAGCTTAAGTTTAATGATTATTCGGGGATTATTTCAGTTGGAAAGATTTACGCAACTTCAGATTGTCGGAGGCATTGCCTACCCAGGCCTCAAACAGTCCTGGCTCAGCCTTCCAGCTTGCTGTGGTCTCGTCGTAGAAGCTGAGGGCGTCCTTGCCAAGAGTGATGCTGACGTCCTTGCTCTCGCCAGGCTGCAGACTCACCTTGCAGAAGCCTTTCAGCTCCTTGAGCGGACGGTCGACCGAGGCCTTGGCATCGTGCACATAGAGCTGTACGGTCTCAGATCCGGCACGCTGACCGATGTTCTTTACCTGTACGGTGAAGGTGATGGAGTCGGCAGCTGTCATCGATGCCTTGTCGGCACGCAGATTGCTGATGGCGAACCGGGTGTAGCTCAAACCGTGTCCGAAGGCGAACACAGGACGCTGCTTCTCGCGGTCGGCCCAGCGATAGCCCACATAGATGCCTTCTTTGTATTCCTCGTCGATGATGTTGCCCTCGGTCTTGGATCCACCCTCCTTTCGCCAGGTTCCGGGATAGGTGTTGAGGGCATGGGCGCCCACATTCTGCAAAGACTTCACCCAGGTGAAGGGCAGCTTGCCCGATGGGTTGGCGTCGCCCGTGAGGACAGCAGCCAAAGCCTCGCCCGCCTCAGAGCCTAAATACCAGCCCTGCACGATGGCGGGAACCTTGTCGCGCCAAGGCATGGCCACAGCGTTGCCCGAGATGTTGACATAGACGAAGTTCTTGTTGGCAGCAGCCAGAGCTGTGATAAGCTTGTCCTGCGCATAGGGCAACTCGTACTGCTGTCGGTCGTGGCCCTCGCAGTCCTGATAGTCGCTCTTGTTGAGTCCGCCGAAGAGGATGACACAGTCGGCAGCTTTCGCCTTCTCTACAGCCTCAGCGATGAGTTCTGCCTCGCTGCGCTTGTCTTCCAAGTTCTGACCTGTGGTGACGCCATTGTAAGCGCCAGTCACATCGCCCACATAGCCTCGGGCAAAGTCAACCTCCACGCCGTCTTTGGCCAGTCGTGCCTGCAGGCCCTGCAGAGGGGAAATCTCCCGCTGTACCTTGAGCGAGGAGCTGCCTCCGCCCACGGTCATCATCTTGATGGCGTTCTCGCCCACCACGAGCACATGGCGCACCTTCTGGGTGTTGATGGGCAGCACGCGGTTGCGGTTCTGCAACAGCACGATGCCTTCCTCGGCTATCTGTCGGGCTGTGGCGTAATGTCCGTCGGAACAGAGGAAGCCGTGAGGACGATGGCGGTTCATCGTGGTGCGATAGAAGAGTCGCAGCACGCGACGCACCTTCTCGTCGAGCTCACGTGTGGTGTATTTGCCTTCCTGTATGGCCTTCAGATAGGGACGGGCGAGATAATAGCTGTCGTAGGCGTTGGAGGCGCCCCAGCTCAATCCGTTGGTCCAGGAGCCGAACTCCATGTCGAGTCCGTTCCTCACAGCCTGGTCGGTGTCGTGGGCTCCACCCCAGTCGCTCACCACCACTCCGTCGAACTGCCAGTCGTTCTTCAGAATCTTGTTCAGGGTGTACTGGTTATGGCAGTTGTGCTCGTTGCGATACAGGTTGTATGCGCCCATGATGGCCCATGCCTTGCCTTGCTCAACGGCAGTCTTGAAGGCAGGCAGATAGATTTCGTGCAGGGCACGGTCGCTCACCTTCACGTTCACCTGATGGCGATATTCCTCGTCGTTGTTCAGACAATAGTGCTTCACGCATGCCGACACGCCCTTCGACTGCAATCCCTGTACGTAGGGCACTACCATGACAGAGGCGAGATAAGGGTCTTCGCCCATGTACTCGAAGTTACGTCCGTTGAGGGGAGTGCGGTAGATGTTGACGCCGGGTCCCAAGATCATGTCCTTGCCACGATAGAGAGCCTCCTCGCCCAATGCCTCGCCGTAGATACGGCTCATCTGAGGGTTCCAGGAGGCTGCAAGACAGGTAAGGGCAGGGAAAGCCACACACGAGTCGTTGGTCTGTCCTGCCTGGTCCCATTCGTCCCACAGCACGTCGGGGCGCACACCGTGTGGACCATCGTCAGTCCAGAAGTCAGGAAATCCCAATCGTGGAACTCCAGCCGATGAAAACTTGCTCTGGGCGTGAATAACTCTTATTTTCTCCTGCAAGGTCATGCGGGAGAGGGCGTCCTCGATGCGTTGCTCTACGGGCTTTGTGTCGTCCAAATAGACGGGCATCTGCTGCGCCTGAACTGAGAAAACGGTTGTCAGCGACAACACGCAGGATAATGCTAATTGTTTCATAGGTTATATTGATATTATTTTTTGCCGAATGCAGCTAATCTTTTCTTTTGCAAAGATTTTGCAAATCGAATGCAGAATATCAAGCTTGCTTGAATATTATGCTGAGATGCAGCTAATCTTCTGCAAAGATTTTGCAAATGAGCGCAATGAAAGCTTGCTTTCAAATTGCCGAGTGCAGCTAATCTTCTGCAAAGATAGCTAAAAAATCAAACAAAAGCTATTTCACTTAGTAAAATAGTGGATTCGTGTATATAACACAAAACTGCAACCTTCTATAAACAAGCTGTTTACGCAAAAACAGCCTTTCGATTTAAGTGGAAGATAATGAAAGGTCGGTTAGTCGAAAAAGGGATAAATAATGGGGCGATTTTTAAGTGTCAGGATTGGCTGGAGAGCACATAGCAATACAGAGAATGCTGCAAGATTGCTTTCCTGCCAATTCCACACAAAAGACGTCTTTACTGTTTCAATATCGAAGCACCTTCGAGCATGGCGAGAGCCTTGTTCTCGTTCTCCTCCATGATCTCGCGCTCGCCCGGGCCCTTGTCGTTGATGCCACACAGGTGCAGGATGCCGTGAATGATGACACGATGCAACTCGTCGTCGTAGGTCTTGCCGAACTGCTCGGCATTGGTGCGCACAGTATCGAGCGAGATGACAATATCACCGTTGATGACATCGCCCTCATCATAGTCGAAGGTGATGACATCGGTGTAATAGTCATGGCCCAAATACTCGTTGTTGACCTCGAGAATCTTCTCGTCGTCTACAAACATGTAGCCCACCTCGCCCACTTTGCGTCCGTGTGAAGCAGCCACTTTTCGAATCCATGCGCTGGTTTCGCGCTTCTTGATTTTAGGCATTTTCACGCCTTCTACACTATATGTTATCATACTTCTATTGGAGTTAAGGAGTTAAGGAGTTAAAGGAGTTAAAGGAGTTAAGACAACACCTTTTCGTTCCTATTCTCCATTTATATTATATATTGAAGTTTCGCATGTACGGAAGTTATAGTAGTTAAAGAAGTTATCACTCCCTTCGGTCGTTAGAAGTTATAGCCAATAGCCTTTTGGGTTGTAAATTTAGTTGTAAAACATATGGCTTTAACTTCTCTAACTTCTTTAAATTCTTTAACTTCCCCATTTGCGAAAGTTGAGTTATATATTTTTTTATTATCTTTTTAAGCTCTTGAATTCTTCACTCTTCGTTCTTCACTCTTCACTTCTTAGGCAGAAATTCATCCACTTCTCTTCCGAAGAATCTCAACTCCCTGACGAGCGTAGAACTGATGCTGCTGTAGCGGGGATCGGAGAAAAGGAGAATGGTCTCCACACCACCCAACTGCTTGTTGATGTCGGCCTGCTCACGCTCGTACTCAAAGTCTTTTGCGCTCCTCACGCCTCTCACCAGAAACTTGGCTCCAAAACGATGCGCAAGGTCGATGGTAAGGTCGTCGTAGGAAACCACCTCCAGGCGGAATCCCTTAGAAGCATCACCAGCATCGACCAATTCTGCACATTCCTTCGGAAAAACAGCCTTGATGTCCTCCACACGCTTCTCTATCTCCTCGTTAGCATGCTTCAACTTGCTCATCGCCACGGCAATCACAAGCTTGTCAAACATCGGCAGAGCACGCTCCGCAATGTTCTGATGTCCTATCGTAAATGGATCGAAGGTACCCGTAAATATTCCTATTCTCATGTTTTTTAAGTGAAGAGTGAAGAATTCTCTTGTCCTTCTTTTTTAGAATCTAAATTATATTGTGTGAAACGAAGATTGAAGCTTCAAACTATTGAATACTTCTCTCTTCGTTCTTCACTCAAACAAGTCTCCCTGCATGATGTTGCTGCCATAGGGATTGCGTCCCAGATGGTCGTAGGCAAGCTTAGTGGCCATGCGGCCGCGCGAGGTTCGCTTGATGAATCCCTCCATGATGAGATAAGGCTCGTACACCTCCTCGATGGTTCCGGCATCCTCGCCGATGGCTGTGGCAATCGTTCCCACACCCACCGGTCCGCCATGAAACTTGTCGATGATGGTGGTGAGAATCTTGTTGTCGATCTCGTCCAGACCATACTGGTCGATGTTGAGCGCACGGAGCGAGAACTCAGCAATGTCGTAGGTAATGGTGCCGTTGCCTTTCACCTGGGCGAAGTCGCGCACACGGCGCAGCAGCGAGTTGGCGATACGGGGCGTACCGCGTGAGCGGCGCGAAATCTCAGCCGCAGCCTCTTCCTCGATAGGCACTTTCAGGAGCATGGCGCTGCGCTTCACGATCTTTTGCAACGTTGGCGGATTGTAGTACTCCAAGTGCAGGTTGATGCCGAAACGGGCACGCAGAGGCGCTGTGAGCGAACCGCTGCGGGTAGTGGCTCCTACAAGGGTAAAGGGATTGAGGTCGATCTGAATGCTGCGAGCCGACGGACCCTTGTCGATCATGATGTCGATGCGATAGTCCTCCATGGCCGAGTAGAGATATTCTTCCACTACGGGCGACAGACGGTGAATCTCGTCGATGAAGAGCACGTCGTTGGGTTCCAGCGAGGTAAGAATGCCTGCCAGATCGCCCGGCTTGTCGAGCACAGGGCCCGATGTAATCTTCAATCCCACGCCCAGCTCGTTGGCGATGATGTTGCTCAGCGTCGTCTTGCCCAGTCCTGGTGGACCGTGCAGCAGAGTATGATCGAGCGGTTCGCCGCGATACTTGGCTGCCTCGACAAACACCTGCAGGTTGTCCACCACGCCCGTCTGTCCGCTGAAGTCAGAGAACTTCAAGGGTCGCAGCGCCTTCTCGAATTCCTTTTCAGCAGGCGAAACCGACTCATTTCTTATGTCAAAATCTTCGTTCATTCCGTAATATCTTATATTTTGTGCAAAGTTACACAATTGTATCAGAAATAAAAAGGAATTCACGAAAAAATCGACAAAAACCTTTGCTTACAACAAATATAATCACTACTTTTGCACCCACATTCCGAACAGAACGTATATAAGAGGGCGACAAACATTCTAAAAATATATAGGTTATGTTACATTTATTTCAGGCGCTCAGCCGTGTGCTGGCCAATTACACCTCCATCTTCGTGATAGGAGTAGCTGTATTCACATTCTTCTTCCCACATACCTTCGACTGGGTACGCGGAATCACCCAGACCGTCATTCTCGGCATCATCATGCTCACCATGGGACTGACTCTCACCACCAACGATTTCAAGATTTTGGCGCAACGCCCCCTTGATGTCTTCATCGGTGCCTGCGCCCAGTTCATCATCATGCCGGGCGTGGCCTACCTCCTTGTCCACGTATGGCACCTCGACCCTGCCCTTGCCCTCGGCATTCTGCTCGTTGGCAGTTGTCCTGGCGGTGTGTCGAGCAACATCATGAGCTATCTCTGTCATGGCGACGTGGCTTTCTCGGTGGGAATGACCTGTGCCTCCACCATCCTCGCTCCTGTCATGACGCCACTGCTAATGAAGATTACAGCCGGCGAAATCATCCATATCGACGCCATCGGCATGTTCCAGGGCATTCTGCTCGTCACCATCATCCCTGTAGCCATCGGCTGCACACTCAACTACATTTACGGCAAGAGGGAGTGTTTCCCCACCATTCAGAGCCTGATGCCCGGCATCAGCGTCACCTGCCTGGCGTTTATCGTGGGCGGCGTTATCTCTACCGTTCACGACGACCTCGTGGCACGCGGCGTGATGCTCTTCCTCTGGACCTTTGCCGTCGTCTTCTGCCACAATACCCTGGGCTATTGCCTCGGCTGGCTGGCCGGTAAGCTGGCTGGCTTCAACACAGCCAAGAAGCGCACCATCAGCATCGAGGTGGGAATGCAGAACGCCGGTCTTGCCACCGTCCTGGCCGGAAACTTCTTTGCCGCCCAGCCACTTGCCGTACTTCCTTGTGCCATTAGTTGCGCCTGGCATAGCATTTCGGGCACAATTCTTGCAGGAATCTACCTGAAATGGGACAAAATGCACGGGAAAAATTAATTTTTAAAGAGACTCCATTTGATTTATCCAACTGGGAAAAAATATTTTCCCAACTATAAAAAATAAAAAAGAGGGGATTTTGCACTGTTTCAAGTGTCAAAATCCTCTCTTTTTAGTGGATTTGTCCTCTGCTGCCCCTGTAACTGGAATACGCACAGAGAAGCTAACCATTTGAGAATAAGCCTTTTAGAGGAAGCAAACCTTATCGAATCTTCCAATTCCAATTCTTCCAATTATTTTTTTGCATTTTCCATTTCCTTTTATTATATATATATAACTAATTAATTATTAAGTAGTTATAGAGTCTCTAAAAAAGGGTTTGAAAAATCAAATGCTTATTGGAATATTGGAAGAACTGGAATATTGGAAGATTTGGCTCTCCCACTTATGCTATTTCCCCGTAGTGAGCAGCTTCACCGCACGCATCACAATCTCGTTCGTCTCGTTCCAAACCTGGAAATACTGGCTCATATCCCAAATATCTCGCGCTACAAGGGCTTTGAGCTGTATGGACAGGTATTTCTTCGTCTGAGCCAATTCGGCGGCGTCACGGGGCTCTATTTTCTCTTTCTTGCCATCGGCGATGATTTCCTCTACAAGGCTCTGAGGAACCTCATAGCTTGCCAGGAACTTACCAAAATCCTTGTACTGGCTCTTCAGCTCTTGGCGATGGGCATCGATGAACTTCAGGCTGTGGTTGATGACGATGCTCTTGGCTGTAAGCAAGCGGTGCATCTTGGTGTACTTGGTCGTATCAAGCGGCACGAAATAATCGGGCATGATGCCTCCGCCGCCATAAACCACACGATGCTTGCGCAGGGTGTAATACTTCAGAGAGTCGGACAGATGGATGCTGTCCTGGTTGGTGAACTCGCCGTGCTTGTAGCGGTTGTCGAGATCCATGGCATAATCCTCGCGCTCGCCCTTCTTGTAAGGCTTCTGGATGCATCGGCCGCTCGGCGTATAGTAATGGGCTATGGTGAGACGTATCTCGCTTCCATCCTCAAAGGTAAGAGGACGCTGCACCAATCCCTTGCCAAAAGTGCGACGGCCTACGACTACGCCTCGGTCCTGGTCTTGTATGGCACCCGACACGATCTCGGCTGCCGAAGCCGAGAACTCGTTGGTGAGAACCACGAGCTTGCCCTTGCGCCAGCGTCCGTTGGCCTCAGCACGGAACTCCTGTCGAGGCGCTGTACGGCCATTGGTGTAGACGATGAGGTCGCCTTTCTCCAAGAACTCGTTGGCTATCTTGGCTGCCGTCTGAAGATAGCCTCCACCATTGTCCTGAAGGTCGAAGATAAGGTCTTTCATGCCTTTCTTCTTGAGCGAGTCCATAGCGACAGAAACCTCCTTGTGGCTGGTCATTCCGAAGCTGCCCAGACGGATGTATCCGATTCCGGGGCGAATCATATAGGCTGCATCCATCGTGGTGACTGGTATCTTGTCGCGCTTGACACGGAAGGAAAGCTTGTCCTTGATGCCACGGCGCACAACAGTGAGGTTGACTATGGTTCCCTTGGGTCCGCGAAGGCGCTTCATGATTTCTTCCTTGCTCATCTTGACGCCTGCGATGGCTGTGTCGTTGACTGCCACAATGCGGTCGCCGGCTATGATGCCCACTTTCTCGGAAGGCCCGTTGACAACGGGCTGAATGACGAGGAGTGAGTCGTCGACCATGTTAAACTGCACACCGATGCCATCAAAAGAGCCGTTGAGCGACTCATTCATCGCCTGTGTCTCCTTGGCTGTGGTGTAAGAGGAATGCGGGTCGAGCTTCTCCAACATGCCACGAATGGCGTCCTCGACAAGCTTGTTCTCGTCGACGCTGTCGACATAGAGATTGGCAATGGCTATCTCTGCCCTGCCCAACTTCTCTATCGGGCTGTTCTTGCCCATTCTGATGCGCATCTGGGCACTGGCAGAAGTTACTGCCAGGAATGCTACCAGTGCAAACAATAGATATTTCTTCATAAATTCATATTTTACTTGAGTTTCGCAAGCTCAGAAGTTAAAGGAGTTAAAGGAGTTATCGCTCCCTACGGTCGCTGAGGAGTTAAGACAAATCCGTGCCTTTTTGTTAACCCGTGACTATCAATTCTAATCCAGCGGATCTGAGTCTTCATCAGGAATATCTTCCTCGATCACCAAGTTGTCGATAATGAAGTTCTGGCGCTCCATGGTGTTCTTGCCCATGTAGTACTCTAAGAGTTTCTGCACCTGGTCGGTTTTGTGCAGAGTGACTTGTTCCAGTCGCATGTCAGGACCGATGAAATGGGCAAACTCTTCGGGAGAAATCTCGCCGAGACCCTTGAATCGGGTGATTTCAGGATCAGGTCCCAAGTCGCGGATGGACTGCTGGCGCTCCTCGTCGCTATAGCAATAGTGCGTGATGAAGTCGCTCTTCTTCTCCTTCGGCCCCAACTTGGCGTCGGCATCGGCTATGGCCTGCTTGTTCTTTATCTTGGTTCGCTTGTTGCGCACACGGAACAAAGGCGTCTGCAGCACGTAGACATGGCCTTTCTTGATGAGGTCGGGGAAGAACTGCAGGAAGAAGGTGATGATAAGCAGACGGATGTGCATTCCGTCGACATCGGCATCGGTAGCCACGACAACCTTGTTGTAACGCAGCGAGTCGAGACCGTCCTCTATGTCGAGGGCTGCCTGGAGAAGATTGAATTCCTCGTTCTCGTACACCACTTTCTTGGTAAGACCAAAGCTGTTGAGCGGCTTACCGCGCAGGGAGAACACAGCCTGAGTGTTCACGTCGCGGCTCTTGGTGATGCTTCCGCTGGCAGAATCGCCCTCTGTAATGAAGATGGAGCTTTCCTCCTTGCGTTCGTTCTTGGCGTCGCTGAAATGGATGCGGCAGTCGCGCAACTTGCGGTTGTGCAGATTGGCCTTCTTGGCACGCTCGCGCGCCAGCTTGGTGACGCCAGCCATCGCCTTTCGCTCGCGCTCACTCTCCTTGATCTTGCTCTCCAGCACCTCGGCCACGTCTTTATGGATGTGCAGATAGTTGTCCACCTCTTTCTTCAGAAAATCGCCCACATACTTGTTAATGGTCTCGCCGCCATTGGGAGTCATCGTGGTACTGCCGAGCTTGATCTTTGTCTGACTCTCGAAGACGGGTTCCTCGACATTGATGGCTATAGCTGCCACCAGGCCGTTGCGAATGTCGCCATACTCGTACTTACCGAAGAATTCCTTGATGGTCTTGGCAATGTGCTCCTTGAAGGCGCTCTGATGAGTTCCGCCCTGCGTGGTGTGCTGACCGTTGACAAAGGAATAGTACTCCTCGCCATACTGGTTGGTGTGGGTGAAAGCCACCTCGATGTCCTCGCCCTTCATGTGGACGATGTCGTAGAGGCCGTCATTGGTCATGTTGTCGGTAAGAAGATCCTGCAAACCGTGGCGGCTCAGGATGCGACGACCATTGTGCATGATGGTAAGGCCCGTATTGAGATAGGTGTAGTTGCGAAGCATCGTCTCCACGATGTCATCGTGGAAACTGTAGTTCTTGAACAGGGTATTATCCGGTTCGAAGAAGATGAAGG
>ULUS01021487.1_pt1 | contig 14994 bp, 16 predicted proteins | sample 1958761 | NCBI WGS metagenome assembly ULUS01 (sample SAMEA4835767, study PRJEB28245) | human gut metagenome | biome: gut microbiome; material: fecal sample | place: Denmark | collected 2008
CCATTCCATACGCCCTGGTGGGTATCTTTGTGCTTTCAGTGGCCTTGATCCTGTCAAGAATAACATTGCCCGACCCAAGGAGAGCACATGAGGCAGATACGAATGAAAAGGCAGAAGAGAAGCCGATGCGTGTGATGGCGTTCGCTTTCGGCATGCTTACTTTGTTCCTCTATGTGGCAGCCCAGACGGGAGTGAACAGTTTCTTCATCAACTATGCTGAGGAGAGCATTCATATAGAGAAGCAGACCGCCAGTCTCTATCTTGCTTTTGGCGGAATGGGATTATTCTTTATAGGAAGATTAGCTGGTGGTGTCATCATGAATTATATCCAGCCGAAGCTGGTACTTCTAGCCTGTGCCATCCTTACATTTATCGCCACATTGATAGTGGTGGTATGTAGTGGCACCATATCCCTCATCGCTTTCTTCGCCTTGTATCTGGGAGAGAGCATCATGTTCCCTACCATTTTCTCATTGGCATTGAGAGATGCAGGAACACAAACCAAGCTTGCCTCCTCATTGCTCATCATGACGATAGTGGGAGGAGCGATAGCTCCGGTACTGATGGGATATATAGCTGATACCACAGGCAGCATGGCTGTTGCTTTCCTTATCCCACTGTTATGTTATGCCGTGATTGGCGGTTATGCTGCAACACGGAAAAAATGAATTAAAACAAGATTAAAAAATGAGTTTAGATAAAAACGCAAAGATTTATATTGCAGGACACCACGGACTCGTGGGTTCTGCTATCTGGAATAACCTCGAGAAGAGAGGCTATCACAATCTGGTGGGTCGTTCTCACAAAGAACTCGATTTGACCGACCAGTATGCAGTAGAGAAGTTCTTTGATGAGGAGAAGCCGGATGCTGTGATCTTGGCTGCTGCCTTCGTTGGCGGTATCATGGCGAATTCATTGTATCGTGCCGACTTCATCATGCAGAACATGAAGATGCAGTGCAACGTGATCAGCAACGCCTATTCTCATGGTGTGAAGAAGCTGCTCTTCCTGGGCTCTACCTGCATCTATCCAAAGAATGCACCACAGCCAATGAGTGAGGACGTTCTCCTTACTTCTCCTTTGGAATACACCAACGAGGAATATGCCATCGCTAAGATTGCCGGACTGAAGATGTGCGAGAGCTACAACCTTCAGTATGGTACCAACTATATCGCTGTGATGCCAACCAACCTCTATGGTCCTAACGACAACTTCCACCTGGAGAACAGCCATGTAATGCCTGCAATGATGCGCAAGATCTATCTTGCCAAGCTCATCCATGATGGCGACTGGCACAGCATTGAGGTAGATATGAACAAGCGTCCTATCAACCCAACTGATAAGCTTCGTGCCATTATTGGCGAGGGTAACGTAGACGGCAGCAACTCTCACGAGCGCATTCTGAAAGCTCTTGAGTTCTATGGCATCTACGACAACAAGGTGGTGCTTTGGGGAACAGGAAAGCCATTGCGCGAGTTCCTTTGGAGTGAGGATATGGCAGATGCCAGCGTTCATGTGCTCCTGAACGTAGATTTCAAGGACATCATCGGTATCGAGAAGTACAGCTCTGTATTCTATGGTGCCAAGGTGGATGGTGCAGTGAATAGAAACAACTCTGAGGGCCGTGGCGGTGCCATCCCATCTCTCGGTGAGATTCGTAACTGCCACATCAATGTGGGAACCGGTAAGGAGCTTACCATCCGTGAACTCTCTGAGCTTGTAGTGAAGGCCGTAGGTTTTGAAGGCGAGGTGGAGTTTGACGCCAACAAGCCAGATGGAACCATGCGCAAGCTCATCTCTGTAGATAAGCTTCACAGTCTTGGCTGGACGCACAATGTAGAGATTGAGGATGGTGTGAAGAAACTCTTCGACTGGTATCAGGAGAGTCTGAAATAATCAAATTATGGTCTTTACCTTCGCAGGTAAAGATTGTAATTTTTATAAATTTCGTAATAAGTTTATGTCACAAACAGCAAATAGAGTAATTAAGAATACGGGTTATCTTTATGCAAAGATGGCGATAACGATGTTCGTATCGTTATACACCACCCGTTTGATATTGAATTCCTTGGGCGCTTCCGACTTCGGTATATATAATATTGTTGGTGGAGCGATTGCCATGTTGGGCTTCTTGAGTGCAACTATGGCAGGTGCTACCCAGAGATTTATGTCCTTTACAGAAGGACAAGGAAATATTGAGAAAAAGAAAAGTATTTTTAATATAAGCCTGACCATACATTTCTTTACAGCATTAGTTGTAGGAATTTTGTTAGTCGTTGCAGGTTTCGTATTTTTTAATGGTATTTTGAATATACCATCAACTCGAATAGAAGCTGCCGAGGTTGTTTATTGTAGCTTGATAATAAGCACAATGTTTACAATCATGTCTGTTCCGTATGATGCAGTATTGAATTCTCATGAGAATATGCTCTATTATTCAATTGTGGGAATTGTAGAATCTATGCTGAAACTGATAGTGGCATTTGTTTGTGTATATACAAGTAGTGATAAGTTGATAATATATGGTATGTTGATGGCATGTATTCCTTTTGTTACTCTAACAGTCATGAGAATATATTGCCATCGTAACTATAATGAATGTATAATCAAGCCTCGTACATATTGGGACAAACAGACATTTAGAGAGATGTTAGGCTTTGCAGGGTGGAATATGGGAGGAACAATGGTTATTATGCTTAGTTTGTATGGCCAAGGTATAATCCTTAATAATTTCTTTGGTACCATTCTGAATGCTGCGCAAGGTATAGCCAGCCAGCTTAATGGACAGATGCAAGCCCTTTCATCTAATGTATTAAAGGCTTTAAACCCTCTGTTCGGTAAAAGTGCTGGAGCTGGTGATTCAGCTTTATTAATAAAGTCCACTTGCTTGGGAGCTAAATATTCGACGATGATATATTTGTTATTTGCTTTACCCATGTTTGTGGAATGTCCGTATATATTGAAATTATGGCTTAAAAATATACCTGAATGGTGCTTGATATTTGTTCGCCTACAGATAATTAAGAGCTTTATAGAAATGCAGTTTGGTACTCTTCCTGGATGTATTTCAGCTACAGGAAAGATAAAGAGATATACTATTTGTAGTACTATATCTAATTTCTTTCAATTGCCATTTATCTATTTAGCGTTTAAGTTAGGATTACCACCCTATTATATATATATAGTGAGTATTATATTTGGTAATTTAATCGTCTATGCTTTTGCCTTTTATTTTGTTCGACAATATGTAGGTATGAAAATCTCGACTTATCTAGTTAGAGTTTCTTGTCCTTTAGTGGTGACAGCTTTAATAAATTATTTGTTACTCTTCTTTATAAAAGAAATGGTTGAAATTAATACGTTATGGCGATTAGTTACTTTTCTGTTGGTCTCCGTAATAATATATATATGTAGTTTTTGTATAGTTGTTTTGTTTAGTGAAGAGCGAGTTATATTTGAAAGTATTTTTAGAAGTTTAAAAAGTAAATATGGAAAAACGATTAGATTACATAGATAAATTGAGAGGCTTAGCTATATAGTAATGGGCCATCTTTATTTGCCATATTCAACTCAAGGTAATTCTCATCCAGTAGCAGAGATGATATATTCATTTCATATGCCTTTATTTTTCTTTATAAGTGGCTACCACTGTGAAATAACTCATAAGATAGGAAGGGTAGGTTATCTGGACTATACAAAGCCTTTTGGCTTATTCTATAGGTAAATTTATATATAAAATACCATATTTAAGATTAATCATGTATGGAAAAAAATAAAATATTAATTTCGGTTGTAATACCGTTGTATAATAAAGAAAAGACAATTGTGCATACTTTAAGCACGGTTATATCTCAGACGTATAAATGCTTTGAAGTCATTGTTGTTAATGATGGCTCTTCTGACGCAAGTGTCCAATTCGTGAATGATAGTTTTTCTGATCCTAGAATTAAAATTATTTCACAGACTAATGCAGGAGTAAGTGTTGCACGAAATCGTGGTATAGAAGAGGCTAAAGGCGATTGGATAGCTTTTTTAGATGCTGATGATGAGTGGCTTCCTACATATTTAGAAAGTGTTGTGAATGCTATTCTTGCAAATCGTGATGCGCAAGTAGTTCTTAGTGGTCGATTTGCGCAGAATTTTTTAACACATGACAGAAGCTCTAATATACCTTCACGATATAAGGGAGGAGTCGTGACAATTGATTTCTTTGAAAATCCTCATGTATTTATGCATATAAGTGCTACTGTTATAAAAAAGGAATGCCTGTTTCCTTCAGAAAAGTGGAATCGCTTTATTGAAGGGCAGAAATATAATGAAGATTTTACATTTCTCTTTAGAGTTATTATGCATTGCCTATGTGTTGTGTATATCGCAAAACCAATAAGTGTTTATAATGGAAATGTTGAAGGGCAGGCTACTAGTTCTATAGCTGTAGATAAGAGATTAAATGATGGTATATTATTTAGAAATGCAGTCTGGGAAGAATATCCTTCTATGAAGAAGGGGCTTAATAAAAAGAAGTTTAAATTGTTTATGAAATACGAACTTCGTCATAGCATTCTGATTCGTTTGAAACATAAAGATTATGAGACTTTGAACATTTTTATTAATGGCTTGAGTAGTTTATGTAAGGAACATTCGTTAAATTTCTTTGAGCGTTTTGCTTATAAAAAACGCTTTTTGCGATTGCTTTCTATTATATATATATATATAACAAAAGTAATATGGAAATCTCATGGATTTCCACAAACAAAATAAAACTATTTATGATGAATTTGTCTGAATTTAAATATAAAGCACAAAGAAAGTTGTATGGGTATTATTATAATCGAATTCACAAGGAGCCGTTTTTGAAGTATTGTTCTCATTATGCTTCTTATCGCCATTCTTTAAAGAATGTAGGTGATGGCTCATGTACTAATTATATTGCCGCTCGTCCTAATCCTGGTGCAGGTATAGGTCACCAGATGGCAAATTGGATGGCTGGATATCATTTGGCTAAAGCTTTAAACTTAAAATTTGCCAATATTCCATTCTCTCGTTATCATCATCCATGGGTTCCTACCCCTTGGAATGATTTTTTAGGATTTGGAGAGAATGAAGCAAATTATAATGATTTGTTGCAAAATGGCTACAAGAAAATATTGCTGCCCCAATTTAATGAGATGGATGAAAAACAATTTGATGTAATTAAAAAGATTATTGCATCATATTCTGATCGGAAAGTAGTGTTCCTTTGTGAACAGGATCAGTTTTATCGTGATTTAAATACTTTGATACCAGATTTGCAACAGAAGTTCTATTCTGCTAATGCAAGAAGGGATGATAAACTGATTTATGATACAGCCAATTTCAATATTGCTATACATGTGCGTAGAGGTGATATTCTAGCAGATTCAACAAACCCTAACCTTGCAATGCGCTATCTCAGTAACGACTATTTTGAAAAGGTATTGGAACAAGTAGTAGAGAAAGTAAAGATCATTACAAATAAACCTGTTCATATATATATATTCTCGCAGGGAAAAGCTGAAGATTATCCGGAATTTTCTAAATACTCTAACCTTCACTGGTGTATGGATATGGGGGCTATAGCTTCTTTCCTTCACATGGTTTATGCTGACTTGTTGATAACGAGCAAGAGCTCATTCTCTTATAAGCCGGCTTTGTTGAATAGAGGAATTAAGGTTTGCCCAGAGAATTTTTGGCACGGATATCCTAACAGCAAGGGTTGGATAATGGTAGATAACGAAGGCAACGAAAAATGGAAATAGATTATGGCACAATTTACAGATGAACAACTTAATGAAATCTGGGAAAAAGGTTTAATAGATTCTCGTTTTGATCCAAATCTTGTTCGTAAGGATGCTTGTGGAGCTTGGATGATTCGTGGCAGGTATAATGATCAGAAAAGTCCTTTTGGATGGGAAGTTGATCATATTTATCCAGAGTCCAAACTGAAAGATCTGGAAGTTCCTGATGAATTGATTGATAATATGGTCAATCTTCGTCCTTTAAATTGGAAAAATAATGTATCCAAAGGGAGTGATTATCCACATTATCAATCAAAATTGAAAGCTAGTATTTTAAAAGATTCAAAGGGCAAAGATTTTGATGTAAATATTGATTGTGAGGATGAGAAGGAAATCAATGATGAAACTCAACAACAAATAGAACATCTATTTAAAGGATATCGCCTATGATTTCAAACTTTAGTTCTTTTGTGGAGTTCTTTGCTGCCATTTATGTAACGATGGCTGTTAACAATGATTTTTGTAGCAACTTTTGGACCCCAAGGTATTATAAGGAAATGGAGCAACTTTTGAAGACTTATAATTTTTCAGGCAGTAGCTCTATTCATAACAAATTGATGGAAGAAATTAAGTCAAAATATGAGGTGGTTCAAAGTCATGCTCATTTTCGTGGTTTCATTCTTTTAACCCTTTGTGTTGGTTATTTGATATTCATGGGGTATGAAGACGAAATCAATAGTTTGGTCGTAGGACACTATGTTCCTCTTCTGTATAGTACAGTTCTTGTCGGTATGACAATTCTATTTTCTAGTTTAATATTGACAAAATGGAAACGAGCTGTTTTGATGGTTTTTCTTTACGCTGTAGTTTATATTGTGCTAAAAATAGGAAATTGGGAATTTATGGCTAATCTATCTCTGTCAAAATTCTTATATGCTTACAAGACTCAGCTAATGGTAGGAATCATATTACTTCCGATTATTTATCAGATTTATGTATATTGGCTCCATTCTAGTATATATAAAGGTTATTTGAAGCATCATGTAGCATTTGAATATGAGCGTTATCAAAAGTCGATGGCTGGTATTAAGACTAAAGATCGGTCAAGAGTTGATGATATTTATATGACTGCTTGGACAGAAGCGGCATTTGCTTCAGGGGCCGACCCAACTTTGACAAGTTTTTATTAAGTTTTAAATCAACAGCTGCTTATTATTGCTTCACCTTCTTATTGGGAGTTGTTATGCTCTTGGGCTAATTTTCATTTGAAAAGAATTTGTTCAAAGTTCAAAAAGAAAAAACGGAATTGAAGTCCGAAAGAATTAATGGAGATAACGTTCTTACGCAAAATATTTCAATCCAGAATGAAGGCAATTGTGTTCCTGTTCTAGATTTTACGAAAGAATATGCCGACTATCTTGTATGGAAAAAGACTGCTGGTAAAAGAAATAGTGTGACAGCTTATTGTCAATTAAAAAATATCCCACTAAAGGATATGAAAGCATGGCTTAGAGTTAATAACCCAGGAAAATAGAGATAATATGAATAAGGACAATATATATATATTAAAAGCTTTATGTAGAATTTATAAGATGTATTTCTCTTTATGATGGTTGACTGTCTTTTTATTGGAAAAGTAAATAATGCAAAGAAGGAAGAATCTTTTAAATTTTTCCAAGCTAAAGATGCAGATTCCTTACGTTTGATTGAGGAAAGTTTTGATTATTTTGAGAAAACAAATCATAAAGACATAATAAAATGCTTGCCTCCTGCTTCTCATAGATTTTTCTCATATCAGATTGCTTTTTGGAAAAAACAAGCATAAAGAAAATGGCATGGCCTCATGAGACGCTTTGGTCTTCCGAATATTATGGTGATAAAAGGGCTCATTTACTTCCTCTATAATTATATTCAATAAAAAGCAATGATTTAATGCCTATTGTTTATGATGGCAGGGGTTGTCTTCATAGTGGGAAATTGTTGGATAATGCAGTGAATTTTTTGAAAGGACAAAACTATTCAATAGATTTCTCCAAACAAAGTCTTTATGACAATGACTATCAGAAATCACATTGGGGAGTTTCTTGGATGATTATATGTGATGGTTTAAAAGGAAGTTACTTGGATTTATTTATTACGACATTTAAAGTTAAGAATATGTTAAAAGAACGTTTGCATTGGATTGATATAATGAGGGGAATGGCTATGTTGTTTGTAGTAATGCAACACATGTCTGCATACTTGTATTATGATTATCTCTATTACAAGTTTATCACAATTGTTGATATAGGAATATTCTTCTTTGTTAGTGGGTATATTTTGGACAAGGTTGTTTGTCTCAATTCTTTTTATGAAGTATTAATCTTTATTTTGAAAAAGACCATTCAGTTGATGGTGCCTTTTTTTGTTTGGGGAGTTATAGCAAAACACTATTTCTTTGCTGTTTCACCTTCTGCAATAACTTTTGAAGACTTGATTTCACAATGGACGGCACCAACGCTATGGTTTCTTTTGACTTTATATGGATATATGTATTATTTTGCTGTCAATAAATGGCTGTGCACTAAACGTTTGAAATTTGTCTCGATTATTTTTTCTATAGGTGCCTTTGTCTTGTTATTTATTCTTTGGCACATTTCAGGAGAATTCAAGTTGGCTACATTATATTTCCCGTTTTTTGCAGGAGGTGTACTATTATCGCTTTTTAAGCGAGAGGAGATGTTGAAAAACAGCATTTTAAGAGGCCTTTCCGTTTTAGCGGTCATTTTCTTGACTGCTTTATGGAAATCAGGGGGGCAATCTTTTTTTTATGTCGGAATAAAATATATTGTTTCAACTTCTGCGATTGTAATTCTTTATATGTTGATAACAGAGTTTAAATGGAATAAAACAATAGACAGATTTTTTGAAGAATGTGGCAAAAACTCAATTGCTATTTATTGTATTCATTGGCCCTTTACAAAAATATTCCCTGTCAATATAGAAAATGAAATCTATGCGATAATGGCGTCATTCTTTATGGGGGTTGTAGTTTGCATGCTCTGCATATCTTTTAAAAAGATAACCAATAAGATTTCATGGCTGGATGTAATATTGTTTGGCAATACTAAATATATAAAAATATGAAAGAATTAATATGTAAAATTAAAAGAAAGCTTCGTACTTGTTTTGTATCGAAACTGTATAAGAATTATAGAATCTACCCTTTAATATATCGCTCATACTGGCATTCGTTGTTTTATAGTATAAAAAATGAAATAGATACAAACGATTATCTTACTGCTTTAATAAATAATGGAGCAGGTATTGGACATCAACTTGCAGGCTGGAATTCTGGGTTATGGTGGTCAAAATATTTTGGAATGCATCATGCCTATATAGGATTTTCTAATTATTCATGGGATAAGTTTCTTGGTCTAAAAGGTGTAGATCCAAATATAAAAGAACTGAAAAAGCAAGGATACATAGTTAGACGATTGCCTAAGTTTGACGAATTTAAGCCCAAAGAGGTTCAATTGGTTACTAACATAATTAAGTCATATACACATAAGAAAGTTGTTTTTGTATGTGAAAAAGATCAACCATATTTGTCGCAAATAGGAACAATAACTGATTTGCAAGCCCGATTCTATTCTTCTGAATCTCGAAAGGAAGATAGATTGGTATACGATAAGCATAATTTCAATATTGCTATTCATGTTAGAAGGGGAGATATTATGCTGGATTCATCAAATCCCAATCTTACCATGCGATATTTGAGCAATGATTATTTTGAAAAGGTATTGTCTCAAGTAGTAGCTCATGTTTCGACAGACAAGCCAATTCATATTTATTTCTTTTCACAAGGAAAGCCAGAGGACTATTCGGAATTTACCAAATTTAATAATCTTCATTGGTGTTTGGACATGGGAGCTATTGATTCTTTTATGCACATGGTATATGCAGATTTGTTGATAACTAGCAAGAGTTCTTTCTCTTATAAGCCGGCTTTGTTTAATAGAGGAATTAAAGTTTGCCCAGAGAATTTCTGGCATGGCTATCCTGATAGTGAAGATTGGATAATGGTGGATAATGATGGTAATGTAAAGTGGAAATAATAGCGGCTATCAAGGGACAGTCTTGATTTATTTAATAATTTCTTTTTTTTGGTTTTTAAGTAAAAGATTAAAAAAATGAGGTATGACCAAGGATGAGTATATAGAAGTGTTAAGGCAAGACTCTGAGAAATCGCCTTATTTTTATAAAAGCTGTTGGTCTCGTGTGTTGAATCCTTTCTTGATAGACAGAGAAATATGGCGGTTTCAGAAATTGTTGCGGAAATGTGAGTATTTATATTCAAAAGAAGGAGGATTTGTTTTAAAGATTAGAAAATATTATTTCTCTTGAAAATCCCTGCAAAAGTTATAGGAAAAGTGAAACGTGATTTATCCTAAAGACTATGAATAAAATATATGAGTGTACATTGAAAGGACTGCGATTGCTTTCATTAAGAATGGGCATATCAAAAGATATCCCTTTATTTCATCCAGAAGAAGACCCTGATATTGTCTCCAAATGGATTTCAGACTTGCTCAATTCTGATTCCCCATGTATGATAGCTCGTTACGGAAGTACAGAAATGACTGCAATCGTAAATTATTTAGGAGTGAAAAGTGGAGACCATAATCCTGTTCATTATATCACAGGAAAATCTCAGCAATGGTGGTGGAACAAAGATATCTTTATGCAAATGTCAAAATGGAGTGGCTTTTTTCCATCAACAGAGGAGAATATAGCTCACTTTTGTGAGATAATGCTTGAAGATAGTAAACAAGTCGATTTGTTGGGAAGCTGGACAAAAGGAGAATATCTTCTGAAAGAGCTACATCCTAATGTTAAACGGGTACATATAGGAATGCTGGATCCTTATTGGGCAACTAATCCCTGGACAAAATGTTTGGAAAACAAACGTGTTTTAGTTATACATCCTTTTGCAGAAACTATTCTTTCTCAATATAATAAACGTTCTTTACTGTTTTCAAACAAGCAGGTTCTTCCCGAATTTAAGGAACTAAAGGTTATTAAAGCAGTACAAACGTTAGGAGGACAAAGCGAAGATTTTAAAGATTGGTTTGAAGCTCTTGAATATATGAAGAAAGAGATTGACAATACTGATTTTGATGTGTGCCTTATTGGATGTGGCGCTTATGGATTTCCTCTTGCAGCCCATGTTAAGCGAAAGGGTAAAAAAGCTGTCCATCTAGGTGGTTCTTTACAGCTTCTTTTCGGAATAATGGGTAATCGTTGGAATCATGATGTTCCTCATGATTGGCATGGTCATACGGTTCATTATGCAGGATTGCAGAATGAATATTGGGTTCGTCCAGACAAAAAAGACAAGCCTAAAAATGCTCAAGACGTTGAAGGAGCTTGTTATTGGTAAAAATTTTAAAATTTAAAGAATGAAAGTAGTATTACTGGCAGGAGGCTTTGGCTCTCGTATTTCAGAAGAATCTCAGTTTAAACCAAAGCCCATGATTGAGATTGGAGGTATGCCAATATTGTGGCATATCATGAAAGAGTATGCCTATTACGGTTATACAGAGTTTATAATTTGTGCTGGTTACAAGCAGGAGTATATAAAGGAATGGTTTGCCAACTATTTCCTTAACAACTCAGATGTGACTTTTGATTACCGTAATGGCAAAAACGAGATGACAGTGCATCGGACCAACATGGAGCCTTGGAAAGTAACAGTGGTCGATACAGGCTATAACACCATGACTGGTGGTCGTATCAAGAGGATACAAGAATATGTTGGCAACGAAACTTTTCTTATGACCTATGGCGATGGAGTCTGTGATGTAGAGATAGATAAGCTTGTGGCCTTTCATAGGTCTCATGGCAAACTCGCCACTCTTACGGCTGTGAAAATGTCCCAGGATAAAGGCGTGCTCGATATAACAAAGGATCAGGCCGTAAGGGCCTTCCGTGAAAAGAACGCTTCTGATGGCGCACCAATAAACGCTGGATATATGGTTCTTGAACCAGAGGTGTTTAACATGCTTGACGGTGATGATTGTGTGTTTGAAAAGAGTGCTCTTGTAGAGCTTGCCAATAAAGGCGAACTGATGTCGTACATTCATACAGGCTTTTGGCAGTGTATGGACAATATTCGTGAGAAATCAATGTTGGAGACACTTCTCAAGGAAGGCAAGGCACCTTGGAAACGTTGGGAGCGTTCTGTTCCAGAGATTCCTGATTATGCAAAATAAACTATTATGGAAAATATATTTGAATTTTATAGAGGAAAACGAGTATTTGTAACAGGTCACACAGGCTTTAAAGGGTCTTGGCTCTGTAAAATGCTTGCTAATGCTGGTGCTGTGGTAACGGGCTATTCCCTAAATCCGCCTACAGAACCGTCTTTGTTTATAATTGCCAATATAGAGAATGATATACATTCTATTATAGGCGATATCCGTGACTATTCGTCTCTGAAGAAAGCTTTTGATGCGTCTAAGCCAGAGATTGTGCTTCATCTTGCAGCACAGCCTATAGTGCGTGATAGCTACAAGGATCCTTCTTACACATACGAAACCAATGTTATGGGTACGGTGAATATACTGGAATGCGTAAGAAATAGTCAGTGTGTAAAGTCATTCTTGAATGTTACTACAGACAAAGTGTATTTGAATAAAGAATGGGCTTGGGGATATCGTGAGAATGAAGAACTGGACGGATTTGATCCATATAGTAATTCCAAGTCGTGCTCAGAACTTGTGACCCATAGCTACAGACGTTCGTTTTTCACAGATTCAGAGGGAAATCCTATAATTCCGGTGTCAACGGCTCGTGCAGGAAATGTAATAGGTGGTGGCGACTTTGCCCATGACCGTATCATACCCGACTGCATCCGCGCTGCGGCTGCCCATGAAGACATTGTTGTACGCAATCCATTCTCAACCCGCCCTTACCAACATGTACTTGAACCTTTGTATGCTTACTTGTTAATTGCCATGAAGCAGTATGAAGACAGCTCTTTATCTGGTTACTATAATGTAGGTCCTGATGACGTTGACTGTTTCCAGACAGGAGCTTTGGTTGACTTGTTTGTCAAGAAATGGGGCAATGAGCAGAAGTGGATAAACAAGTATGACGGCGGACCTCATGAAGCGAATTTCTTGAAGCTTGACTGTTCCAAGCTAAAGACGACTTTTGGCTGGACACCACGTTGGAACCTCGGTACGGCAATGGAGAAGATTGTTGAGTGGAGCAAGGTTTGGCTTGATGGTGGAGACGTAAGGAAATGTATGGATACACAAATAGCAGAGTTCTTAAAACTGAAATAATCAAGAGAATGGAAAAAGTAATTGTTACTGGTGCCAATGGCTTTATTGGTAGTTCATTGGTAAAAAGGCTTGTAAGCCGTGGCGTAAAAGTTGTAGCTGTTGATATATGTTTTGCAAATTCAAGACTGCCGGAGAGTGATCTGATAGAAACGGTTGAGGCAGGTGTAGATGAAAAGCTTGCAGACAAAATATCCAAGGATGCTTATGATGCATTTTATCATCTTGCATGGAGAGGGGTGAATGGTGCTGAAAAAGCTGATCCTAACATACAGCTTGCCAATATAGAGATGGCAATAGCATGCGCCAAAGTGTGTAAGAAACTCGACGTGAAGAAACTCCTATGTGCAGGAACTGTGGCAGAAAATGCAACATTCAGCCTTTCCAACCTCACTAAGACAGGTGGTGGTATGATGTATGGAGTGGCAAAGCATGCCTGCCGTCTTATTTTGGAAGATTATTGCAAGAACATAGGACTGCCGTTTGTTTGGATGCAGTTTTCAAATATTTATGGTGTAGGTAACAAAACAGGCAACCTCGTGAGCTATACTTTGGGTGAGGTGCTTGCTGGCAATCTTGCATCCTTTGGTCCTGCTCAGCAACCATACGACTTTATTTATGTTGACGATCTAATCGATGCCGTTTGTCGATTGGGAGAGAATCTGACAGACAAATCGTTCTACTTTATAGGTTCCGGCAATCCACGCAAGTTGAAGGACTATCTGGTTGAAATTGGAGAAAAAGCAGGACGTGCAGATTTGATAGGTATTGGTCTCCGTCCTGATGACGGCATTAAGTACATATTAGATATGTTTGACAATGCTGATTTGGTAAGAGCAGTTGGCGATTATGTCAAGACACCGTTTGAAGACGGCATTGTAAAAACAATTGAATGGATGAAAACATTATAGTAAAAATATAAACAAAAGATTATGATACAGAAATTTGAATTTAAAGAACTTGATTTGGAAGGAGCTTTTGAGATAACTCCTTTTTATGCTACAGATGAGCGTGGCGGCTTTGTAAAAGACTATAACATCGATATGTTCAAGCAGCATGGTATTAATCATGAATTGAAAGAGGTCTTCTATACGATTAGCAAACGTGGAGTAATTCGTGCCGAACATTTCCAGTTGGTCAAGCAACAGGCAAAGCTTGTGCGTTGCATAAGCGGTCATGTTTATGATGTTATTGTCGACCTTCGTCCTGATTCAGAAACATTTGGCAAGTGGCAGGGTTTTGATTTGACTGGAGAAAATCAGAAAACATTATATGTGCCAGAGTTTTTCGGTCATGGCTATCTTGTTTTGGAAGATTCTATTGTCAGTTACAAATGTGGTGAGGTGTTTTATGGTGAGGGAGATTCAGGCATAATGTATAACGACCCTGACTTGGGTATAGAATGGCCATTTGAAAAGATTGGCGGTGAAGACAAGCTTATTATTTCCGAGAAAGACAAGCACTTGATGAGTCTTAAGGAATATCTTAAAAAAGTAAAGTAAAAGAATGAACAGAAATTTAAGTATTGACAATGCAAAAGGTATAGGAATAATATTGGTGGTGTGGGGACATTTCTTAGTGCCCGACCCACCTTTGTTCAGGGAAATCTTTTATTTCCACATGCCCTTGTTTTTTATAATTGCAGGTTGCTTTCATAAGGAATCTTGGTCAATCTCTTCATTATGCAAAAGAACTAAACAATTGTTGGTGCCAGTACTTATATTTTCTGTTGCCTTTTTATGTTTTAGTTTTTTAAAGACGCGTTTTGGTGTTGTTAGACCGATATTTTCTATTTTTAATAACTTTAATATAGACAAACCTTTACAGCATCTTGATGCTCCTTTATGGTTTCTTGTTGTTTTATATCTAACCTCAAATCCGCAACTACGCGCCTAATATGATACAGAAGC
>ULUS01011406.1_pt1 | contig 14978 bp, 10 predicted proteins | sample 1958761 | NCBI WGS metagenome assembly ULUS01 (sample SAMEA4835767, study PRJEB28245) | human gut metagenome | biome: gut microbiome; material: fecal sample | place: Denmark | collected 2008
CTTAAAAAGTTATATTTGTAATAGTGTTGCGGAATTAAGGTTCTTAATAATATTACGGGAATTGGTGCTGTTCTTCCAACTGGAATTGAACCGGTGTCGATGATTAATACCTATATATCTTTTTCTAATAAGGTAACAAAGTTGATAGTGTCTGGCAAGAATTGTAAAGGGCATGTCGTGAAACTTAATCGTGAGGTATTGGATTGTATTCAACACTCTTCCAAGTCAAAGGTTTATGTATCTTCCGTCTTAGACGAACTATATATCAATGTTCCCGTTTCTAAAGAACGCGAGCATTTAAAGGGCTTGGTGTTCATTGATACTCCTGGATATAATAACTCAGACAATGCCAATAAAGAGAATGGCAAGAAGGACATTGATACTGCTTCTGATGCTTTGGAATATTCTGATGCTTTGTTTTGGTGCATAGATGCTGAAGCTGGAACTATTTCACAACGTGATATAGAAATGTTGAATAAGCAGATAGACGATAAACATGGTAATTATCCTTTTGTTATTGTATTTAATAAAATGGATAAGAAACCTGCCAATGATCTTGTTAAAATCTTGCAGTCTGCAGAGAAGGTTTGTAAATCCAAATTGAAGATACAACCAATAGACATTATCGGTTTTTCTTCAATAGGAGAAAGTGCCATATATTCGTTGAAGAATAAGCAAAAGTCTACTACAAGAGGTGGAGTGATGAAAGTCCTTGCTTCTATTTTCTATAAAATGAAGGATGGTTTCTCTAATGCTCGTTCTGTATATTTTTGGACAAATTGGCTTGCAGATTGTTTTGATCAGGAGATTAAAGATTGTGACGAATCGCTTGCTGATTTGGAAAAAGATAGAAAAGAATTGGCAAAGAAAAAGGCTGATGCTTTTGCTGAAGAATCTGATTCTAATAATAATACATTAACGTATGATCGTCTACAACATATAAAAGATGTATTAATAGATTCATATGACGAAATCCTTATTTCAAGAGATAGTTTTTATGATTTATATAAAAAAGCAATTGGAGGCTGGTTAAGGTCTTTGGATAGAGAAAAAGAATGGGCAAAATTGACAGGATTTTTTAGCGATGATTCAAAACTGAGTAGACTACATGATAATTCTGTTAAAGAATATAAAAGGGTGATTAATGCTGAATGTCAGTTGGATACATTAGAATATTGGAATACGGATGTTCGCAAGGAAGATTTCGAAATTCTATGTAATACTTTTGATAAAAACGATATACAAGAACTTCTCAATATGGACGAACAGGAAATGTTGAATGAAGAACTGAATGAAAAATATAATAATGTTGTGCTATCCAAAGAACTTATTTCTGATTACAAACGTTTCCTCCAAAAGAAGAAACAAGAGATTGTTCATGTATTTACCACATGTTGTGAGAATGCAATAAAGAAGAACGAAAAGCGTTTGCGTGCATTGCAGAACATAAAGGAAGAAGAAGAAACTGATGTGTTCTCTGCTATTGCCAATGACAATATGAACAGATTCCTTGATTGCTTCTCAAATGGAGTTGACTTGACAAAATGTAATAGTCAGGGATATTCTCCATTGACATACGTGGCTAAGAATAGCAATAATGCTATGATGAAGTTCTTGATTGATCATGAGGTTGACCTATCTCTAAAGGATAAAAATGGTTATAACGCCTTGGAGACGGCTGCAATCTATCATTGTCAAGACATATGCGAACTTCTTATTAATGCAGATAAGGGTTTGTTGATGGAGTCGCAATCGTTGACGAAGTTGGCTGCTAATGATCGATTTGAAAATTGGATCTCTAATTTTTAATAAGTATGGCTATAAATATAAACAATTATAATGATGTATTTGGAAAGTTAACCAAAGCGGTTGACATTGCAAGTGCGTCAGATAATGAAGAGATAAAGAAGATTTTCTCAAAGATAAAAGAGAAAGTTTGCGACATAAAGGAAGGTGGTGACCGCTTGAAACGTGACAACGAGATATTGAAAATAGGTGTCGTTGGTCAGGTGAAGGCAGGTAAGTCATCGTTCCTCAACTCGCTGTTGTTTGGAGGTGAGAATGTGTTGCCAAGAGCATCCACGCCAATGACAGCCGGCTTGACAGTGTTGGAATATGGCGAAAAGAACGTGTTCTCCGTTGAGTACTACACGGCTAAGGAATGGGAAAAGTTTGAGGACAAGGCCAAAGAATATGACGACTTCGTGAATAACGTGAAGTCGATGAATCCTGCGTTGACAGATGAAGAGGCAGCAAAGATGGCGAATATTCCAGATGAGCTGTCTGCTGCTAAAGAACTTATATCACGATGTACTCGTGTTGCCAAAGGTAAGGTCGGAAAAGCTTCTGAAGAGAATGACTTTACTGATATCAAGGATTTGCAGGATATTCTTGAGAATTTTGTTGGTGCAGACGGACAATTTACATCTGTAGTGAAGAGTCTTACTATACGTCTGAATGATGAGCGACTTAAAGGAATGAGAATCGTGGATACTCCGGGTGTAAACGACCCAGTGGTGTCTCGTGAGCATCGCACACGTGAGTTCTTGCGTGAATGTCACGGCGTGTTCTTTTTGAGTTTTGCTTCTCGCTTTTTTGACAGCACAGACGTTAACTTCCTTACAAATCGTATTGGTTCGCAGGGCATAGGCACTGTGGTGCTTATTGCAAGTAAATTTGACTCTGTGCTGCAAGATTCTGGCTCAAAGTTTGAAGACGATTTGGGTAATGCGATAGAAGATTGCCAAAAACAGTTGAAAGCTCAGTTCAGACGCAACCTTTCTGGCTCAGACTATAGGGGTGAAGAACCTCGTTTTACGATGAGTTCCGGTATCGGTTATTCTATTGCTAATAAAAAGCCGTCAGACTGGGACAGTATGGAGAGCCATGTAGTAAAACAGATGAAGAGATTCTATCCGAGTTTCTTTGCATCTGATAGTGACATAAAGGCTACGTTCAATGAGCTTTCACAGATAGATGATATCAGAAAGGATTATCTTGATGGTGAGTTCGTGAAGAATCGTGATAAGATAATCTCAAGTAAGGTGAACAGCTATTTTGGCAATGCTACAAGCGAAATCAAAGCAATCTTGAGTGATGGCAAGGCCAATCTAAATGAACGTAACAATGCTCTTTGTAAGAAAGATATTTCTCAGATAGAATCAGTTCGTAATGCTACTCTAAAGGTAGTTGAAAAGATAGTGAAAGATATAGACTCTTTGGCAAGCAAGGCTGATGATATGGCAGAACAGGCAATGAAGGAGTGTTGGAATCGTTATCAGACACCTTCTGTTAGAGTTCCCACTAAAGAGGAGAGTATCACATTCGTACGACAATCTACTTTTTGGGGTAGGGATAAGGATGTATCCTGCTCTTACAAGAAAATCGATGAGCAAAAACTTGTTTCTGAGGCAGAAAGTCAGGTTCAAGCTGCGGCTGAGAACTTGTCAAAGAATTGGAACGAGGAATCGAAAAAACTGATGGACTCTATAAAAAGTACTATTGGAAGTCTTATAGCTGATGCTGAGCAAAAAGATTCGGAAGCTAAGTTCGATGCTGATGGCTTACGTCGTATCCTTGGTGAGGTTCTTGCCTCAATGAGTAATTCTACTGTTATGAATTTCAAGGATCTGACAAATAATGTCGTAGGACGTATTATGGATATTGCACAAGACAGTGATGTATCTTTTAGCGTAGGTAAAGCTGATGAGGCTACCGCAAAGAATAAAATATCTTCAAGAGCAAGAGATGCGCGTCGTAAGGTTGAAAATGGTTTACGTGATTTGTTTGATGAGTTCAATACGGATTTAAAGATTGAACTTAATAAGTCGAAGAATGAAGTTGTAAATATTTTTACAAGTCGTAAGAACGAGTTGATCACTAAGGCAAATGACTCTGTTAAGGGTTATCTTGACTCTCTTGAAAATGAATTAAAGGATAAGAAAGCTCAGCTTGAGAATTATACGAGAGCTATTGCAAGTATTAACGAAATAGAGAAGATACTATGAGAGTAAAAGAAAAATATATAGCAGCTCTGAATGACGAGCAAGCTAAGGTGGTTTCGTATGTTAAGCAGATGACGGCGAAAGTCGCTTTTCCTGAGACTGCTGTAACTACAACCTATATAAAGCCTGCTAAGCATACTGTAGCCTCTGCTGCATGCTTAGTTGGTGGTGCTGTTACCATGGCTGTAGGTCTATGTTTAGAGAAAAATGGCATTTCTACTGCCGGTGGAGTCGCTGTTGCTTGTGGTGCAGGTTTGTGGGCGATAGATAGAAACAAAAAGCCAGTTGTACAGCGTGATGTTACTTTTTATAAGGTCACAAGTCATTACTATAAGTCTCTTTCTGACATCTTCAAGTATGTTACTAATAGCTGGACTGATTCATTGGTGGAATTGAAGAGCAAGTTGAAGGCTGAAATCATGCAGCAAAACATTTCTGAAGAAGAGAAGAACTCTGCAATTCAGAGTGTGTTGACTACTTCTGTTGTTGATATGTCTATGGCTGATGTGTCTTCGAAGCTTAGTAAGTTAGAGCATGATCATGATGAAGAAGGCTATAAGCGTTTTGTTTCTATCTTTGAGAAGAAGTGCATAGAGGCAATAAATACTGCTTATGAAGAGCAGAAGGCTGTTTACGAACGCTTACAGTTTTAATGTATAAACTGATTTGTTGATTGTGGGCATAGCGGAAAGCTAATGCCCGCAATTCCTGTAGTTAGCTTTGTTAATCATTATTCTTGTTCAATTCTTTAGTATTGACTTCCACTTATTTAGAAAAATGTTTTTACCTATAAATCATATCGCTTATGCTTAGAGGAGTGTGTACTTTTGTCTGCGATGATTGCGGACATAGATTCAAGGGGATGGATTGCGAGTGGATGGCAACTGCCTATACAGCTCCAATGAAATGCCCTAAGTGTGGTGGGTGGCATACCTATCCGCCAGGCTTTTTAGGCTTGAACAAATATGTCTATCGAAGAATATGGAAAAGAAGAGAGAATAATCTTTGAAGATCCTTGTCCGAAGTCTGAGGGTTTTATAGGTAAACTGATAGACTTGTTCTCGAAGAAAAAGTCTTGAATTGTGAAAAACTTGGTGAGGCGGAGGCTGGAAACCTCCGCTACTGCCAGATAAACTAAATAATATGAAGATATCTATTACTTATGCTGAGCTGCAGGATTATGTAGCCAGTCATTTTCATAAGACTGTGAATTTTGGGTATGTGGACGGGGCGACGGTGTCTGTCTCCGTGCCCATTAAGGTGCTGGGCTTTACAAAGTCTATAAGCATAAACCTTATTGTGAAGAAGATTGAGGGCACCGACTTGTTCTTGTCGTATGACGGCAAGATGGGTATTGACATGCTTGTTTCGCCCGCTATCTCTTATGCCAAAAAACTTGTGCCGGAGAAAGCTGGTTGGGTGGAACAGATGCCTGGCAATATCGTTAAGCTGCGCCTTGGCGACATTGATAAGGCGCAGAAAGTGTTTGAAAAGGTGGAGCTGAACAATATCTTGTTTGAACAGGAAAATATTGTTGTAGAAGCTACTCTTCTGTAGCTGAACAATTAACGCGAAAAAATCCACTATATCTCCCAGCAGGCGTGTAACGCGTTGTTGGGAAGTGAGTTAGAGGCTGGTAGATAGCTTCTGTTTTGCAGATATCTACCAGCCATCTACCAGTCATCTCCCAACAGATTATCTTTTTGAACCGCTATGGACTTGTGCAGCTCACAAATAACCAATACCTTTGGCGGAGTGAATAAACAGACATTCATTCTGAAAACAACAAATGTTATGAGTGAGATGGAAAACAAACAGATGGTTTACCAAGCAATCAAGTCGATTGCGGATAATCTTTGCAAGGAGGACAAGACGTATCTTCGTGCCGACTTGGCTTTTGAACTAAAGAAGTATGGCATCGCTTCCGACTCTTCGGAAGTGAGCAAATTGGTGTTCGACGCCTACAGATTTTTTCATAACGATGGCAATATCTCCATCGCCTTTGTGTCGAACAATTCCCGCACAACGCTTGTGGCTGAGTATCAGTTGAACGATAGTTTGGAGCAGGGCAACAAGGAGGAGGCTCTGAAGATTGCCGAGACCGAGTTGACGCTGTCTTCGTCGGCTTTAGAGCAATTGAAAGAGCAGGTGGAGCAGAACCTTTCGCTCGTTCTCGCTAAGGGTACTTCGAAGATGGCAGACGTAGTCATGGGTACCAACGGCGTGAAGAACGTAAGGAGCAAGGCGTCTGCCATGTTCGATAAATACACTAAGATGGTGGAGGCGTATCATTATGCCGAGGACAGCGTGCGTGGAAACATCGAGGACTTCACCTCGCTGCGTAGCGATATGGGCATGGTGTATCGCGACTATGCCATGAAGCTCATCGACATCTACGGCGACTCTATCAAGATGGTGCAGCCCGACTTGTTCGACTTCAAGCGCATCGAGTGGCTGGATGTATACGAGATGCTCAAGTACGTGGAGCTGGAATACAACAAGCTGTCGGAAAAGTGCGCAGCCCTGATGGGTGAGATATCCGAGAGTTTCAGAGCCTCTCTGCAGACTTCGCTGCTTGCTTACAAGTCGGCGTCGAACGGCAACAAGTCGTTGGGCTTGGCTATGGCAGGTTTGGCGATGCTTGACCATTACATGGACGCCAGCGAACGCACCAATCGCCTTAAAACCGACCTGTCTGTGTTCCAGACAAGCGTGAAGCACGACGCTACTCGCATAAAGGCCGACTTGGGACGCTTGATGGTGATATGCAAGACCCTGAACGATGTTATTATTCCGAAGGCTAACGTGTTCATGCGCTATGGCGAGAAGCTGATGGCTTCCGACTTGAAGGCGATGTTGGACACGTTGTATGCGGATGAGGCTGTACGACCGTTGGAGGAGAAGCGCCGAGAACTGCTGCAGCGGTTGAAGACATTGGACATGGAGATGAACGACCATCTTCAGAACATTGATGTTTACACGTCGCTCATCAACGACATTACTTCTACGTTGGAGTCGAAGCGTGCGAGCTATATGGATGCCAAGGAGAAGAAACCATCTAAGCCTTTCTTTCTCGTCAACTGGTTGACCTTCGGCACGGCAAACAAGAACTATTACCGCAACTACGCAGAGTGGAACGACAACTGTTTCCCGCTTATCCGCGAGTACGATAGCTATCAGGTAGACTTGAAGCTGGATAAGGACGAGCTGGCATCGCATCGTGAGGAGCAAATACGTATAAAGAACGAATATGCGAGACTCTCGAACGAGCTGAACAAGGTGTCGGATACGCTAAGGAGCAAGATTGTTTGTTCTGACGAACTGAAGCTGAAGATGTTGAAGCATCTTCGTGACATGGTGGCTATGCTGAAGCTCGGACGCGAGATAATGGAGAGCAAGATAGACGAGAAGTGGGTGCACACTGTAGACATCCCGAACTTCAAGGAGACGGCGAAACTGCCTGCCGACGTAGAGCAGAACCTCTCGCAGTTCACCGCCATGCTGGCTGACAACATACATGCCGACGAGCGCATGGCGAAGAACATGCTCGACGGCGTGGCTGCATATACCAACGACCGCAAGCGGATTGAGGGAAATGCTGCGCAGAATCAGCCTGCAGAATATAGCGCAGAAGACTTGGCGACGGCAACCGACGCTATGGAGCAGTCGTTGCAACGCGGCATAGCTCTGTTCGACAGTTTCGTTCAGCTCAAGGCGCAGCAGCTCAACGGCAAGTTGGCTTCCGCCGCATACGACAAGGAGCTGAAGAAACACGCCGATGAGTTCAAGCGCGAGATAGCGAAGATAGACCATAAGAGCGCTTATCTGCGTGAGGTGTTCAAGCGGATAAACCTGGCAGGCAGCGAAGATGAGCGCAAGCAAGCCATGTCGCTGCTCAGCGATTTGAGCGGCTACTCGCTCTCGGAACAAGAGTTTGCAGACTTTATGAACGGTAAGAAACAAATTGAATTATAAAACAAAAATGGAAAGTTCAAGAAGACAGCAAGCCCAGGCTGATCTGGGCATGAATTTTACACGCGAAGACCAGAAACGTGAGGCTGCCCTTGCCAAAGAGCAGGAGCGTATTGCAAGGAAAGAGGCGAAACGTCAGCAGATGATGAGCATGCCCTCGTACCGCTTGATGGTGAAGACGTCAACGTATATGGACAAGTATTTCCTTGATCCTATCTTAGGCTTCATCCTTCCGGCTGGTATCGGCGACGCCTTGTCGAGTGTGTTCGCATTCCCGTTCGTCTACTACAGTCTGTGCGTGGTTAAGTCGATACCGCTTACCTTGGCTGTGATCTACAACATCTTGATGGACGTACTGATTGGCGCCATACCGTTCTGTATCGGTGATTTGCTGGATGTGTTCAAGCGCTCGTATGTCGAAAACTTGAGGCTGATAACCGGCTATATAGAGGACGACAAGGAGATAATAAATAAGGTGAACAAGAAGGCGTTCTGGACGGCGGTGTTCATCGCCGTGATTTGCTGGCTTATTTACCTTGTCGTATCATGGGCTATCAGCTTGGGAACATCGGCTTATAACTGGATTAGTTCATGGTTCTAACTTATGGCAAACAACATATTCTTTCAGCCCTTCGTCGGCAGGCATTATGCCGACGGAGGTATGTTCGGCAAGCGCATCATGATATTGGGCGAGAGCCACTATTGTGACGAGGGATGCGCCGACTGTGGCGACTGCCGTCTGCATCGCGAGTGCATGGGCTTTACGCAGAATGTGCTTGCTGATTATCTCGACGATACGAACGAACGGCAGGACTGGATGCGTACGTTCGTGAAGTTCGAGCGGTCGCTGGTGGGCGAGGAGACCGACCAGGCGCTGAGGCAGAAGATATGGGACTCGGTGGTGTTCTTCAACTATCTGCAGGTGGCGATGGGCGGTCCGCGCGAGGCTGGCACGTCTGCTCAGTATAGGCAAGCCGGCGAGGCGTTCTTCGAAGCCCTCGACAAGTATCAGCCCGAGTATGTCGTCGTATGGGGCAAGCGCCTTTGGGACAAGATGCCGGGCGAGCGATGGCAGGACGGCGAGCCGATAGTAGTGGACGGGTGCAGCACGGCGACGGGCGCTTATCTCCTGAACAACGGCAGGCGTGTGAAGGTAATGGCGGTGAACCATCCTTCCGTAGGCTATTCGTGGGATTACTGGTATCGTGTGCTGGAAAAATTCTTCTTGCATTAAACGGTAAAAAGAACAACGCAGATTTCTGAAACGATTGTTTCCGAAACCTGCGTTTCGTAAATATGTATGCGTAATTTTGTGCTTTTGTTAATGATAATGTTGGGTTAAACGCTTTGATTATCAATTAATTTTCTTTATCTTTGCATTCGAAATGGATGTTTCCGAAACGTAGGTTTCGAAAATGAAGCAAAATAATCGTTGTATAAATCACTTAAATTATGAGATTCTTTGGAAGAAAAGATGAGATTGCCGAATTGCATAATATCCGCAATCTATCGTTACATACAGCACGTTTCACTATCGTGACTGGCAGAAGACGCAGCGGAAAGACATCGTTATTGCTTAAGGCATATGAGGATGTGGACGACTTGTTGTACTTTTTTGTTGCAAGAAAGTCGGAGGAGGAATTGTGCAAGGATTTCGTCAATGAGATTAAGGAAAAACTGCAAATACCTATTCTTGGAGAAGTTTCGCGGTTTGCTGATATATTCAAGTATCTTTTACAGCTGTCGAAAACTCGCCCGCTGACTATCATAATAGATGAGTTTCAAGACTTCAAAAGGGTGAACGCTTCTGTGTTCTCTGACATGCAGAAGATATGGGACCTGAACAAGCAGGATGCTCATGTCAATCTGGTGGTGTGCGGTTCGATATATTCGCTTATGAATATCATCTTCAAAAACAATAAACAGCCACTGTACGGACGACAGACCGGTGAGATAAAGGTAACGCCGTTCCCTCCATCCGTGATAAAGGAGATTCTTTCTACATACAATCCTTCTTATACTAACGAGGACCTGCTGGCTCTCTATTCCTATACTGGAGGTGTGGCAGAATATGTGGAAATGATGTTGGATGCAGGGGCCAACACCAAAGAACTGATGACCGAGAAATTCATTGGCAAGAACTCATATTTCATATATGAAGGCAAAAACATGCTGATAGAAGAGTTTGGCAAGGACTATGACCGCTATTTCGAGATATTGCAGTTGATAGCCTCTGGCTATACTACCCGTTCGGAAATAGAGGGCATTATGAAGGTTGAGCTCTCTGGTTATCTCACTAAACTTGAGAACGACTATAGCCTGATTTCCCGTAATATGCCAATGTTTCAAAAGACCAACCGCAATATACACTATCAGATAGAAGACAACTTTCTGCGCATTTGGTTCAGGTATATCTACAGATACAACTATATGTTGGAGGTGGGAGCCAACAAGAAACTGAAAATAATAATGGACAGAGACTATACTACGTATACCGGAAAGGTGCTTGAGAGGTATTTCAAGGCTAAGATGATAGAGAGCGAGCTGTATACTAATATAGCCTCATGGTGGGATAGAAGGGGTGAAAACGAAATAGACATAATAGCTGTAGACGAAATAGAACAGACTGTTTGTTTCTATGAGGTTAAACGGCAAGCTAAGGATGTGGTTATCGGTATTGTGAAAGAAAAAGCCGAGCACTTCTTCCATACTACAGGAAGATTCAATAAATACGACATAGAGTATAAAGGATTGTCTATTGAGGATATGTAATAGGAGTGGTTTACCGTCCGCCGCCCGATCAGATTCCGTACGCCGTCCGATTGGGTCGCGTTCGGTGTCCGATCGGACGGCGTACGGTGCACGATGAGAATTGTGGCGTTAAGGCTAACTCTTAATAAGTTTGGCTGCATCTCAACAATAAAAATAAATGAATTTATTTTGTATTGTCTTCGATTTGCACTACCTTTGTGCCTTGTAAACTCATTAATAACAATAGAAGGGCTTGGTATAAAGGTCCTGAAAACCGGCTCGACACGTAGGAGAGCCAGACGAAAACCTGCTTATTAATAATTAGTCAATAACTTAAACAAACCGAAATGAAACTTAATCGTTTAATTCTCGCGGCTGTAGCAGCGATGTTCGTAGAAGGAGCATACGCACAGCAGCCGTACGGCGGATGCTGGCATCCGGACGACATTAAGAACTGGTCGCCGGAGACCGACAAGGACGCAAAGTTCAACCGCTCGCGTGTGCCATTGGCAAAGCGTTTCAAGGAGCCAACGCTGATGAAGGCTAACCAGAATCAGTATTATGAAGGTCAGATCTGCAACGCTCCAATCCTTTTCCCGACATGTTCTATGTGTCCGTCGCAGGGCGCTTACAACTTCCTCGGCTATCAGCCTACCTACTGGCAGTATATGGACAAGCTCGTCTATTGGGCAGGTTCGGCTTCTGAGGGTATCATCATCCCGCCGCCAGCAGGTTCTATCGACGCTGCTCACCAAAGCGGTGTGAAGGTGTTGGGTCAGGTGTTCTTCCCGCCGTTCGCTTATGGTGGCAACCAGGCTTGGGTGCGCCAGATGCTTACTAAGGAGAACGGTGTGTATATCTACGCTAAGAAGCTCTACGAGATTGCTAAGTACATCGGCTTCGACGGATGGTTCATCAACGAGGAGACCGGCGGCGGTACCGATTCGGAGTGGGTTGGTTTCATCAAGGAGTTCAACAAGATTGCTGACGCGAACGGCGACACACAGATGGAGATTCAGTGGTACAACGCTAAATACTCTCCGAACGTTACAATCCTGAAGTCGCACAAGAATACATCGCAGTTCCTCGAGTACGGCTCACCGGGCGACTATCGCAGCTATGCAAGCCAGCTTGGCTGCACAGAGGCGGAGACATTCTCGAAGATATACGGTGGTGTGCAGGTAGCTGCAAGCGGACATACAGGCTTTGAAAGCGCGCTCAATAGAGCAATGCCTACCAGTGGACACGTTGGTTCGCTCGACCTCTTCTGCCCTGAGGAGAAGACATGGAAGGACAACGTGCGCAACTTGCTCGGCAAGAACGATACCGGTCCTGACGCATACTCCGCTATAACGAAAACTTTCGAGAACGAGATGCAGATGTGGACCAACTATGCCGGCGACCCCACTGTTACTTCAGATGCTTGGTCAGCCATTTCGGGTCACGTGCTCGAGCGTTCGGTTATCAACTCTATGCCGTTCACAACGTCGTTCTGCGTAGGTGTGGGCAAGCACCGCTTCGTAGAGGGCGAGGTGAAGGCTTCGCAAGACTGGTACCACTCTGGCGTGCAGAGCATCATGCCTACATGGCGCTACTGGATGGAGAACAAGGGCAAAGGTTCTATCAAGATTGATTGGGACGACGCTTGGAACTTCGGTTCGAGCCTTAAGCTGAAGGGCGGCTCTGCGTTCACCGGCGACCACCTCTGGCGTCTGTACAAGACTCAGCTCGCCGTGAACGGCGGTGGCACATTGCGTCTGGTTTACAAGTCGTCGAACACGACAAATGCTTCTGTAGAGGTGAAGCTCTCTACAACAAGTTCGGTAAATCCGGACGTTACGCTCTCTAATCCGACTACTAAGACAAAGAACGGTTGGACAATAGCTGAGTACGACCTCTCTTCGCTCAACGGCAAGACTATCTATATGATAGCTCTTAACGTTAAGGCTAAGTTCACGGTATACAACTACGAACTCTCGCTCGGCGAACTCTCTGTTCTGCCTGCAAACTACGCTCCCGAGGCTGTCGAGGTGAAGAACCTCGCTACGACAAGCACGCTGGGCAACGTGCAGGGCGACGCTCGTCTGACATGGGACTTCGACTATACAGCCGACTTCGACCACTTCGATATCTATATGGAGAACGAGGACGGAACACAGACAATGGTTGGACAGACTCGCGACGAGGCGTTCTACGTTCCTACATTCCAGCGTAAGGACAACGAGGCTTACGTTAAGTTCATCGTTACTCCGGTTATGAAGGACATGCGCCAGCAGAATGGCAAGAGCATCGTGCTCGACTACCCGCAGGCTACCGCTCCGGTTGTTTCGTTCACTATCAGCAACAGCTATCTGAAGGTGGGCGAGAGCGCTACTATCACAGCCAACGGCACGGGTAATCCGACTGCTTTCAAGTGGACTCTGCCTGAGGGTCTGAAGCTCGCTGACGGCTTCTCTCTCACCGACCAGACTATCATCGTAGTTGCCGAGAAGGTGGGCAAGCAGCGCGTGAGTGTAGAGGTGACTAACGCCATCGGCACATCTACCACTTCAAGCAACATCCTCGACGTAATGACCGAGGAGGAGTACAAGAAGATCTTCAACGTTGTATATCAGAAGAAGGTGCTCGGCTACAGCGGTTCGACAAACTCTCAGGAGGTGCCAGATAAGATTATCGATGGTGTGACAAATCCTTATTCTGTAAGCGACAAGTGGTGTAACGTGAGCGCTGACAACTGGGTGACATTCGACCTCCAGGGCGTTTACCGCATCTATAGCTTCAAGATATACGACGGCAACTCAGGTCCGGAGTCGGGCGTAGACCAGATCGACTCTTACCAGATTCTGCTCTCTGAGGACAACGAGCACTGGACAACTGTTGTAGACACATACAACCGTCAGAGCGAGAGCATCAAGACCGACTTCATCGCTCCGACTCGCGCTCGCTACGTGAAGCTCGTTCCGCACGTCAACGGCATCCTCCGCATCTGGGAGTTTGAGGTTTACGGCAAGAAGGACAACAGCATGAAGATTTCGGCATCGCCTGAGCAGATGACTATCAACGCTGGCGAGACCAACAACATCTACGTAACTTACGACCTCGGCGAGGTGGCTAAGGACCCGCAGTTCAAGTGTACTGCTACAAGCAAGAACGGCAACGTGAAGATCGGCACAATCGAGGAGAACACCACGAAGTCGACATTCAACATCCCGCTGACTGCTCAGCAGCGCATGGGCGACGACATCGTTACAATTCGCGTTGAGAACGGCGACGACTACGAGGAGGCAACTGTGCAGGTAGAGGTTGACGCTACAACACAGCCTAACGTGCTCAATGGCAAGAAGGCAGAGGTGCGCCACTACAAGAACGACTACTCTTTCGAGGCTGCTTACGACACATACGACATCAGCGGTCTTACCGACGGCAACAAGACTGACGAGGCTCTCAGCGATATCGTGGCGCCGTCTACACACCGCGACGACGTGTGGGTTATCTTCACAGCTCCGGAAGGCAAGCAGTGGGATCTTGCAAAGGTTGTTGTGAGCATTCCGAACAAGAACTACGCAGAGAACGACAACAACGAGATGAACTACGTCAACAAGGACGTGAAGATTGCTGTGGGCGACGACCTCACACGCATGAATACGGCGAAGACATTCTCTGGCTTGAAGGAGGTTTCGGAGCTTAGCTACATCTTCCCAGAGAGCGTAAAGACTAAGTATCTCGCTGTGATTTGCAACCTCTATGTCTACTCTTACCCGTCGCTCGCTGAGGTTTCGGCTTTTGAGCAGTTTGCTGACCCGACAGCAATCAACAACACTACCGTGCAGAACGCTGTTAAGGGCATCTACACAGTGAACGGCACAAAGCTCAACGCTTTGCAGAAGGGTATCAACATCGTGAAGTTCGCTGACGGCACGGTACAGAAGGTACTCGTGAAGTAAATTATTAATTGGTAATTATTAATTATTAATTATTAATTGGTGATTATTAATTATTAATTGGTGATTATTAATTATCAATTATACATTTACGGCTATCAGAAGTCTAATGGGCTTCTTGATAGCCGTTTTTTGTATGGTTATAATACGTTTTTTGTATTGTTATTGCACACCTTTCGTGTTGTTATTGTACGAAAAAAGGTGGAACAATACGTATGATTGTTCCACCTTATATAGTGTTAATGTCTTAGTTTTTCCCAGATTCCTTAAACCCAAATCGGTCATTAGAAAAAATCGCTTTCATTTTGTC
>ULUS01003058.1_pt1 | contig 14873 bp, 17 predicted proteins | sample 1958761 | NCBI WGS metagenome assembly ULUS01 (sample SAMEA4835767, study PRJEB28245) | human gut metagenome | biome: gut microbiome; material: fecal sample | place: Denmark | collected 2008
GATTCATGCGCTATAGTGGTACCGTTTCGCCGATACTGTCAAATTATTTCAAGCCAGCTGCTATTAATATGGATTATCGCCAAAGCTGTGTTGGTCATTCTATATAAATTCATGGATGAGATGGATGGCGATTCTGTGGATTTTATATATACAGGCATCGAAATTATCGGTGATTTATCAAATCTCTTACCAGCATTTGCTATAATGAACAAAAAACTAAGAAAAATAGGTATCTTCATTATGTCATTGATAGTTATATGGTGGATAATTCAAGATATTATGTGGGTGATAGAATGATGTATGGCAAATTCGCATATTTAAAAGGAAAATAATATAGCTATTGGTACAAAAACGAAAAAATAGGGTGTGCCATAAGTCCATGACACACCCTTTTCTTAAAAGTATTAATTCTTTCAATAAAACTCTTGCTTAACTAAAGTGGCCAAATCCTTGGAACTAGATTTGTCACAATAAGATTATTTCGGGTCTGTACATCATCTTCATTCCAACTTTTTCTTCTTGCAAACCAATCACTGCAAATGACAGGAGAAAGATATTTTTTCATGACTTCGCTCTTGACTGCAAATGATTCATTTGCTACTTTTTTAAGATCTTTTTTCATTTTTTCTTGTTCATCAGATTCCCTGTCGGGATTATCATCAATACGTGGTTTCTTCAACAAAATAAAATTGCCTATGGTCTTTGTCCTGGTCTTTCGTTCCTGCTCTTTCATATCGTCTTCATGAGGAGGATAATTTATCTCACTCGCCTTACATGGTTTTGGAATGATATATTCAGCCAAGAAATAATTGAAGCCTCCTGTACTTTTATTATAACCATTTCGTGTTTCTTGGAGATAGTAAATCAAACGTGGAATTGATTCGTCGCCAAATACAGTTTTATGAATATTTGTAGCAATCTCTTCATCTGAAGGCATGTGCATATTCTTATCTTCGTTGATATCCATTATATACTGCTTCAGATTGTCAAAACTATCTATCCTTTTCCCAATAAGCTGCTCTGTGAAAAACTCTGCCGACATCTTGTTTGCACTTACAGGAAGAGCAACCATTCTACGAACCAGGTAAGTCTCAAGAAATCCAAACATTCTGTTTCGCTCTTTTAAATCGGGGATATTCTTAAGAACATAAAGCAGATATGGAGTAATGGTAGAATCTTTTGCCATAGCAATACATGCTACACGTTCTATGCCAGGAGTTGTAGGCAAACGGATATCGAGATTTCGTTTGTTAAAATACTTTTTGTATAACTTTGCATACTCTATAATTTCGTTAGCCAATGACTGTTTGCCGGTATTAAATATCTCTACGAAAGACTTACATGTTGAGAATGTCTGGCTTTTCTGTACAAATACCTTACGATCAAAACCTTCTTCATCTTCGTAATCCCACATCTTAATGCGAACAAAATCATAGAAGAAATTCGATATAACTTTGTTTTCATCTGTGGCAGCCTGACTACGAGCAGCATCACTTGTTCCCCAGAATTCACGAGATGCAGCATCATCAAACATAGGTTTCCAATTGTTAACGTATGCCTGTTCTTCTTCAGCGTCATAAAGGAAATTCTTCATTAACTCGTCAATCGTAAGATCAACACCTAAAGAGTTGATAGTATCAAAAATTTGCTGCTCATCATCTTGATCATCAAGAATGATTTCAACAAACTTAATTCGTGCAAAAACAGCCATCCAAAGCTTTCTCAATTCTGATTGACTTTTGCCTAAAAATTTATTATGGAAGAAATGATATGCATTAACTACTCGCTTTTCCACGTAAGCATCAAGGGAGTAACCCCACATTACTTCCTGGTATGCAGCACGATCATTTATACTATGATGCAACACAGGATTACGTTGTCCATTCTGAATAAAGAATGAAGATTGGAAATTGTTGTGTAATTGGTCATCTGTAAGTAAAGAATCAAGAGCCTTTAAGTATATGGATAATGTAGTCAATCTCTGCTGACCATCAATTACAATATACTTCTCGCTTACACCATATGCAGCTTCTTCATCTGTGGGTTCTTCATTCTTGAAAATAAGCGAACCAAGAAAATACTTATTACGGAGATCAACCAGTGATTCCATGTCATTAACAAAACGTTGCCATTCTTTTTCTCCCCAAACGTACTGACGCTGGAAGAAAGGTATTCTCAAAACTGTAGAGTTCTTAAATACACCATTGATACTCGGAGTTTCTGCTCTCATATTTCGTTGTTTTTAAATTATTTTATTGTGATTATTTTCTCTGTTTAAAATTGTGATGTGAGATCTGATGAAGTGATTCTATCCGTTCGCCTCAAGATCTACATTTATATTTTCAGGCGGGTGCACCCTCCTTCTTCAGGAAAATCGTATATTCCACATCATATTCATCTCTGATATCTGAAATATCACAGCCTATTCTCTCGGCTACAAAGTCATTGTCATGCGTACCATCCAATACCCATTCCCCGTATTTGTGTAATCTGTAGGAATCTATATTGTCATCATCTTTGGTCTCATCCTCATCTGCCCAATAATCATAAACATCATCATCTTCTTCTTCCACATAAAGACCGTTCTTGATATCGTCGAGAATATAACATTCCAAAGACTCATTTATATAGCTGTGATCTGACTCATAGAGCCAGTAATGCGCCACCATCTCATAAAAGAGATCTCCCAGATGTTTATGAAGTTTCTTCAGGTTGCGCTTGCCACTCTCTATCGCCTCCTCTACATCCTCACTGGTAACTTCGTCTTCTCCGATTTCCTTCAGGGCATTGTAAACTCGCTGGGATACCATTACTTCATGCTCCTTTTCACTACCCTCACTGCCACAGCCATGGCAGCAGACTCCGTAAAAGGCTTCTGTTACAACCTTGATCTTTACCTGATTTTCTTTTCTTTTTCCCTTGTTCATAATCACGTCAGTTTTAAGTTGTGTCATTAAGTTATTTCAGAGGCTAAACCCCTTGATAGCATTCTTTGATAATACCTCCTGTCTACAGAACGTAGAAATCCGCTCTTTATTGCTTATATCGGAAGAATAAAACAGCAGATCATCTACCAGTGCCTTGCGGGCGATGTTCTCTATCTGACCGCCTGAGAAATCATACTGCGAGGCGATGGAGGAAAGGGTGGCTTCATCTACATCCGGCATCATGCTCTGCCAGATCTGGGTGCGTACCTGCAGGGAAGGCTTTTCAAACTCTACCTTATAGAGAAACCTTCGCTCAAAGGCTGCATCCAATGAGCCTTGCAGATTGGTGGTGGCTATCATGATGCCTTCCAGATTCTCCATTTCCTGCAAGATCACGTTCTGAATGCTGTTTTCCATCTTGTCAACGGAGGAGGTGGTGACTTCCATTCGATTGCCGATGATGGCATCTGCCTCGTTGAACAACAGGATGGGACAGAGTTTGCTTGCTCTGACTCGCTCCTTGTAACTGGCAAAGACTTCCTGGATGTTCTTCTGGCTCTCTCCCACCCACTTGCTCCTGATCTGAGACATGCTTACCTGCATCACATCCCTGCCGGAGGACTTGGCAAGCTGAAGCACGGTTTCGGTTTTTCCGGTGCCTGGTGAGCCATAAAAGAGACAGGCGATGCCCTTGTGGAAGCCCCGTTCCTGCAATCGCTTCTGAACCATCCTGAAATTCTTCTCCTCCAGCAGTGAATGCAATCTCTGTATCTGCTGCTCCACGGATGGATTGTAATAGAGATTCTTGAAGACGATATCCTTGTGACTGGTCATATCTGACGACGGTGTATTCATCCCTCTGAGCTTATACTCCGGTATGAGCAGATGACGGGCTTTGGCTGTAAGGCATAGAGTCTCCTTGTCCTTGATGCCATCGGCACACCCGAAAGTGATGAGCTTTCGCTGGAACAGCTCATGATTGCCCTGAAGTAATCCATATACCATCACATTGCGGTCCTTGCCTTCATCAAACATAGCTACGATTTGCCCTAAAGACACATTAGACATGAAATTCATGACATAAAAGCGGCAGAGATGCAGCAGGATGAGTTCTGACTCGATGGATGAAAACTCCAGTTTTTTCAACTTAGATACGAGCGGAAGATGCTGATTATCGCTCAGAAGACGGGAACTCTTCTTGATAAAGGCATCGGTCTCCATACACGACTTGCTCTTCTGTTTGAACAGATGATAGAAAGTGGAAAGCAGTTCCAGCGTATTTTCCACCTTAGAGGTCTTTTTCACGAATACTTCATTGTTGCTGAAAGCCTCCAGGACATCTGCCGGAATCACATATTCATCCACCCTTCCCATCCTTCTCTCCATCTTTTCCAGCAGTTCTTTCTCACAAAGCGCATGGAAGTCCGGCATCCAGTGCATGAGCATCATATTGGTGGTATCGAGCATATTGGCTACTGCTCTGAGGGTTATGCTCATGTTCAAACTGAAATTCATGCATATAGCCATGATGAATGCCTGCCGGTTGGTGATTGCCTGAAGCTGGGCCAACCTGCAGATATATGGCATGCAAAGATCGAGTGTGGACTGGCTGAAGCCCTTGTCCGTGACTTCACGCAATACCCTGTCGAAGAGCTGGAGTATCGTGAGATCGGATTCTTCTAAAGGGAGCGGAACCTGCTGATCGAAATCTATTTCATCGAAAAACAGTTCCTTTTTCTGGCGAACGATTGCTGGATTTCTTGATATTTCCATATATATAATAAGGTCTTCTTTTTGTATGATTAGGAGATTAAATTAATCAACGTCGTTGGCGAAGATGAAACCGATATCTTCCCATTCATCCTTCTTGTCCTGAGGCAGCTGCTCAAATTCATCATCAGCGATGAACTGTCCCTGGAGTGTGACCCTACCCTTCTTTCCGTCTTTCTCGAAGACGAAATCATCACCTACTGCTGCTTCATTGATGTAGTCGTACTCGGGAGCGATGTAGATATTGCCCAAATCAAAGGCCAGCATGCCCATCTTGTCTCCAGCCTTCAGCAAGACTACTCCATTGAAGGCTATGCCATGACTCTCAAGCTTAAATGGTGTCAGAATCTCATTGCCTTCCATAATGGCGAAATGCTTCTTGTCTTCTGCCTTGGCTACCGCCTTGAGATGTGAACCGAAGATGTTTTCTACGATTGCAAACTCATTTACCTGTGCTGATGTTTTTGTTTCTATCATAATAAAATAATGTATAAATGTTAGTAAAATCATGCAGAGAGATGTTCTCTGATTTCTGGTGCAAAGGTACTATAAAAAAAGCAACCGGGAAAATGCATTATACGTATAACGAAAAACTATTTTTCCGCAAAAAAGCGTACCTTTGCACCAGAATTCGAAAGTGAAACTAAAAAAGGGTCATGACCATGCTGATGGCTGGTTCATCTACACCTTATTATATATATAAAGATTCATCGCTTATGATAATTGATTCATTGACCAAAGACATCTCCCTCGTATCTGCTGAGGACTGTCTCATCATTCCTGATGTACACGGAAGAGACTTCTGGAAGGATGCTGCCAACCGCTTCCCGGGAAACATCGTCTTTTTAGGAGACTACCTGGACCCATATCCACTTGAAGGCATCAGCCCGGACGAAGCCTTCACCAATTTCCAGAAAATCCTTTCTTTCAAGAAAGCAAACCCTGATAGAGTGACGCTGCTCTTGGGAAACCATGATCTGCAATATTTCAACAAGGCGTATAGTCTGTACAGTAAATCCGATAGATATTCTTGGAAATATGCTCAGCTGTATGAGGATACTTTCCATGAAAACAGTCAGCTGTTCCAGCTTGCCCATACTTTGGCATTCCCTGAGAGCAAAGTCCTCTTTACGCACGCCGGTGTGCATTCATGCTGGCTTCACCAACATCCGTACCTCCTGCCAGAGGTTTCAGAAGAAACCATCAACCGCCTGCTGGACACAGAGGAAGGTATTGTTGCCTTGACTGAATGCAGCAAAATAAGGGGTGGTGACTATCCTGCTGGCAGTCCGGTATGGGCAGACCAGAGGGAGATGGTTCACTCGGAACCCATCGAAGGAACTTACCAGATATTCGGACACACCATGCTGGAGGTGCCGGTCATCACCTGTACCTTTGCCTGCCTGGATACGCAAAACGTTTATGCTATAGACCCACATTTAAAAATAAACATCATCAAATAAGAATATGAGCATTTTTCACTTTGACATCGACATCAATCCTGTGATTGACTATCAAGAGTGCCACATCACAGGTTACTTTGAACTCATAGAGCCAAGCAAGGCCGTAGTTTGCATGACATCTCCCTACCCTGGGCTGAAGCAAGAAATTACCGATTCCGATAACGAGCCATTGGACATAGACTCTTCCCTGTCAAAGGTGGAGAGCATCCTCACCCATCTCTATGTCAACCACCAGGGGAAAAAAGAATAAATCACATAGGGACATTTTAAAAAGAAGCACATGATGTCAGCATATACCAAACAGGTCATCAACTACCAGGTAGTGAGATACCTTACGATGGGATTTTCCAACAACGAGGTTCGTGAAATATTCCTCATGATGAAGATGCACAACGACATGAGAGAAAGAACCCCTCAATTTGTCAGTGCACCTCTTCCCGGGGAGGTTTACGACAATCTGATAGGCAACAATGTGATAGCCAAGCAGGACTTCCAACTTGAAAAGGTAAAAGGGTATGCGATGCGTAACCAGAAGCTACTGGTGCGGCTTTCACCTGAAATTACCCTGAATTTAATTAAGGAACAAGGAAGCCTGTATGCTACCATCAATGAGAATATCGAAACCTGTATGCATGTAAGCAATCAGGATGCTACAGATGTGGCCATGTGGATCATCCGCCAGAAGGAAAATCTGGAAGCATACCTGAACGACTGGGAGACCTGTCTCAATGATGCTGCCAAGAAAAACAAGGAACAGAGAATGGCTACACTTGCCATCAAGTCCATCTTCAAGGATGCCATGAAGGACTATCCTGATCTGGAATATGAATTCATTGAACAGCAGAAACGCCTGCGCATCAAAGTGAGAATGCCAAATAGCAAACTGGGAGTGATACTGGACGCATGGTGGGGCTCATACCAGAAAAAACTTCCTAAAGAGATAGAGGATCTCAAAACGCTGATAGAGGCTCACAGCAAAACAGACCAGATGAACTTCTACATCATACACAAACAAGAAAAGAACTAAAATTTTGAACATATCATGACAATAATGATCAATACAGCAGAACTGAAGGAAACACTGAAAATGACACCGGCATCACACAATATCATGCTCGTAGGAAAACATGGTATTGGCAAGTCTGAGATCCTGACAGACTACTATCAGAAGGAAGGCTTCAAGGTAGTAACCCTGTTTCTCGGACAGATGTCGGATCCGGGTGATATCATCGGTCTTCCTGCCAAGGTGGAAACCAAGGACCAGGAGGGCAACATCACTGCACAGACTGACTTCACTCCACCCTACTGGTTCCCTGTGGACGGCAAACCGATCGTCCTCTTCCTGGATGAACTGAACAGAGCCCGCCCGGAAATTCTGCAAACCGTGATGGATCTGACCCTGAACCGCAAGCTGGCAGGCAGGGCCCTTCCTAAAGGCAGCCGTATCATTGCTGCCGTGAACGACGGAGAGGAATATCAGCTGACTGACCTGGATCCCGCTCTCGTATCCAGATTCAACATCTATGAGTTCAAGCCCTCTGTGGAAGAATGGCTCAACTGGGCTACTGCTAACAAGCTGGATTCCAGGGTCATCAATTTCATACAGAACAATCCTACATGGCTCGACGGGGATGAAGGCGCCAACCAGAAGCATGAGTACCAGGGACTTAACAAGACTGCCGACAGACGAGCATGGGAAAGAGTTTCAGACATCATGCTGAAGGTGGAGTCCATCAAGGACATCCATAAGCGCATCATCGCTGGAATCGTAGGTGCTACCGCTGCGGCTGCTTTCATCCAGAGTGCGATGAAGGACAATGTCATCACCGGAAAGGATCTGCTGCTGAAATATGAGAAGACGATGAAAACCGTGGAAAAGTATCAGCTCCATGAGTTTGCCATCCTCAACGAATCCATTTTCCGCTTCCTGGAAAATACCCAGTTCAACGAACGCAACAAAGCGCTGGCCAGCAAAAACCTTACCCTGTATATCAACTGGCTGGAAAGCCAGAAGAAGAAAGAGGTTCTTGCCAACTTTACCAGCATTTTCGAGAACGGAAACTATCCTGGGGCCATCACTTTCATGGTGGTCAATGCACGTGACGTATATAATATGCTAACAGAATTCGTAAAGAAACTCTAATCAATATGGGAATAACTGAAAGAATATCAAGAATCTTCATGCTTTGGTTTATCAGGGAAGAGACTTTCTACGCTGCAAGCTGTACTCACAACATAGTGAAGGTGAACAACAGTATGAAATGCCCCATGAGAGTGGGTAAAGGCGTGATAGAGATTCATGCTGACCTCTGCGCCGGCATGACGGACAAGGAACTGGAGGAACGGTTGAGAGTGGAGATGATTCGCATACTGCTCAAGCATCCCTACGACCGCCAGCCCGACGGATGTTCCAAACTGGCCTGCGCCCTTGCCAGCAACTGCGTCATCGCCGATGCCTACCCGCTGAAATACATCAAGATGGAACATCCTGGGGATTTCGGTTTGCCCAAGAACAAACATTACGAATACTATGCCCGATGTATTCAGAGATTGCTGCAAACCGATGATCCATCTGAAGAGAATGAGGATGAGGACAGCGAGGGTCATGAAATGAATGAGTACCAAAAGGAAGGCATCGCTGACATCGCAGAGAAATGGGAACAGGATGATCTCATGGCTGCACAGATCAATGAAAGTATCAAGAAGGTAAGATCCTGGGGGTCCATGCCTGGCAAACTCATGGAACAGATTGTTGCATCCACCAAAGCACGCATAGACTACAGAAAAGTCCTTGCTGGTTTCCGGGCCACCATCCTCTCCCAGCAACGTCAGCTGACCCGTATGCGCCCTAACCGACGTTCGGGATTTCAGCAGATGGGCAGCCGCCATCAGTTCTCCACGAAGCTGATCATTGGTGTGGACGTAAGTGGCAGTATTACCAGTGAAGACCTCAGCCATTTCTACTCCACCATCAACCGCTTCTTCAAATACGGCATCCAGCAGATAGATGTCGTGCAGTTCGATGCAGAACTCGGTCAGGTGGAAACCCTGAAGAAGGCCAGCAAGATTGTCAAGATAAAGGGCCGCGGAGGTACTAACTTCCAACCCTTCATCGATTTTGTGGCCAGGAATCCCCAATACAATGGTACACTCATCTACACTGACGGCTATGCCGCACAGCCTGACATTCCATCCACCATGCGCACCCCCATCTGCTGGGTTTTGCGTTCTGAAGAGGAACTGAAAACTCACGAAGCATGGATGCGAAAGTCAGGAAAAGTATGTATGATAGAAAACAATTAAAACGATGAAACTATGCATTTCAAGAATCTTTTCAAAAGAATGCACTGTAAAATCATACCTTTGCACTGAATTCTAAAGTTAACGTCTAAAAGTAATTAATATGTTGGGAATTATATCTTATAAGGATCTTCGTAGCTGGGACAATTTGTGGCCTGGCACAAGCACATCTGCACACAACTGGTACATCATCCTTTTGGGAAACATGTACAATCCAACTCCAGCCATAAACCTGGTAATCAGAAACCTGATGTACCTGAATGAAAGAACAGAAAATATCCGCTACTTCATCCCTGGTGTAATCATGCGCAACAATAGAGTTGACCCGTATTGCATCAGCCGTACTGGCCATGAATGTTTCGTCAAAGACTTCTTTCCGGGTGGCTTCTATGACACGGTAGAATGGCTCGAGGATCATAATCCTTCATACCAATACAGTGAGGGCATGGACATGATTCTGCTTCCATACACACGCCGGGAAGATTCTGCTACTGGCGAGGAAGAGTATGACTTCAAACATATGCTGTGGTATTGCCTGGACGATCTCATGAATCAAGGAATCAATCTTATTTCATTCATCAAAAGAGCCGTGAAAGTAGTAAGCGAAGATATGTCCTATGAGGAAACAAAAGCTCATATGGAAAGATTTGCCAGCGGAGCGAAAGATGAGCCAACGATAAAGGTTTCTATCATCAAGAACCCTGTCCAGAGACTTCATGCCGTAAGAGAGAAAAACTAGGAGCCTTGGAGCATCAGAATCAGCGTAAACGGAGAGGCTTTCGACTTGAACGTTGGCTCAAAAGACCAGCGTATGGTGTATGTATGTACCCTCATCAGACAGAAACTCGGTGAGCACATCTACCTGCATGAGTTCTTCAGAAATTCAAAGGGACAGAACTGCAAATTCACCAAGAATGGTTCCGAAGGATGGCTAAGGGATGTCTACAATCTGCTTTTCAATCATCCAGCAAGGAATTTTAGTGAATGGATGGAAAAAGTGGATGACACTGCAAACAGAGGCCGCAGCATCAACCAGGGAAAATCCCAGATTAATGCTTCTCTGAAAAAACTGCTGAAAGGCTTCAACATGAATGCTTCTAAATTACCAGTCATCGACACAATGAAAGATGAAAACAAGGATTCCTATTACACCACCATCCTCAAGCCCGAGAACATAGACATTCCGGAAGAGTTCCTTTCCATACCGCTCCCGGTGGAAAAGTAAAACCATATGGGGGTGCATCATCTCTCCATGACACACCCCCATATCTATAAACTTGTGAGTCAAACTGAATCTTTACCCCAAAAAAGAAAAATTATGAAGTTAAAAAAAGAAGATATCCTCATTAGATTTGAAGAATATAACAAGAAATATTTTGATGGGGTTTTACCGCCATGCAAGTGTCATGTAATTAGGGAGAAAGAGCATACCCCTCTTGGTCTTTATAATCCTATTGAAAGAAGAGGTAAACTCATTGGTCATATATGGATTGCTTCAAATGTGGATTGGAATGAAGAAGATTTACGTGAGGTGATAGTTCATGAAATGATACATCACTATGTCAGAATGATTGAAGGACATGAAGGTGGATTGTTCGGACATAACTGGAGATTCAAAAGACAATGTAAAAGGTTAAAAAGAGATTATGGCTTGAATATTCATATTTTCTCATATAACATATGTAGAATAGGTCAAAAAAAACTACGAATGCCTTTCAAAGGTTTCGTAGGCTAATATATGGGTAGACTTATACCGCCTTGCCCAAATAAAAAGGAAGATACCAAGAAAAGGGTCCATTTGAGATGAATCAAATGAACCCTACGGATTTGTATATGCTCCTGAGATATCGCCAAACCTTGCCACATATACAAGAGTAATCAATTACCTATAGCCGATTTACTATTCACTAAAAACAATAACCTTATAGAATATGGATAACCTAATTCATGCTTTTAATTACATTCATGGTAATTCCATCAAGCTCCAGGAATTCTTAGTTCTGATAGTCACACAAACGCTCATAATCCTCGATTTTAGAAATTATACTTAAATATCTTATCAGCACTTCCAAGAAACTGATAAAAAATACACATTGGCTGCAAAAATACACTTTTTTTTTGAATAACAAAACAATATCATCGAATTATCTGCTTCAGAATTCATTTTTCTTGCGTAAACTTAGGCAATGATATAGCCAACTTTTTCTGCAACAACCTACACCTATTTATATATAGGAGAAATCTGCCTAAAAGAATAGATAAAAGATAATATTATACGTATAACCGATTTTATTCTCCAAGAAAAAAGCAGTAACTTTGCAACCGAAATAAAAAAGTTATTATTATGAATGATAAACTTCAAAAAAATCCGAAAGGTACATACATCAGAGAAACCAGAGAGATGGCAGAAAATGCCGCAAAGAAGAATCCGGAATGCAATTTCATTGGACTGGATGAATATTTACCTACCCTGTATCCCGGTAAAACCTGGATTCACGATAAACCATTCGGAAAACGCAGCGGAAAGAGCTACCGAATTCGTCCGGACTACCTATGTGAAGAAGAAAAGATCATCATAGAGTTTGACGGACTCCAGCACTATACAAATCCAGCGAACATCAGAAAAGACCGTAAGAACCAGGCCATCTATGAAGGCGAAGGGTTCAAGGTGATACGTATCCCCTACTTCATCAATCTCACTAAAGAGGTCATTCAAGAGATGTTCGGCATTACAGTAATAGATGAAAAGTTTGATCCTGCAGTACCATCCATGTCTGCAAAATGGTCCAATACACCTGCTTACTGCTGCTATCAGGGAATCATGCGTATGGCCGAGGAATTCAAACGCTATCCTCAGCAATATAAAGTGAACATTGACCAACTGGAAGCTGACAATGATGAAGAGCTATCAGGGGCAGAGCTTTTAAAAGCTGCTATGAAAGGAAAACTGTTTTAGAAACCCAAAAAATAGAAGAACAGATGAGAACATTTTTTCCAATGTCAGACGGTTCATACGGAGAATGGGAGATGACACCGTTGAATATACTTGCAATGATAATTGTAACTCCAATCAGCATGTTTATTGGTGCGTATATATTCTTCGTACCTATTTTAGGAGTAAGTAATGAAGACTTTTTCGAACTGTGCAGCATACTTTGGAAGCTGCTGGTTGACTTTATTGCAATTTTCTAAAAAAATATGGAAGAAAGAATAACGCCTAATGCAAATATATTGGAGAATCTCTTCAATCTATACAATATGCAATTGTTTGATTTCTCACTTGAGACTCCAACATTCATAATCAACAACTCCAAGACAATAATTGGTAACTTCAGATATGAGTATATAGGGCAGAATGACAATTCCATTGTCATAGAAATCAGCGGGAGATACAGATACACCATGTATCAGCTGCTCAGTATCTTGATACATGAAATGCTTCATTACTACTTGTCAGCAGTCTATCATTTAAATACAGCCAACCATGATAAGATTTTCATGGATATGGCTGACAAACTTAATGAGAGCAATGATTTCCATATTACGCCTACTATAGATCTGACTGACTACGAAAGAATAAAAAGTAAATCTTCAATGAATAAACTGTGCGATTGGCTGTTTGGTTAAAGTAAGAAAACACTTCCTACAATACAAAAACTTTTAGTAACTTTGCACTTGCTTATTAAAGTAACAAACAATGAGTAAATAAGAAAGCGAAGTCATTATGACAGATAATAGACAAAGAAATAATGGAAAAAAGGAGCTTCCCCGATTGATCCTAATTTCGCACATGTTCAGCCGCAGGCTGTAGAAATCGAGAGGGTGGTGCTCGGTGCTTTGATGGTTGACTCTGATGCCTTTTCTGTGGTATCGGAGCTGCTCAAACCCGAAACTTTCTATGAGCCTCGCCATCAGAAGATATACGAGGCTATCCGTAATATGAACATGGACGAACGTCCTGTGGATATTATGACGCTGAATGATGAACTCTCCAAGATGGGCGAAATTGACAAAGTGGGTGGTGTGGACTATCTGATGGAGATTTCTTCACAGGTGGCTTCTGCTGCCCATGTGGAGTCTCATGCCCGTATCCTGGCGGAGAAATATATGCAGCGACAGCTGATTCATTTTGCTGGTGACATAGAAACGAAAGCCTATGACAGCAGTGTGGATGTGGATGAACTGATGCAGCAGGCGGAAGGATCCTTGTTCCAGATTTCGCAGAACAACATGAAGCAAGACTTTACGCAGGTGGCTCCTGTGGTAAAAAATGCTGTGGAAATTCTGCAGCGAGCTGCCAGCAACAAGGGTGGTCTTACCGGTATTCCTACCGGTTATGTAGGAATGGATGAGATCACTTCCGGATGGCAGGCCTCCGATTTGGTGATTATCGCAGGACGTCCTGCCATGGGTAAAACTTCCTTTGCGCTGAGTATTGCCAAGAATGTGGCTGTAGACTATGGGGTGCCTATCGGATTCTTCTCTCTTGAAATGAACAACGTCCAGCTGGTCAACCGTCTTATCAGTAATGTATGCGAGGTCTCTGGACGTAAGATTCTGAATGGTCAGCTGGACCCTTCTGACTGGGAACGACTGGATAAGAGAATCGGCAGATTGACCGATGCTCCTATCTATGTGGACGATACACCGGGCCTCTCTGTGTTTGAATTGAGAACCAAGGCCCGCCGACTGGTGCGCGAAAAAGGTGTCAAGATTATCATGATCGACTACCTGCAGCTGATGAATGCCAACGGTATGAAGTTCGGCAGCCGACAGGAGGAGGTCTCTACCATTTCCCGTTCTCTCAAGGGACTTGCCAAAGAACTGGATATTCCTGTCTTGGCTTTGTCTCAGTTGAGCCGTAACGTAGAAAACCGTGAGGGACTTGAAGGAAAACGCCCACAGCTGAGTGACCTCCGTGAGTCTGGAGCCATCGAGCAGGATGCCGATATGGTACTCTTCGTACACCGCCCGGAGTATTATCACATCTATCAGGATGAAAAGGGAAACGACCTTCATGGTATGGCACAGATCATTATCGCCAAGCACCGTAAGGGTTCTACGGGTGACGTGTTGCTCAACTTCCGTGGCGAGTTTACCCGTTTCCAGGATCCTACTGAGGCAGCAACTTCATCACCGGCAGCAGCTGATGGCGGTGGGGAAATCATTGGTTCACGTATGAATGGAGGAAATCAGGTTCCACCACCTCCTATCGGATCTGATGGCTCTTTGCCGTTCTAAAGTACACAAGAAATACGTAAAATCATAAACATGAAAGGAAGTAGAAGGAAAACTATCTTTATTATCCTCCTACTTCCTTTTTCTGTCCACTCATACCGTCGCCATTGGAACTATATAACATATTACAATAGAAGAAAAATGATTTTTTCGCTCATTTTTAATACATATCAGA